>Ga0182010_10000131_pt1 | contig 41481 bp, 34 predicted proteins | sample 611E1MmetaG_FD_120488 | JGI IMG/M metagenome (GOLD analysis project Ga0182010, IMG submission 120488) | Permafrost microbial communities from Stordalen Mire, Sweden - 611E1M metaG | ecosystem: Environmental > Terrestrial > Soil > Wetlands > Permafrost | place: Sweden: Stordalen | collected... | reverse complement strand
CTGGCCACGAACCCCGCCCGCCGAAGAAGGAAGAGACGCGCCGCTCGAGGTACTAGTCCGGCGGAGTCTTGTCAGCTTGCGGCTCGCGCCGATCGCCGGGTGACCGCAGGCCTCATGCCGGCCGGGGCCGGCTCTCTTGGCGAGTCAACTGCGCAAGCTAGTAGTTGGCCATTTCGCGTCCAACGGACATAACCTCTCTTATCGGAAGTAGCACCGGGGCGGTTCGATCTGCCAATAGCGGTCGCCGGGCCTCTGGTAACTGCGAAGGTCGGCCGCGCGGTGTCCGCAACCGCTGCACACATTGCCCGGCGTGATGTCAGGCGTCGGTGCTGAGAGTTCGTCGGCGCCGGCGGAACAGTGTCGTCAAGCGGAGCGCCAGAACCAGGCGCAAGGCTTCCGTGAAGATGGTCATGCTCATCTTCGACGTCCCGGCTCGGCGCTCCTCGAACGTGATAGGGACTTCAACGATGCGGGCGCCGGCGAGGCGGGCGCGAAAGGTGGTCTCGATCTGGAAGGCATAGCCCCCGGCGTGGAGGCGATCGAGGTCTATCTCACGCAGGACGGTCGCGCGCCAGGCCTTGAAGCCACCGGTGAGATCCTTGTACGGCATCAGGAGGACGACGCCCGCGAATATGCTCCCGCCGCGGCTGATCAGTCGCCGCAGGACGTTCCAGCGCGGAATATGGCCGCCTTTGACGTAACGAGAGCCGAGGACCAGGTCGGCTTGGCCGGCACGCAGCGGCTCGAGCAGCGAAGGGAGGAACCGAACGGGGTGGCTGAAGTCGGCGTCGATCTGGACGACGATGTCGGCGTCGCGCGCAAGGAGCTCTCTAAAGGCCGCGACGTAGGCGCGCCCCAGGCCTTGCTTCGTCTGTCGATGCAGAACTGCGATGGCATCGTTCGTCCGAGCCATCTCGTCGGCTAGACCCCCCGTCCCGTCGGGAGATCCATCGTCGACGATCAGAATGTGGGCGTCCGCGACTGTCGCGAGTATGGCGTCGGCGATTGGACCGACGTTCTCGCGTTCGTTGTACGTGGGGATGATGATCCAGATGCTCGCGGTGGCGGACTGCATGGACTTCCTGGCTGCAGATGGGGCTGCAGCCGAGGATACCGCCTCAGTCCCCTCCCCCGCTCGCCGGACGTTCGCATCAGGGCGAGACACTCCCATCGAGGTCCGGTGCGGCGGCGAGGCACCAGGAACCGGGACACAACGAAGCGCCCGGAGGAACCGCTCGATCGTTCTGCGAGTCCGCGTGTACTGGCCGCTCTTGCCTCCGCGAGCAAGGGGTCCGAAAACTCCTCACTCAAGCGGTGACCTGCGTTCCGGCCACTGCCGGACCTGCCACCGAGCCCTCTACATTCCGTCTTCCGCGGCCTGCGTCCTACGATCCGATCCAGGAACCGTTGCGGGTCCGAGAACCTTCGCGTAGATCGTTCACCGTTTCCGTCGAAACCGCTGACTTGGTGTGATCTCGCTGGCCCCTCCGGGCAAGACAGAATCTAGGCCGGGCAGGCGGCGCGTGGAAGTGGCTTATCCACCAGTTTGGGCCGGGCGGGCAGCTTGTTTTGGCACTTGTCCACCCCCTGCCAACATGGGTAGTAGCCCCAGTCGGCGTGTGGCCGTTGTATGAGAACGGCCGTTCTATAGTCGCGGGTGGCCGTGCGGGTCGGGGTCAGGGTGCCGTGTCGATGGGCTCAGGAGTCGGGATCTGCCCCGTCCCCGGAGCGAAGGGACTCGCGCCACTTGCCTGCAACGGCCTCGAGCTCGCCGGCCAGCGGAGGGCTGACACGGCCAGTCACCCGAACGTCGCCCGAGCGATAGTCGAGCTCGATCGTTCCGCGCTCGCGGACGCGAGCCAGCAGTTCGCCGGCCCGGTACGGGATGGCGACGTCCACGTCCACCCAGATGGACGCCAGCAGGGCCGAGAGTTCGGCCCTCAGCGTCTCGAGGCCGTAGCCGGTCACCGCCGAGATGAGCACCTGGCCGGCTATCGCGGGCGCCGGCGTGTCGCCGTCCCGGGCGGCTGCCTCGATGAGGTCGGCCTTATTGAACGTTACGAGTCGCGGCTTATCGCCCGCGCCGAGTTCCTCCAGCACGGTCTGGACCGTGGCCCGGTGCTCGGCAAAGTGACGGTCCGAGGCGTCCACGATCTCAAGCAGGACATCGGCCCGGGTAACCTCCTCCAGCGTGGCGCGGAACGCGTCGACGAGCTGGTGGGGCAGCTTGTGGATGAAGCCCACAGTGTCGGTCACGATTGCCGTCTGGCCGTCCCCTAGCTTGACCTGTCGAGAGGTGGGGTCCAGGGTGGCGAAGAGACGATCCTCGGCCTTGGCGACCACCTGGCCGACGAGGGCGTTCAGCAGCGTCGACTTGCCGGCGTTGGTGTAGCCGACGATTGCGACCGTGGGGAACAACCGCCGGTCGCGCGCGCGGCCGGCCGTGCGGCGTTGCTCGGCGACCTGCTCGACCCGTTCCTTCAGCTTCTTGATGTGGTCGCGCACGAGGCGGCGGTCCGTCTCCAGCTGGGACTCGCCGGGTCCTCGGGTGCCGATCCCACCGCCCGTTCGCGAAAGGTGCGTCCACATTCGAGTCAGGCGGGGCAGCTGGTACTCGAGCTGCGCCAGCTCGACCTGGAGACGGCCCTCGTGCGTCTGCGCGTGCTGCGCGAAGATGTCCAGGATGAGCCTCGAGCGGTCGATCACCTTGGTCTTGACCGCTTCCTCCAGGGTCCGCTGCTGCGCCGGCGAAAGCTCATCGTCCGCGATCAGAACCGTGTATCCGGTCTCCGACCTGGCGGCCACCAGCTCGTCGACCTTGCCCTTGCCGACGTAGTAGTTGGGATCGACATGGCGGCGGTTCTGCCATTCAGCGCCGACCACCTCTGCGCCGGCTGTGTCCGCCAGGCTGGCGAGCTCACCGATCGACTCCTCGGCCGTCCAGCCCGGGTCGTCGCCGGTGTCCACGGCCACGAGGAAAGCCCGCTCCACGGGCGCGGCGAGATCGATCATGTCTTTGCCCATATCGGGGCAGGATAGCCGAAGGCCAGATTGCGAGGTCGCCGTGCGTATCGCTGCGCGCACTACCGAGAGTGTCGCTGCGGGCAGCCGGGCCGCGGAAGCTCCCGAATCGTCGGCAGCGCTATGCGGTGATGTACGCCCGCGTTGCTGCCAATGCTTGGCCCAGCGGCGCCTCGCGCGTGGCGTCGAGCCAGAGCACGTCCGGTTCGCGGCGGAACCACGTGGCCTGGCGGCGGGCGAATAGCAGGTTGCGGCGGGCGTCCTCTGCGATGGCGGCCTCGAGCGACAGGCGGCCCTCGATGACTGCACGAGCCTCGGCGTATCCGATACCTGAGAAGCTCGGTAGGCTTGGGTCGAAGCGGGCGACAAGGGCGCGCGTCTCCTCGACCAGTCCGGCCTCGAACTGGGCCCGGGCCCGAGCGCGGATGTGCTCGCGCAGGACCGGCGGTTCGACAGAGAGGCCCAGCCACAGGACGGCCCGCCCGTAACCCCGTGGCTCAGGGAGTGGCGCGTCTCCGCGAAGTCGCGCGATCTCGAGGGCCCGAACCACGCGGCGCGGGTTGCGCAGATCCACCGCGGCGGCGCGCGTCGGGGCGACGCCCCGCAGCTCCGCGACGAGCGAAGGGAGTCCCTCGGCGACCAGCCTCGCCTCAATCGCGGCGCGGACGTCGGCGTCCCAGGGCAGCTCGTCCACCGCCAGGCCGCGGGCGACGGCGCGGAGGTAGAAGCCGGTTCCGCCGGCGAGTATCGCCACGGCGCCGCGCTCGGCAATGCCGGCTAGCGCGGCTGAAGCATAGACCGAGTAGTCGGCGACACTGAACGGCTGATCAGGATCCACCAGGTCGAGCCCGTGGTGGGGAACGCGGGCCCGCTCTTCCGGCGTGGCCTTGGCGGTGCCGATATCCATGCCGCGGTAGACTTGTCGGGAGTCGGCCGACACGATTTCAGCCGGGATACCGTGAGCCGCCAGCGCCTCTGCCAGGGCCAACGAGAGCGCGGTCTTGCCGCTGGCGGTTACGCCGGCCACGACCACGAGCGGGGGAAGGGCGGAATCCGTCATCCTTCGGTCGGTGCTTCGACAGGGGGACCGGCGATGACGCGGCCACGGAGCGCGAACGGCCCGGCGTACTCGACCCGCACTGTGACGTCTCGCCCGACGAGCGCTGGGTTCCCGGCCAGATGGACGAGCTTGTTGTGGCGGGTGCGGCCGGCCAGAGCGACGCTCCCCTCCCCCGCCGCGCCGGCCAGGGGCGGAACTCCGACGCCCGGGTCGTCGGCGCCGTCGTCGATCGTGTCGTCTTCGAGCGGCCCCCGGCGCGGCGGGGTGACGCGCTCGACGAGGACCTCCAGGTCGCGGCCCAGCCACCCCCGGTTGATCTCGAGCCCGATCGACTCCTGACGGGCCAGCAGGTCGTTGAGGCGGCGACGTTTGACGGCGGGCGGCACGTCGTCGGCCATACGGAGCGCCGGCGTGCCAGGCCGGGGCGAGTAGGCCGCGGCGAAAACGGTGTCGAAGCGGAGCTCCTCCAATGCGGCTAGAGTGGCCTCGAACTGCTGCTCTGTCTCGCCGCAGAAGCCGACGATCACGTCCGTCGAGACAGCTATCCCGGGCACCGCCTCGCGTATTCGCGCGAGGCGGTCGCGATAGTGGGCGACCGTGTACTGGCGACCCATCCGTGCGAGCATCGCGTCGTCGCCCGACTGTATCGGCAGATGCAGGTGCTCGGCGACCGATTCGCACGCGGCCATGGCGTCGATCAGTCGGTCGGACAGGTCCCACGGATGCGAGGTAATGAAGCGCAGACGCGGTATGGCCGGCCGGCCGTCGGCGCCATGGATGGCGTCAATCGTGCGCAGCAGCTCCGCCAGATCGGGCCGCGATCGGAGGTCCAGGCGGCGTCCCGCCGATCGCTCGGTGTCGATGTGGCGGAAGCGCTCTTCCGACGGCAGATCGTGGCCGTAGCTGTTGACGTTCTGGCCCAGAAGGGTCAGTTCGCGATACCCGGCGGCAGCGACCTGGCGAGCTTCGGCGACGACGTCGTCGAACGGCCGGCTGCGCTCCGGTCCGCGGCTGAACGGGACGATGCAGTAGGTGCAGGTCTTGTCGCAGCCGTAGACGATCGGCAGCCAGGCCGAGATCGTCGAGGAGCGGGCGATACGGTTCTCGGCCAGGGCGGTCGCTCGGGAGGCGGCCAGACGGTCGGCGGCGCTGACGGGGCGACCGCCCAGCACCGTCGTTGCGGCCGTGGAGACGGTCCGCAATCCGATTGCAGCTTGCGCGGAGACGAGGCCGAGCCGCAGCGCAAGCTCGGGTTCTTCGTCGGGACGAAGGAACATGTCGACCGCCGGGAAACGGCGGGCCAGGCCGGTTCTCTCGGCTTCGCGGACGCCGCACCCCGTTAGCACGACCCGCAATCCGGGCCGGGCTCGCTTGAGATCGGCGAGCAACCCCTGGCGTCCGATCACTTTCGCCTCGGCGTGCTCACGGACGGCGCACGTGTTGATCACGACCAGGTCGGCGTCTTCCGTCGAATGCGCTCGGATGCAGCCCGTCGCCAGGAGCTGGCCGGCCATCTCTTCGGAGTCGCTCTGGTTCATCTGGCAGCCGAGGGTCCACATGAAGAAGCTCGGCAGGCTGTGAGTCTCGGGACGGAACTCGACGAGCCCTGCTTCCACCGCGGGTGTCGCGGCGAGGCTCCCGACGATGGGCAGCGCTCCGGCCACGGCGGGCACGTCCGCCGTCGATCGGCCCGTCATGACGTTCTCGCCGCTCCGCGGACCCGCTCGCGAGCGCCGTCGGGCAGGGATGCGAAGAGGGCATCCGCATCCTCGTCCGGAACGAAGAGAGTCGCATGCGCCTGGGCGTAGGTCTCACTGTCGCCGTGGTAGTCGCTTCCGCCAGTCGGCACCAGGCGCAGCGCTCGGGCGAGATCGGCCATCTGGGCCATTGTCTCCGCGTCGAAATGGCGATAGTGCACTTCAAGGCCGCCCAAACCTGCGGATATGAGGTCCCCAACAACATCCCGGCGCGCCGGCGCGTCGGCAAAGTGGGCCAGCACGGGCAGGCCTCCGGCGTCGCGAATCGCGGCGATGGCCTCATGCGGACCGAGGCCCTGGCGTGGAACGTAGGCGGGCCTGTCTCTGGCCAGGATGTCCTTCATGGCGGCGTCTACGGAGGGCGCGTGACCGGCCGCAACGAGCAACCGAGCGATCTGCGGGCGCCCGAGCGACGACCCGGGCTCCGGCCGAAGCGCCTCGTCCCCCTCGTCGACCGGCAAACCAAGATCGCGGAGTCGGGCGACGATCATCAAGAACCGGATCGACCGCGACTGGCGCTGGCTCTCCAGGGCGACCTCGAATGCCTCGCTGTCCGGATCGACGCCGAGACCCAGGATGTGCAGCTCGCCTTCCCACAGACCCTCGATGCCGGAGGCGACGCTGTTGATCTCCACGGCGGGCACAAGATCCAGCGGAAGTTCAGGCGCTCCGGGCGCACATAGCTCCCGCACGCCGGCCAGCGTGTCGTGGTCGGCGAGGGCGAGGACCCGGACTCCGACCACGGCCGCGGCGGCCACCAGATCGCGCGGCTCCAGGACACCGTCCGAGCGACGGCTGTGGGTGTGAAGGTCGACCCGGGACGGATACGCCGGCACGACCGGCGAGCCGCTCATGGCACGCTTGCCTCGACTCCTGAACCGGACCGTGGCTCCGCCCCGGGCAGGCTCGGGGCGGCTCTGGGTCGCCGAGGCAGCCGCCGGTCGTCCCTCCGGGGCGGCCGGCCTGGGACCCTCGGGCACCTCAGACCTCGACGATACGCTGGATGCGCTCGACCGCTGCGGCCCGGCCGCTGACTCGATCCACGTCGATGAGACATGCGTTGAAGACGACCGGTCCGGTTCCAACCTCGAAGCGCGTCGGCAGGCCGTTGATGAACCGCGGCAGCACCGTGGCCGGGTCGAATCCTATGACGCTGTGCACCGGCCCAACCATGCCCACGTCGGACTGGTAGGCCGTGCCCTTGGGCATGATCCGCTCGTCGGCCGTGGCGACGTGGGTGTGGGTGCCGACGACGGCGCTGACACGGCCGTCGAGGTAGATGCCGAAGGCGTTCTTCTCGCTCGTGAGCTCGCAGTGGAAGTCGACGATGCGGATGGGTGGCAGTGGCTCCGATGCCTGTTCGACCAGCCGGTCGAACTCCGTGAACGGATTCTCGATGGGGGTCATGTAGGTTCGGCCCTGGAAGTTGAGGACAGCCACTTCGGTGCCGTCCCCGGCGTGGAATACACCCCAACCTCGCCCGGGGACGCCGTCGGTGCCGTAGTTGAGAGGCCTGAGGATCCGTTCCTCGTGCTCGAGCTGCGCGTAAATCTCGCGCTTGTCCCAGATGTGATTCCCCGAGGTGATCACGTCGACGCCCGAGTTGAACATCGACTCGGCCGTGGAGGCGGTCAGGCCCATGCCGCCGGCTACGTTCTCGCCGTTGGCCGTGACGAAGTCGATGTCCTTCTCACGGCGAAGACCGGGCAGTAGCGCCTCGACCGCTAGACGCCCAGGCTTGCCGATTAGGTCTCCGATCATCAGGATTCGGCAGACGCCCCCGTCCGATGCGGCCGGTCGTGGCGGGCCTGCGCTGGAAGCCACCGCGGCCTACTTGGCGTATTCGACGGCCCGCGTCTCGCGGATGACCGTCACTTTGATCTGGCCCGGGTACGTCAGGCTGGCCTCGATCTTCTTCACGACGTCGCGAGCGAGCCGCGTCGCGGTCACGTCGTCGATCTGCTCCGGCTTGACGAGGATTCGGACTTCGCGGCCGGCCTGGACGGCGAAGCTCTTCTCCACGCCCTCGAAGCTCTCGGCGATGCCCTGGAGATCCTCCAGGCGGCGGACGTAGGTCTCCATGGATTCACCGCGGGCGCCGGGTCGAGAGGCGCTGATGGCGTCGGCGACCTGGACGATCGGGGCTTCCTGAGAGGAGTAGTCGACCTCCTGGTGGTGGGCCGCGATCGCGTTTACGACCTTCGGTGAGAGGTTGTGGCGCTGGGCTATTTGGGCGCCTATCTGGGCGTGCGGTCCTTCGACCTCGTGGTCGACGGCCTTGCCGATGTCATGGAGGAGGCCGCCCACCTTGGCGGCCTGGACATCGGCGCCGAGCTCGGCGGCAATGATCGCGGCCAGCCGGCTGGTCTCCACGGAGTGGACGAGCACGTTCTGACCGTAGCTGGTGCGGAACTTGAGCCGCCCCAGGAGCTTGACGATCTCCGATGGCAGGGCCGGGATGCCGGCGTCGTAGACAGCTTGCTCCCCTGCCTGGCGCATTACGAGATCGACTTCGGCGCGGGCCTTGGCCACGACTTCCTCGATGCGGCCAGGGTGGATGCGGCCATCTGCCATGAGCTTGGTGAGGGCCAGGCGGGCCACTTCCCGGCGGACCGGGTCGAAGGCGCTGATGACGACCGTTTCCGGCGTGTCGTCGACGATCAGGTCCACGCCAGTAGCCTGTTCGAGGGCGCGGATGTTGCGACCTTCGCGACCGATGATGCGTCCCTTCATCTCGTCGTTGGGCAGATGGATGGCGGAGACGGTGTGCTCGGCGGTGTGGTCGGCGGCGATGCGTTGCATCGACGTGATGACGATCTCGCGAGCTCTCTCGTCGGCCTCTTCCCGAGCCTGGCGCTCTATCGACTTGGCCAGACGGACGGCGTCGCGCTCCGCCTCGTCGCGGACGGCCTCGAGCAGATGGGCCTTGGCCTCGGCGGCGGACATGCCGCTGACACGCTCGAGAGCGGCAACGTGCTCCTGCTGGGCACGGGCCAGTTCCTGCCGACTCTGCTCGAACTCGCGCTCGCGATCGAGCAGCTTCCGATCGCGCTGCTCGAGCATGTCGGACCGCATGTCGAGCTGTTCGTCGCGGGCCAACAGCCTGCTCTCGAGCGTAGACAGCTCGGCGCGTTTGGCGCGGGCCTCGTCCTCGGCCTCGCGCTGGAGATGGAGCTTCTCGTCCTTCGCGGAGAGGATCAGCTCCTTCTGTTGGGTTCGGGCCTCGGCCACGATCCGAGCGGCCTTCTCGTTCGCGCTCTGAAGTGCCTGGTTGGCCACGACGCCGCGGGCGAGGAACCCGACACAGACGCCCACGAAGGCGGCCACGACGACAGTGGCCACAAGGGCGATGGCATCCATATGAACTTGCCTCCCACCCGGTCGGATGACGCGACCGGATGTACGTAGAAACTAGCCGGAGCGGCTCCGAACCCTGGCAATGCCCGCTCCGGGGCAGGCCGGGCGAAGCCGCGTTGTCAATGATTCGACCTGGCGTCGTCGCTCTGCGAAGGAACGGCAACGCATTGTTCGTCTCGCCGCGTAGTCTACGGCCCCGAGAGGATTCAGGTTGACTGGCACCGACATTCGGGCAAGTCGTTGCCAGCGACGAAACCGGCCAGCCGCGACATCAATCGGCGGGGCCGGTCTCCTGGCTCGTGAACCGCGCGCTCTCGGCGCGGCAAACGTCCGGATCGAAACCGTTGCGAGCCAGCAAGGCATACGCGCGCTGCCGCCGGGCTCGCGGGTCGGCCACGCGCGACAACGTGGCGCGGGCCTTCGACAGCAGGCGCTTGGCGGCTATCTCTTCGGCGCTGGCACCGCCACTCCCGGCCGTGGCGTCATTGGTGGCGATCGCGTCGCCTCGCTCTACCAGGACGGCTGTGACGATCTCGCGGTCGATGCCCTTGAGAGCGAGTTCCCGTCGAAGAGTGCTGGCGCCGCGAGGTCGAGCCCGATCGCGCGACTCAACCCAGGCCTGTGCGAACGCTCGATCGTCGAGCATGCCCAACTCGGTCAGTCGGCCGATTGCGCCCTCTACCAGCCCCGCCGGATAGGCGGCGGCCGTGAGATGGCGCCTGACCTCCGCGATCGAGCGCGGCCGCGTTTCGAGGAACCGGGCAGCCGCCGCGAGGACCGTCGACGGGTCGGTCTCGGCGGCGTGGCGTTCCAATCGCGCTCGCCGCGCCTCGAGCCGCTGGCTGCCGGTCGGGCGGGCCATGGCCGGCTATTCGGCCTCTTCGATCCCTTCGACCGGCAGCGAAACTTCCGACATCTTGCCGCGGATCTGCTTCTCGATCTCGGCGGAGACATCCGGGTTGGCCTTCAGGAACTCCTTGGCGGCTTCTCGACCCTGGCCAAGGCGCGTCTCGCCGAACGTGAACCATGCGCCGGTCTTGGCGACGATGCTCATGGCGACGCCAACGTCGAGCAGGCCGCCTTCACGGGAGATCCCCTCCCCGAACATGATGTCGAACTCCGCCACCCGGAAGGGCGGCGCGACCTTGTTCTTGACGACCTTAACTCGGACGCGATTGCCGACGGATTCGGTGCCCGCCTTGATCGTCTCGATACGCCGGATGTCCAGTCGGACGGTGGCGTAGAACTTCAAGGCGCGGCCGCCAGGCGTTACTTCCGGGTTGCCGAACATGACGCCGATCTTCTCGCGTAGCTGGTTGGTGAAGACGAGCGCTGTGTTCGAGCGGTTTACTACGCCGGCGAGCTTGCGAAGGGCCTGGCTCATGAGGCGCGCCTGGATCCCGACGAAGGAGTCGCCCATCTCGCCTTCGATCTCGGCCTTCGGGACCAGGGCAGCGACGGAGTCGAGGACCACGCAGTCCACGCCGCCGGAGCGGATCAGGGTCTCGGTGATCTGGAGCGCGTCCTCGCCCGTATCCGGCTGACTGACCAGAAGCTCGTCGACGTTTACGCCGCAAGAACGCGCGTAGCCCGGGTCCAGAGCGTGTTCGACGTCGATGAAGGCGACAACGCCGCCGCGGCGCTGGGCCTCGGCGAGGATGTGCTGGCAAAGCGTGGTCTTGCCCGACGACTCGGGGCCGAAGATCTCGGTCATCCGGCCTCGTGGAATCCCGCCGACACCGAGAGCAAGATCGAGTGCGATCGAGCCGGTGGGGATGATGTCCACGGCCTGACGCTCGGACGAGCCAAGACGCATGATCGAGCCGCGTCCGAACTGCTTCTCGATGGCCAGAATGGCCGCATCGACAGCCTTCGTGCGGTCGTTGCCTGCACCGCTAGAGCCGCGGGCCTCAGTCCCTCGCTCGATCATCGCCACCTTGCTCCTCGCTCCTGTCCTCTCCGGGATGGGCGGAGCGGTCGCCTGATGGCGTCCGCCCGCGACTCAGCTCTCGGTCTCTTCGGTCCTCGGCTTCCGCTTGGGCTTCCAGACCTCGACATTGGTCGGGGGCTCAAGCAGCGGCTGAATCTTCGTCTTCGCCGCCGCGTCCTTTGGCTTCTTCTTCTCTTGACGGTGGGGGCGGTCTCGACTAGCCATCTGATGCGCCTCCGCGTGCTACAGGCTACGGGTGGGCTCTTCACTCCGACTGCACTGCCGATGCACTCGACCTTGCCGGCTGGGCACGCGCCCGAAGCTCGGGCAGCCGCGCGGTGAACGTGCCGGTGCGCAGTGCAGAGCGGATTTCGGCCATGAAGTCTAGGGTGAAGGTCAGGTTGTGACAAGTCGCCAGCCGGTATGCCAGCAGCTCCTCAGCCCGGAACAGATGTGCCAGGTAGGCGCGTGAGAAGTTGCGGCAGAGGGTGCAACGGCACCCTTCCTGAACTGGCCGCGCGTCGTCGGAGAACTGGGCGTTGCGCATGTTCAGCCGGCCGCCCGGGACCCACAGCTGGCCGTTCCGAGCGACTCGGGCCGGCAGGACGCAGTCGAACAGGTCGACCCCCCGGTGAACCGCCTCGAGCAAGTCGATGGGAGAGCCAAGACCCATCAAGTATCGCGGTCGCCGATCGGCTTCGAGCAAGTTGACGACTACCTCGAGCGTCGCCTCGCGCTGGGCCGGCGTCTCGTCTCCCGCAAGGCCGCCGATACAAATGCCATCGAACGGCAGGTCGGCCACCACCCGCGTGGACTCCGCTCGAAGGACCGGGTCGAGACCGCCCTGGACTATCCCGAAGACAGCCTGATCGGCCCGACTGTGCGCAGCCAGCGACCGAGCGGCCCAGCGGTTCGATCGAACCGTCGCTTCCTCGAGGGCGCTCGGGCTCGTAGAAGCCGGCGGCACGGGCTGGTCGAAGGCCACGGCCACATCAGCCCCCAGCGCCTCCTGGACCTCGATCGACAACTCGGGCGTGAATCGGTGATATGAGCCGTCGAGATGGCTCTGGAACGTGACGCCGTCGTCGTCGATCTTGCGCAGCTCGCCGAGCGAGACGACCTGGAAGCCGCCGGAGTCGGTCAGGATCGGCCGGTCCCAGGCCATGAACTTGTGAAGGCCGCCGAGGGCGGCTATGCGCGCGTGGCCGGGGCGCAGATAGAGGTGGTAGGTGTTCGACAGGACGATCGTCGCCCCGACGGCGCGCAGGTCGTCCGGATCCAGAGCCTTGACCGTCGCGTTGGTCCCGACCGGCATGAACTGAGGGGTTTCGACCACGCCGTGCGGGAGGGTCAGCCGGCCCAACCGGGCGCGCGTGGAGCCGTCGGCCGGCGGCGCAGCCACTACCTCGAAGCCCGCGGGCGACATGGAAGCGGTGTCGGGGCGCTCGGGTTCGGTGGACATCAGCGAGCGGGCGTGTCCGTACCCGCAGCAGGTCCGTCCCAGAGGGCCGGCTGATCCGCATCACCCCGACGGGCCGGAGGAACCTCGAACCCGAGGCGAGCCAGGTGCGCCCGGGCGCCGTCCGTCGCGATGCGGCCCTGCGGCGTTCGGTCGAGGAAGCCGAGGCGGAGCAGGAACGGTTCGTATACGTCTTCGACCGTCTCGGGCTCCTCGGCCAGCACGGCCGCGAGGGCCTGCACGCCGACCGGGCCACTGCCGAACTTCTGGACGATCGCGGCTAGGAGCTTGCGATCGGTGCCGTCCAGGCCCTGGTCGTCGATCTCGAGGGCGGCGAGCGCCTTGTCCGCTGTGGCTGCGTCCACGTGGCCGTCGCCGTGGATCTGGGCGTAGTCGCGCACGCGGCGAAGGAGGCGGTTCACCACTCGCGGCGTGCCGCGACCGCGCCGGGCAATGGCCGTCGCTCCGTCCGAGCTCAGTTCCACGCCCAGCAGGCGGGCCGAGCGTTCCACGATCGCCGTCAGATCCGCGAGGTCGTAGAAGTCCAGCCTGTAGGTGGCTCCGAAGCGGTCTCTGAGTGGGCTGCTGATGCGGCCGGCGCGCGTCGTTGCCCCGACGATAGTGAACGGCTTGAGGCTGAGGCGCAGGCTCCGCGCGGACGGTCCCTTGCCGATCATCACGTCCAGGGCGAAGTCCTCCATCGCCGGATAGAGGATCTCCTCCACGGCTCGATTGAGGCGGTGAATCTCATCGATGAACAGGACGTCGCGTTCATCCAGGGAGGTCAGGATGGCCGCGAGATCCCCTGCCCGCTCGATGGCCGGGCCGCTTGCGTAGCGGATGTTGGCGCCCAGTTCGCGGGCGATGATCGTGGCGAGCGTGGTCTTGCCAAGGCCCGGCGGTCCGTGAAGAAGGACGTGATCCGCCGCGTCCCCTCTCTGGCGGGCGGCGCCGAGCAGGATCGAAAGGTTGGCCTTCAGCTCCCGCTGGCCGATGTACTCGTCCAGGGTCTTGGGTCGCAACGTCCGGTCAACGGCGACTTCCGCCTCGTCCTCGACTTCCGGCGTGAGTATTCGCGAGATATCGGTCACCGGGCCGTCGCTCATAGGCGGATCATACCAGACCGAACGGGTGTTCTACAGGCGTCGCGGACGCGGCTTGCGCGACTTTCCGTACGCGCGGCCGACATCGTTAGGCAAATCTAGCCCTTTAGCAAGGTTCGCAGCGCCGCCTTGACACGCTCCTCGAGGCGCGGGCCGACGGTCAGGTCGGTGAGTGCGTCTCGCGATGCCTGGCGCGCCTCGCCCGCCGAGTAGCCGAGGGCTAGCAGCGCCGCCACCACCTCCGACTCGCCGGCCGCGCCACCGAAGCCCGCACCAGCTCCGGCCGCCACACCCGCGGCGGCGACCTTCTCTTTGAGCTCCAGGACCACGCGGGCCGCCAGCTTCTTGCCCACTCCCGGCACCGCGGTGAGGAGGGCGATGTCGTCCGAGAGAATCGCGATCTGCAGATCCCCGACGGGCCGCGAGCCGACGATCCCCAACGCCACTTTCGGACCCACGCCGGTCACCGTGAGTAGCAGCCCGAAGAAGCCGAGCTCTTCCGGCGTGCGGAAGCCATACAGCGCCTGGAGATCTTCGCGCACTAAGTGGTGGGTGAACACCTTCGTCCGCTCGCCGACCTTGGCCGTCGACAGCAACGCCGGCGCGCAGAAGACGCGATAGCCCACGCCACCCACCTCGAGGATGAGGGAGTCGGCGAAGACGGCGCTGACGGTACCGTCGAGTGACGCGATCACGCCCCCGCGTCCCTAGGAGGCCGTCTTGGGTTCGGGCACGCGGGACGAGTGCCCCGCTGAATCCAGGCCCAGGCGTTCCCGGCGCAGAGCCTCGCGGACAGCTTTCTCGTATGGCGTGGCGCCGACCGGCACCGGCTTCAGCGCCGACCTGTCGAGTGCGCCGGTGGGGATGCGGTTCACCGACCGCTCGCGGTTGGCCACACAGATCGCAATCGCCAGGGCATCGGCGGCGTCGTCGGGTTTCGGCATCTCAGCCAGTCCGAGGATGGCCTGCACCATCCGCCCGACCTGTTCTTTCGATGCGGAACCGTGCCCTGCCGTGGCGACCTTGACCTCGTTCGGAGTGGCCTCGCGTATCTCCAGGTCGTGGAGAGCGGCCGCAAGCAGCACGACGCCCCGGGCCTGGCCGACGGCGAAGGCCGTCTGAACGTTCTTGGAGAAGAAGAGTCGCTCCACGCCCACGAGCGCGGGAGCGTGCAGCTCGATCAAATCGGTGAGAGAGAGGTAGATCGACTCGAGCCGTTCGGGCAGCGGCATACGTGCCGGCGTGGTGATGACGCCGTAGTCGATGGCTCGGAGCCGTGGGCCCGTCCGCTCGATGACTCCGTACCCGAGCATCGACGTCCCGGGATCGATCCCGAGGATGATCACCCGCCGACCTCGGCCAGCAGCGCCTCGGGGATTTCGAAGTTGGCTGTCACCCGCTGGACGTCGTCCTGGTCCTCGAGGAGGTCGACCAGTCGCAGCGCCTGTCGAGCCTTCGATTCATCCAGCTCGACCGTGTTCTTCGCCGTCATCGAAAGCTCGGCCGATTCGATCTTTACGCCGGCAGCCATGAGAGACTTGCGCACGACCTCCAGGTCGGTCGGCCTTGTGTAGACCTCGACCTGATCCGCCGAGGAGTCCACGTCATCGGCGCCCGCATCGATGGCGAGCAGCTCCAGTTCCTCCTGATCTCCGCCTGGGGCGAGGGCGATGACGCCGCGCTGCTCGAATTGCCAGGCGACGCTGCCGGGAGCGGCAAGCTGGCCGCCGGCCTTGGTCAGGATGGAGCGTATCTCCGCCGCGGTCCGGTTCTTGTTGTCGGTGGCCGTCTCCACGAGGATCGCCACGCCGCCCGGGCCGTAGCCCTCGTACGTAATCTCCTCGAACTGCTCGCCTTCGCCGCCGCCAGTCGCCTTCTCGATGGCGCGCTTGATCGTCTCGAGCGGCATGTTGATGGCGCGAGCTCGTTCGACGGCGAGGCGGAGACGGAAGTTGCCGTCTTGATCGCCCCCGCCGGCTCGTGCGGCGACGCTTATCTCGCGGCCCATCTTCGTGAAGACGGCTCCGCGCTTCACATCGTTCGCGCCCTTCTGGCGCTTGATCTGCGACCACTTGGAATGTCCTGACATCGCGCGGAGTATACCGCCCGAGAAGGGCCCCGAGCCGTGCCCCGAGACGTCGGGGGGAGCGTTTCGCACCATGAACGCAGGCGGCAAGAGGCCGTGACTCATGGTCGTCCGAGTCGCGCTCGTCCGGCCACGCGCGGGACTATCATGGCCGCGCGGCGGCCCGCCCTTCGTCACGCCGCCTGTCCGATGCGATCTGACGCCACCAGAGGATCGATGAGCCGATGACAACCAAGAGTGTCGACCTGCCCCACCTTCGCAGCGTCGTTTTGGCCGCGCATGCCGGGGCCGGCAAGACGACGCTGGCCGAGCGCCTCCTTTTCGATGCCGGCGCCATAACGCGGCTTGGCCGCGTGGACGACGGCACGGCCAGCCTGGACTACGAGCCGGAGGAGCAGAAGCGCAAGCAGTCGCTGACGCTCGCCGTGGCCAGCCTTGAGCACGAAGGGACGAGGATTCAGATCGTCGATACGCCCGGCTACGCGGACTTCGCAGCCGAGGTCGTCGAGGGCTTCGCCGCCACGGACGCGGCAGTGCTGCTGATGGACGCTTCGGGGCACGTCGAGGCAGGCCTGGAGTCGGCGGTGGCGCTGGCTCGCGCCAACGGCCGCCCGGCGCTCTTCTTCATCAACAAGTGCGATCGAGAGAACGCTAACCCCGGCAATGCCCTGAACTCCCTCCGTGCCTCATTCGGGCAGAAGATCGCGCCGCTGCATGTCGCCATCGGGGCCGGAGAGTCGTTCACCGGCTACGTTGACCTAGTCCACCGCAAGGCCTACCAGCTACAGGGAGGCAAGGAGGCCGAGGTCGCGGTTCCGGCGAATCTGGCCGATGAAGTCGCCTCCCGCCGGGACCAGCTGCTCGAGGCAGCGTCCGAGGCCGATGACGACGTCATGACCAAATACCTCGAGGGCGAGGAGATCACCGACACCGAGCTCGAGGCCTGTCTCCACACGGCAATCAGGTCCGGCCTGGTGGCGCCGGTCCTGATCGGCAGCGTGTCGAAGGATGTCGGCGTTCGGGCGCTGATCGACGCGATCGTGCACTATCTGCCCTCGCCGGCGGAGCTCGGCGAGATCGTCGCCACGGACGCCAAGGGCAAGGAAGCGAAGCTCCTGCCCGATGCCAACGGTCCGCTCGTCGCCCGCGTCTTCAAGACGACCGCCGACCCGTTCGTCGGTCGCCTGACCTACCTGCGCGTGCTCTCGGGGACGCTGCAGGGTCAGGGTCAGGCGTGGAACTCGACGCGCGGCGAGCCGGAGCGAATCGGCCAGCTGTTGCTGCTTCACGGCAAGGACCAGGAGACGGTGGGTCAGCTGCATGCCGGCGAGATCGGCGCGGTGGCCAAGCTGAGCGTGACCGCGACCGGCGACAGTCTCTCGTCATCTCGCGAGCAGGCCTACAGACTTCCGCCCCTCTCTTTCCCGATCCCGACGCTTCAGGTCGCCATCGAGCCTCAGACAAAGGCCGACCTGGACAAGATGGGCACTGCCCTCCAGCGCATGCTCGAGGAAGAGCCATCGGCGCGGGTCGAGCGGTCGGAGACCGGCGAGCAGATACTCCTCTCGATGGGCGACGCTCACGTGGCCGTCCTGGGCGAGCGGCTCAAGCGCAAGTTCGGCGCCGCGATCGTGACCAAGACACCCAGGGTTGCGTACAAGGAGACGATCCGCGGCAAGACTCAGAGCCACGGACGCTACAAGAAGCAGACCGGCGGCCACGGCATGTTCGGAGACGTTTGGATCGAGATCGAGCCGAACCATGGGGGGGGCGTCGAGTTCGCCGAGCATGTCGTCGGCGGCACCGTCCCAAAGAACTTCTTCCCCGGTGTCGAGAAGGGCGTGCGCGAGGCTGCCGCCGAGGGCGTACTGGCGGGCTATCCGCTGAGCGACTTCAAGGCTACCTTGTACGACGGCTCGTTCCACGCCGTCGACTCCAACGAGCTCTCGTTCAAGATCGCGGCCTCCATGGCGCTCAAGCAGGGCGTCCTGGAGTGCAAGCCGGCTCTGATGGAGCCGATCATGACGGTCGAGATCAGGATCCCCGAGATCTACATGGGCGATGTCAACCGCGACCTCAACGGGCGGCGCGGCCGGGTCCTGGGCATGGACACGAAGGACGGCGTGCAGGTCATCACCGCCAGCGTGCCCCAGGCCGAGCTCTTCAGCTACGCCACGGAGCTGCGCTCGCTGACCGGCGGGCGCGGGACCTTCAGCGCCAAGCTGGACCGCTACGAAGACGTGCCTCAGCACATCGCCGAGAAGGTGATCGAGGCCCACCGCAAGGAAGTCGAAGCGGCCCACAAGGAGTAGTCAGCGAGTCGTTCGAAGCGGTTGGGGAAGCGTTCAGCGGTAGTTCAGCTGCGAAATTGACGGTGCTCTCCCGCACCCTCTAGGATGCAGGCGGCAGCGTCAGAACGTCCCTCTGCGCTTTCGGGTAGATGCCAATTCGCGACGGTCTGCGCGGAGTAGGGATGGCCAGTACCGCCACAATTGACTCGGGGACCTCTCCGGCTGACGGCTCGGTCGGCGATGCCACGGCGCGCACCCCGATCGAACGGCTCAAGGCCGGGCTGTTGATCTTCGTCAATCCCGGCGGAGCCCTCAAAGGCGCTCTCTCCCAGATACCGGTCCAGGTCGCCCTGGGTGTTTCGGGCACGGCCTTTGGCCTCTTCTTCCTCCAGACCGGACTCGATCTGCTGCGCGTCGGCGGGCAGACGCTGCCGCGCCTGGCGATGACCGGCAATGCCGGAGTCGCTGGGTTGTGCCTGCTCGGCGTTCTGTACGGCACAGCCGGTGTCGCGCTCCTGGGCGCGATCGCATGGGTCGCCACGCGGCCCCTGGGCGCGACCGTCACTCTGGAAGCCACGATACGGGCCTTCGCTCTGGGCTACTGCCCGGCTCTTGTGTATGCGGCCTTCGGCATCGTCATGAACGTCGCCTTCGGCTGGAACACGGCTCTCGCCTTTGGCGTGACAGGTGTGCTGTGGGCCCTGGGCCCGATGATCGCCACCCTGCGGGAGATGCTCGGGGGCCAGATCTGGCCGAGCGTGATCCTGGCAACCATTCTCGGTGGTCTGACACTCCTGGGCTGGGCGTACCTTGGGACCTAACGGGGGCGCAGTCCCCACCAGGCCGGTGCAGGGCACGCCCCTGGCCCTGCCTCACTGGGCTGCGCCGGTCCTCGCCTTCGCCGCCTTCGGCGGCCTGGTGGGCTGGCGTATAGGCGCGAGCCCGCTCTCGACCGCATCCGGCCTCGTCGTCGGGGCGGCCTTCGCCTTCGCCGCAACGTACCTGCTGGTCGGGGCGATCACCCTGGCGCATCCGGGTCTCGGGCGAGAGGCCGTCCTCGAAGCGGCATCCACGGGGTTGCTGCTGCTACTGCCCTTTGCCGTCCTGGCCCTCGTAGCCGAGCTGCTCCTCGGCTGGAACGCGTCGCAGACGTTCTCCTCGGCCGGCCTGATGACCGCCTGTGGCGCCGTCGGGGTCGAGGTCTCCCGCCGTGGCGGCGGAACGCTGCGCAGCATGCTCGTGCCGACCGCCATTGCCGTGGCCCTCGCGGCAGCCTGGATGATCCTCAGCACCTTCGCCGCCGCGAACTGGAAGTGGTGACGAGATGAGGAGAGGGCGGCTGCATCGATCAAGTCGCATTCGGCTGTGGCAGCCCGGACATAGCGCCATGCGGATGCGGTGGCGCAGGGGCTTGGCGGTCGGGTTGCTCGTTCTATTCAGCTTGCTCCTCTCTGCCGTCCCGGCCGCGGGTCAGGCTTCCGCGGGAGGCAGCGTCTCGGACACGGTCAAGTACGGCGGCCACACGCTGAGCTACACGGTGACCGGCGTGACTACCGGGCCGGGCGACACGCCCGCACATCGAGCGGGCACGGTCACGGGTGCAACGGTCGCCGTGTCGGGAAGTGCCTCGTTCACGATCGACGAGAGCGGTGTGACGAATCTCTCGATGTCGGCCAGCCTGTCCGTCACCGGGGGCGAGTCGATGTCGGCGTCGTGGCCACCCAAGGGAGTGAACGGTCGAGTTACGGGTCAAACGGTCAACTTTCCCTTCAGTCTCCAGGTCACGATTCCGCCGGCGCCCTCGCCCGACGCCGACCAGCTCCCGGGAGAGGCACCCAGCCCGGGTTCCTCTCCGGAGCCGTACGCTACGGTGTCTTTCGACGTCAGTTCGAAGAACTGCAACGATGATGGCGTCTGCGGCGGCCCTGAGGTGGACGGGACGTTCCTGGTATTCCTCGGCGGCCAGAGTGGTTCGACCGGCACGACGCCGGGCCTCGGCGGCGTCGGTGGACTGCCAGGACCGGCCAACGGGACGCAAGGCTTGATCGGCATGCTGGGGCCGGGTCTTATCGGACTCCTGGGCGGAGCCCTGTTTGGCGGGCTCGGCGGCGGAACTACAGCCCCGGTCGTGCCTGGCGGACCGGTTGACTCGGGCGGCCAGCCGCCACGCGGCGACGCGGCGACGCGGGCGGCCCGCGATGAGCTCAACCGCCTCTTGAACCGGGCCAACGTGACGAAGAACAAGGCCTTGGCCGACGCGGTCACAAGAGCCCTGGCCGAGGCCTTTGACGCCAACGGCAATCTCATTCCCGACAGGTGGGCGGCGCTGCGGCAGGAGATACGCAACGCGGCGGGGCCCAAGACCTCGCTGCTCGACGCCTACTACAGCCTGCCGGAAGAAATCCGAGCCCCGGGGGACGCACTCAGCGCCGGCGCTTCGACAATCGGAGACACGGTCAGCGCGGTCGGCAACGGCGCTGTGAGTCTGGTCAGGGGCGTAGGCTCCGGCATCTACTCGGCCGGCCACGGGCTCATGCAGATCGGGGACGCGATCGCCCACCCCAGGATGTTTGCCAGGGGCCTCGACGACATGGCGAAGGATTTCGTTACCCAGAACACCGGTGCTGAAGGGAAGGAGTTCACGCAAGCGCTCCGAGACGGTCGCTACCTCGACGCCCTCGGTGCAGACGTTCGCGCGACGACGAAACTCCTGGGTGCCGGCGCCTCGAAGGCGGGCTCCAAGGTCTGGGGTGTGGCGCGAGATATCCTGCCGGTGGATGAGGTCGAGTCGTTCTTCGACCCGAACGCGAGTGCCGAGGAGCGGCTCTGGGCGGTGCCGGCCGCGGCCTCGAAGATCGCCGGACTGCTGGTAGGGACAGAGGCCGGCGCAGAACCCGTTCCCGGCGTCTCGCCAAACACCACACTCATCCCATCGGCCGCGCCGGGCTTCGCCGCCGGAGAGGCTGCCGAGGCCGCCGGCGCGGAAGCCGCCTCAACCAGCGGCGTGGCGGCAGAGGCCGCGGCACAGCGGCAGGCGACCGCGCTCGCGACGCAGAAGGCCGAGCAGCTCGGCGCCGACGTGCTCGGCGGCAAGCCCGCGCCGACCAACCTCGGCGAGTGCCAGCAGATCCTCGCGCAGAACCCCGAGCTGCGGAACGCGGTCGACGACGCGATCCGGGCCGACCGCGGCTCGGGCAGTTTGCACGGTCTGCGCCAGGACGGCGCGATGAGCTCCGACATGAACAACCTGATCACCGCTCGGAAGATAGAGCTGCAGGATCAGGCGATGAACGCCGCAGGCAAACGAATCGCCGAAGAGGAGACCGCCGCTCGCATCGCCAACGGCGAGCCGCCGCCCCGCCGGATCATGACGGCCGAGTCGACCGAGGGCAACCGAACCTCGGCGACCGGCGCCAACACACGGACCGATTTGGATCGGACGCAGCTCGGTCTCGAGCACGTCACGCATGAACGGGCCGAACAAATCCTCAACGAGGAGTGCGCGAATCTCCGCAACGAGGAGTGCGCGAATCTCCGCTTCGACCGCCGGACAATCGACACGAACGTCTACACGCCGGCGCCCGGCCAGCTATCTGACGCGGCCGGCGCGGCGCCAAACTCCGACGCCTGGATCCAGCGCAGCCTGCAGCGCACCAGCGGTCGGTCCGGCTATCACCCGGTCAACGTATCGAGCGACGGCACGATAACCATCGGCGACCACGTCGGCGGCGCGGCCGGCTCCGAGGCGTTGCCGATGGATCAGCGGTTCAACGCGCCCGTCCAGCTCTCCCCCGCCGAGCGGGCCGCTTCGGTTGCGCACCAGCTCGACGGGCTGGACAAGGCCGCTTCCGCCAACAACGTCAGTGGCGGCGTGAAGTTCGCCGCCCGGGCGATCAAGGACGGTGCCGGCTTCGACGGGCCGACCGACGCAGTGATGCGTGCGGCGATGACCAAGGACCCGGCCGCCCAGATGGCGATCCTCAAAGAGGCCGGCATCGGATCCGTTGCCGACCTGCGGGCCCGACTGCAAGTCCCACCGCAACCGTGACAAGCTCGACACGAGAGGTGAAGCAGATGAGCGACACGACGACGGCGACCGCCGACGCGCAGGAGATCGCCCTCTCCAAGCGAGCGCTGAAGGCATTCGGGGAGGCGCCCGGACTTCGTTGCGGAGCTCTCTCGCCGCTCGCCCGGATCACACCACCGGCGGCGCCCTCGGACCGGGCCGAGCTTCTGGACGCGCTGACAGCGCTCGAGGGCCCGTGGGTCTGGGCCGCGCCGGCGCTCGTGGATCCGCATCTCAGCGTCGCTGTCCTGTTCGGCGACGGAGACACCTCGCTCGTTGGCCAGTACCTCTGGCCCGATGCCGATGCTCGCGGCCCTGGCTTCCGAGCGGTTGCCGGCAAGGATAATCTGCGGCTGGCCGGTCCCCTCTCGGACAGTGAAGTGCTGCTGAGTTGCCTGGACCTGGTGACGCTCAGCGGAGTTGCCGAGCCCGAGCCGTTGAAGATGGAATTCAGCGTTGACCAGTTCTGGGCAACCCTCGCTCTTCTCGATGCGTATCGGATCGCGCTGCTGCGCCGCCGCCTGTCGCGCCTGGGCGGGTACCCTGCCGGCGTATCGGCGGTTGGGCTTGCCGAAGCGTGGAAGGCCGGGCTGGCCGCCGTCGACCCGGGCTGGTCGGTGTCGCTCTTTGCCCAGTTGCGGCCGGATCTCTTGCCTTCGGGTTTCGATACACGCGTCGCCGCGGTCGTCGACGCGATGGAGGGCGCCGGCCTGCTCGCGAAGCTCGCCGGAGATCCGGGCGATCCCCTGGGCGACGTCTACGTCCTTGGGGAGGGTCTCGATCTGCTCTGCAAAGCGGTCCTGACGGGCATCGTGCACATCGGCCTGGCGGTCTCGCGGTTGCGGGCCGAGAACGAGATCGAGGTGACTGCCATCGGCGGATGGCGAACGCCCGGCGGGTTCTGGCTGGCCGACCTGAGCACGATCCCGCTCGGCGGCACCGGCGCCGTCGATGTAAGGCTGCTCGGGCCCGACTACTTTGCCGCGTTAGTCGAGGGCGCGCTGGGCGGTCCCAGGCGCGGGTCGGATGCCTCCCCTGCCGCCGCGCCGTTCGACATGGCGACGCCGTACTCGCGCGATGCCCTCATCGATGCGCTGCGGCCGGCTGCACCGACTACGAGCGCGGATGCGGCTGCGAAATCGGCGGCCGTCGAGGCGGCGGCAGCGACCCCCGAGCCGGCGGCACCCGGCACCGCTCCGGCAGACGCTCCTGTTCCTGGGCCCACCGCTGCGGCGGCCGGCTGGGTACCCACGCACACGATCCCGACCGGGGGCATGGTCGCGTGGGTGGCGCCGGATCCTAAGACGCAGAGCGTCGCGCTGGCCGGTGGGCTTCTCGTGGCGGTCGTGGAACGCAATGGCGGTTGGGCGCGCGTCGTCGCGTCGAACGGCTGGTCCGGCTGGGTGGACGGCAGCCGCCTCGGCTGAGAGCGTCACCAGGGGCGGAGTCGCGGCACATAGATAGCGGGCCCCGCACCGGCCGGCGCGAGGCCCGCGTGCCTGTCTGCTGTCCTTCGACGCGGTGTACGGCCGTTCCTCGCACCCGGGTCGGAGAGAACCACAGGGTGACGCCGCAGGAGAGACCGGGGTCGTAGCCCGTGAAGACCGGTCCTGGGAGCCGACGCCTCCGATTGGGGAACCGGCCGCGAAGAGGGCCGCCTTGAGGGCAAAGCCCGGGGCGCTAGCTTTCGGTGTCTACCAGGTGCACCGCCTCGGCTAGATCGAGTCTGCCCTCAAAGATCGCCCGGCCGATGACCGCGCCGACGCAGCCGATTCTGCGGACCGCAGTCAGGTCCACGAGCGAGGAGACGCCCGCCGACGCGACGATCGCTCCCCTATCGAGCGCAACCATGCGGCCGAGCAGTTCGAGGTTGGGGCCCGCGAGAAGCCCGTCGCGTTCGATGGCGGTCACGATGAAGGTCCGTGCGCCTCGGTCCGACAGCTCGGTAAGTGCCTCCTCGACTACGACACCGGAGGCGCCCGGCAGCCAGCCCTGACCCACGGCCAGCCCGTCCCGGACGTCGAGAGCGATGGCGATACGCTCCGCGCCGAACCGCGCGATCAGCCGCTCCGCGAATGCCGGGTCGCGCAGCGCCGCGGTTCCCACTACGACTCGCGCCGCGCCTGCCGCCAAGACGGCCGCGACCGCCTCGTCGTCGCGCAACCCGCCGGCGACCTCGCAGGCAACACCCTCCCCCACCGCCGCCACGATTCGAGCGACCGCCTCAGTCTGTCGGCGCGACCCGTCCCGGGCCCCGTCCAGATCCACGATGTGCACCCAACGCGCGCCGGCTGCCGCAAACGATCGCGCGACATCAACCGGTTCCGTGCCGTAGACGGTCTCCCGGGCGAAATCGCCTTCGGCAAGACGCACCACGTTCCCACCTCGGAGGTCTATCGCAGGCAGAAGCGCGAAGCCTCCTGGCAGCAGGCGTTGCGGTGATTGTAGCATGCTACTATGATACTATACGACTACAGGGTTGGAACCGCCAAAGACGGAGTTGACCCGGCCTGCGGAAACCCACGAGGAACGAAATGTGTGCTATGGACTCCTGGCGCGACGAGGCTGCCGGCGAACTGTTCGAGGCGGTCCTGCGTCTCGAGTCCCCCGACGAGGCGTCGGCCTTCTTCCGCGACCTGTGCACGCTCGGCGAGCTCCACGACATGGCCCAGCGTTGGGCCGTCGTCCGACTGCTCGACTCGGGCATGCACTACGCCGAGATCTCGAACCGGACCGGGGCCAGCACGGCCACCATTACCCGCATCGCCCAGTGGCTCCACCACGGTGAGGGCGGCTATCTGCGCGCCCTGGAACGTCGCCGCGCCGCGCAAGGCGATCCAGGCCCCTCTGGAGAACGGACCAGATGACCCGCCGCCTCCGCCTGGCAGTCCCGAACAAAGGCCGACTGGTCGAGCCGACCGTCGGTCTGCTCCATGACGCCGGGCTCGTCTTCGAGGCCGGCGAGCGGGCCCTGGTAGCGCGCGTGCAGAACTTCGACCTGGAGATCCTCTTTGTTCGGACGAACGACGTCGTCGAGTTCGTGAACGACGGCGTCGCCGAGCTGGGCGTCACCGGGCTGGACCTGGTCGCCGAATCGGGGACGGACGTGCCGCAGATCCGGAAGCTCGGCTACGGGCGCTGCCGCCTCACGATCGCCGTCCCCAACGACTCGCCCTTTCGGGCGGCCGAGGATCTGGCAGGCCTGCGAGTGGCGACCTCCCACCTGGGCCTGACCAGGCGCTACTTCGAGGCGCGCTCGATTCCCGTCGAGGTCATCCCCGTGTCAGGAGCGGCTGAGGTGGCTCCGCGCCTGGGCCTCGCCGAGGCGATCGTCGACCTCGTTTCCACGGGCTCGACCCTCGTCGTCAACGGCCTTCGTCCGATCGAGGAGATCTTCGCGTCGGAGGCCGTCTTGCTGGCAAACAAGGGCGCCGTACGCGACCGGCCGGACCTCATCGACTCCATCGAGACGATGCTGAGCGCGACGCTGGCGGCGAGAGATCGCAAGTACCTCATGATGAACGCGCCGATGGCGAAGCTGTCCGAGTTGGAGCGCCTGCTCCCCGGGCTCGAATCGCCGTCGATCATTCCCCTGGCGCACGAAGGGATGATCGCCATCCACTCCGTCGTCGAGGCCGACCGAGTGTGGTCGCTACTGCCGCGCCTGAAGGCGGCGGGCGCTTCCGGCATCCTCATCCTTCCCATCGAGAAGCTCGTGTCATGAGTGCCGTGACTGTCAAGTTGCGTCGCCTGGACCTGGCCAGGGCTGGGTCGGATCCCGCCGTGGCGGCCGAGGTCCAGGCCCTCTGCGGTCGCGGCGCCGTGCCGGACCGGCGTGTCCGTGAAGGCGCCCGCGCCATCCTCGACTCCGTAAAGTCCGGCGGCGATGCGGCCGTTCGAGAGGCCAACGCCAGGTTCGGCGGTGGGCGAGCCGGCGGCGCCCTCCTGGTGGGCCGTGCCGAGATGGACGCGGCACGCGACGCCCTGCCACTGCGAGTCCGGGACGGCCTCGAGCAGATGATCGCCAACATTCGCCGCTTTGCCGAAACCGAGCTTCCAGTGACCCGCAGTACGACGATCTTGCCGGGAGTGGAGATCGAGCGGCGCTGGGTGCCCCTTTCTCGCGTCGGCGTCTATGCCCCGGGCGGTTCAGCCGCGTATCCAAGCTCGCTGCTGATGGGCGCTGTCCCGGCGAAGGTCGCGGGCGTGGGGACGGTCGTGGTCGCATCCCCAGCCGACGCCGAGGGCGGCCTGAATCGGACGCTTCTCGGCGCGGCCGGGCTGGTCGGCGTCGACGCGTTCATCGTCGCCGGCGGCGCCCAGGCCGTCGGAGCGATGGCGTACGGGTTGCCTGAGGCGGGCGTCGCCCCCGTCGACCGCATCGTCGGCCCGGGAAACGCGTGGGTCACCGCGGCCAAGCTGGAGGTCTTCGGCGTGATCGGAATCGACCTGCCCGCCGGGCCGTCCGAGGTTATGGTCGTTGCCGACGCCACCGCCGATCCCGCGCACGTGGCCTCCGACCTCCTCTCGCAGGCCGAACACGGTCCGGACTCCCCTGCCCTGCTGGTCACCTGGGACTCCGGGTTCGCGGCGTCAGTCGAGGCGGAGCTCGGCAAGCAGCTGGAAACGGCCGAGCGTCGGGCAATCCTGGAGCGATCGCTCGCGTCCGGGGCGTTGGTCGTCCTGGCGTCGGACCGGGGCGGTGCCCTAGACTTCGTCAACGCCTACGCTCCGGAGCACCTTTCCGTGGTCGTCGATGACGTGGAGGAGGCCGTGGCCAAGGTGCGGAACGCCGGCTCCCTCTTCGTCGGGCCGTACGCGCCCGAGTCCGCCGGCGACTACGCGTCCGGAGCCAACCACGTCCTTCCGACCGGCGGCCTGGCGCGATCGTGCGGCGCCCTGTCCACCGAGAGCTACGGCAAGTTCATCCAGGTTCAGCGGATCAGCCGCGAAGGCCTGGGCGCCGTCCGAGACGCGGTCGAGGCGATCTCCGAGGCCGAGGGTCTGATGGCCCACAAGCGAGCGGTAGAGCTGCGCTTCGAGGCCGGAGCGGGCGTCGAATGAGCAGGGCCCCTAAGTCGCTGCCGACCTACGCCTGGGAGCCCACCACGGACTTCCTCGCGGCGAAGTACGGGCTGCCGCGGGAGGCGATCGTGCGGTTCGACGTGAACACGTCGCCGTTGCCACCGGACCTGCGCGATGTTCTGGCCGGGTCGTTCGATCCGCCGCTGTGCGAGTACCCGCCGAGCGACTACGCGTCGCTGGTTGCGGCGGCCGCCGAGGCGTATGACGTGGCCCCGGACGAGCTTCTTCCGACCGCCGGCGCCGACGAAGCTCTTGACCTCATCGCCCGGGCGTCGCTGCGCGAAGGCTCGGTTGCGGTAGTTGCGACGCCGACCTATGCGATGTACGGAATCGTCTCGGAGCAGCGCGGGGCGAGCATCGTGGCTGTGCCGCGGTTGAGCGCCGACCACGCCTTTGGACTCGACATCGAGGCAATCGCCGAGGCTGCCAGGGAGGCCCAGCTGGTCTGGCTGTGCGAGCCGAACAACCCGACCGGCGCCTTCGAACCGCCCGAGCGAATCGGGCATCTGCTGGCTGTGATCGAGTCGGACGCGACACGCGACGGGCGAGATGCCCCCACCGTCGCCATGGACGAGGCCTACGCCGAATTCGTCGGCCGGACGGTTCTGGCTCTCCGCTTCGACTACCCGAGACTGGTCGTCGTTCGCACGCTAAGCAAGGCCCACGCGCTTGCGGGTGTCAGAGTGGGCTTCGCGGTTGCCCGGCCGGCGACGCTCGCGCCGATCCTTGGTTATCGGGCCCCGGCTTCGGTCGGCACCGTCTCGGCTGCGCTTGGGGCGGCTTCGCTGCGACGGCCGGAGCTGGCTGCGGCCAACGTGGCCCGCATTGCGGAGCAGCGAGCCTGCCTGACGAAGGATCTCAGCGGCCTGGGCTGGCGGCCATTCGACTCGCAAACGAACTTCATCCTCGTCCGATTCAGCTCGGCGGCGGCAGCAAACCGGGCGGCCGAGACGCTCCTCCGGCAGGGTCTCGTCCCGCGCACGTTCGGCTCCGACCATCCCTTCGCCGATTGCCTCCGCCTCACCGTTCGGTCGGCAGAGGAGAACGATCGACTAATCGAGGCAGCCAGGGGGATTCCCGCATGAGCAACCAGATCGGCACGGTCGTCGCCGCGGGAGAACGCTGGGCGACCCTTACCCGCTCAACTCGCGAGACGCAGATCACGGTCACGCTCAAGCTCGACGGGACCGGCGAAACCACGATCGACACCGGCGTCGGCTTCTACGACCACCTGCTCAACTCGATGGCTTACCACGGCCTCTTCGATCTGGAGATCGCGGCGGCCGGAGATCTGGTCGTCGACGAGCACCACACCGTGGAAGACGTCGCCCTGGTTCTGGGCGCGGCGCTGGCCCAGGCGCTCGGCGACCGTTCGGGCATCGCCCGCTTCGGGGCCGCCGCGGTTCCGATGGACGAGTCAGTGGCCACTGCCGTCGTCGACGTCGGCGGCCGCCCCTATGCCGTGGTGGACTTGCCGTTCAGGGGTAAGCGCACCGGGGGGCTGCCGCTCGGGTTGATCGAGCACGTCCTGGAGTCGTTCGCCCGGGGCGGCGGCATCACGCTCAATGTCAAGGGCCGGGGCCGCAACGACCACCACCTGGCTGAGGCAGCCTTCAAGGCCCTGGGCCGGGCGCTGTGCGCGGCCGTCACGGTCGACCCGCGGCGCCTTGGCCCCGCCTCCACCAAGGGCTCTCTCGGATGAGGGACGTCGTCAGAGTGGCGGTGCTCGACTACGGCGCCGCGAACATGGTCAGCATCACCCGGGCCCTCGCCGCAGTGGGGGCGGCGGCGGTTGTAGCCGCCGACCCGACGGCGATGGCCGGCGCCGATGCGCTCGTCGTACCCGGGGTTGGCGCGGCAGGTTCGGCAATGAACCACATCAGAGAGCGCGGCCTGCTCGATCCGGTTCGCAACTGGGTCCGGGCCGGGCGGTCCTGTCTGGGTATCTGCCTCGGGTTCCAGCTCCTCTTCGACGCCAGCGACGAGGGCGAAGTTGAGACACTGGGTCTGCTCGCCGGCCGGACGATCGGTCTGGCCGACGCGCCGACGCTGCCACACATCGGCTGGAACTCAGTGGATGCGGTCCGGGAGCACCCGCTGTTCGACGGAATCGCGGACGGCACCTGCTTCTACTTCGTACACTCGTTTGCGCCCGCGCCGGCGGACGAGCGCGTCGTCCTGGCTGTCACGAGGCACGGTCGTCCGTTCGTCAGTGCCGTCGCCCAAGGCTCGTTGTTCGGGGTCCAATTCCACCCGGAGAAGTCCTCTGACGCGGGCCTCCGAGTGCTGGCCAACTTCGTCGGTCTGGTGGCGGCCCACAGGGCCCCCGTGGCGGGAGGCGCCTCCATGGCGGGCGGCGCCCACTCGGAGAGTGGCGCGTCGACGGGCGGCCGAGAACCAGCCGGAACCGTGAGGATGGCTTGATGCTGGCTCGCCGCGTGATCCCTTGTCTCGACGTCGACAAGGGTCGCGTCGTCAAGGGCACCAGGTTCCTGAACCTGACCGACGAAGGCGACCCGGCCGAGCTGGCGGAGCGGTACGCGCGAGAGGGCGCCGACGAGATCGTCTTCCTCGACATCAGCGCCGCTTACGAACGCCGAGGAACCATGCTCGAGGTTGTGCGGCGGACGGCCTCGCGCGCCTTCGTGCCACTCACCGTGGGCGGCGGCGTGCGGACCGTGGACGAGATGCGCGACGTCCTTCGAGCCGGCGCCGACAAGGTCTCGTTTAACACCGCGGCGGTGCGGACACCTTCTCTTCTGACCGAGTGCGCCCAGCGCTTCGGCAGCCAGGCCGTCGTTTGCGCGATCGACGCTCGTCGCCTGCCCCGGACGGATGACGCCCAGCAGCGCTGGGAGGTCGTAACTCACGGCGGACGCCGCCCGACGGAACTCGACGCCGTGACGTGGGCGGCTCGCGCCGTGGAACTCGGCGCCGGCGAGTTGCTCGTCACTTCGATGGACCGCGACGGTACGCGCAGCGGGTTCGACACAGAACTCCTCGCGGCGATTGCGGGGCGCGTTCGCGTGCCCGTCATAGCCTCCGGCGGCGCCTCCGGTCCGGACGACTTCGTCGCGGCGGTTCGGCAGGGCAAGGCGGACGCGGTCCTCGCGGCCTCGATCTTCCACCGTCGGATCTACTCCATCGCCGACGTCAAGGCGGCCATGGCGGCAGCCGGATTGCCGGTTCGTACCATCGAGAGGCCGGCCGCATGATGGAGAAACGGTCGCCGCAGGGCGAGGTGGCCTGGGGACCCAGCGGCCTCATACCCGGTGTCGTCCAGGATGCGGCCGACGGCCGCGTCCTCATGGTGGCCTACGTGGACGCGGAGGCGCTGTCCGCCACGCTCGCCACGGGCGTGCTCCACTTCCACTCGCGCTCCCGCGACCGGCTGTGGCGCAAGGGCGAGACGAGCGGCAACGTACTGCGCCTTGTTGGGATTGCGGCGGATTGCGACGGCGACGCACTCCTCCTGCAGGTCGCCCCGACCGGCCCCACGTGCCACCGGAACACCCGCAGCTGCTTCGACCCGGCCGGTTCCCTGCCGGGCTCGTCGGCGAGCCTCGTCGCATCGCCAGGGGCGCAGGCGCCGGCGACGGCCACTCCCCCACAGGGCTTCGAGTGGCTCGAGACGCTCTGGGGCACGATCGATGCCCGCGCCGACGCCGATCCGTCCGTCTCCTACACCGCCCGGCTGCTCGCCGGCGGAGTCGACGCGCCGGCCCGCAAGGTTGCCGAAGAGGCGACCGAGGTTCTCATGGCCGCCAAGGACGACGCCGTGGCTCCGGTCGAGTCACGGGACGCCGCCCGCGATGCGCTGGCGGGCGAGGTCGCCGACCTGCTCTACCACACTCTCGTGCTGCTTCGCGAGCGCGGCCTCCCGCCGGCCGCGGTCATCGCCCGGTTGAGGGTGCGGCACAGGGCGTAATCCTCGCCCCGTTCGCGGACCGGTGGGCCCGCGAGTTCAGCCCTTGAGCCGCCCGATGCTCAGGCTCTTCTTGCCGGCCCGCAGCACCAAATAGCGCGCTCCGATTGGCGCCGCAACCTTGTCGTCTGGCGCCTTCACGCGTTCGTCGTTGATCGAAAGGCCGCCCTGAGCGATGACCCGACGGGCCTCGCCGTTGGATGCGTAGAGACCGCTGGCGATCGCGACGCTCAACGCGCCTCCGGCGACGTCTTCGTCCGTGAACTCGAAGTGGTCGATCTCCGCAAAGAGCATCTCCAGCACCTCGGGATCGCGGATCGGCTCCTTCGAGAACGCCGCCTCGCTGACCCGCACCGCCTTCTGCGCCTCGCCCTCGCCGTGCACTCGGGCCGTCAGGTCGTAGCCGACTGCCTTCTGCGCCGCGCGAGCCTCTGGATGCGCCGCCTGCCGGCCTTCGAGCTCTTCGACCCTCGCCCGGTCGAAGAGCGTGAAAGTGCGCAGGTACTTGCCGACGTCGCGGTCGTCGGCGTCGAGCCAGTACTGGTAGAAGCGGAACGGGCTCGTCCTGGCTGGGTCGAGCCAGACGCTCGTGCCCACTGCCGTCTTGCCGAACTTGGCGCCGCTCTCGTTGGTAAGCAACGGATAGCTCAAAGCGAAGGCGAGATCCTGCCCATCGCCGGCGCCGAACTCCTTGCGGATGAGCTCGAGGCCCGCCGTCATGTTCCCGTATTGATCGGCACCGCCCATCTGCAACTCCACGCCGCCGGCGCGGTACAGGTGCAGGAAGTCGGCCGCCTGCAGCAGCATGTAGCTGAATTCGGTGAAACTCAGGCCAGCCTCCAGGCGGATCTGGACCGAGTCCTTGGCCAGCATGTAGGGCACCGTCAGGTGCTTGCCTATGTCGCGCAGGAAGCGCAGCAGCGAGTACGAGCTGAGCCACTCGTAGTTGTCCACGACCTCGGCTCCGTTTGGCCCGTCGAAGTCGAGGAATCTGGTCAACTGGCCCTGGATGCCGACCACGTTCTCCTCGACCGTCGGTCGACTCAGCAGGAGTCGCTCGGCCGACCGCCCGGATGGGTCGCCGATCATCGCCGTCCCGCCCCCGACAACGACGATCGGCGTGCCGCCCGCTCGCTGCAGGTGTATCAGGCCGAAGATCGGCACAAGGTGCCCAATGTGAAGCGACGGCCCCGTCGGGTCGAAGCCGTTGTAGCCCTTGATCGGCTTGCCCGTGGCCAGACGCTCTGCCAGGCCCCGGCTGTGCTGGTGGAGCATGCCTCTCCAGCGCAGCTCGTCGAGCAGCCCGGGCAGTCCGGCTGCGCCGGTTGAGCTATCGAGCCCGTCGGTCCTGCCTGCCAGCGTCATTGCCGCAATCCGCTCCTTGTCGTCACGCCATGAGGCGCCTGCCCGTCCCAAGCCCCGGCGGGCTGGGGTCGAATGTCCGCCTCTCAGCCTATGCTATCTTGCGAGCCGCCATGCAGACCAGCATCGCCCGACGCGAACGCCGTCGCCGCAATCACTTAGGCACGCGCCGCCCTGGCGGCGGCGCCGGTGGGCGCATCGCCGTGATCCTCCCGCTCTTCCTCCTGGGCACGTTCTTTGCACTGAGCCTCGTCGCCTTCGGCAGCGCCGTCGAGGTCTATTCGGCCTACAGCAAGGACCTCCCGGATCCGAAGCAGGTCCTCGACAAACTCGACTTCAACCAGCAGACGGTGCTGTACGACCGAACGGGCACCGTGCCGCTCGCGGCCTTCGGATCCGAGAACCGCCGGGTTCTCAAGTTCTCCGACATCCCGGATGTCGTCCTCGACACCACGACCACTACCGAGGACAAGACATTCTGGACGAACACCGGCTTCGACCCGGCGGCGATTCTGTCGGCCGTGCGGGACGCCATCTCCGGCCACGCGCGGGGCGCCTCGACGATCACTCAACAGCTGATGCGGACGGCGCCTGGGCTGTTGCCGGATACGACCAGCACTTTCGATCGCAAGATCAAGGAGATCATCCAGTCGGTGCGGTTGACCCAGGAGTTCCCGGGCGACGCCGGCAAGCAGGTGATCATCACCGACTACCTGAATCTCAACTTCTACGGCGACCAGAGCTACGGCATCGCCGCTGCTGCCAACGATTACTTCGGAGTCACCGACCTCAGTCAGCTGACGATTGCCCAGGCCGCCATTCTGGCTGGCATATTGCAGGCGCCCTCGACGTACGACCTGGTCGCCAATGCCACACAGCTCGATGACGGAACGTGGGTCGTGCCCGCCGACGCGCCGATCGTCGAGAGGCGCGACGCGATCCTCGAGGACATGCGGCGGAACAACGCTGCGGGCCTTCTGAGGGGCAAGTACACCGACGCAGATCTCCTTGCGGCAGAGTCCGAGCAGGTCGTACTGCACCAGGCCCCCCAGGCCCAGATGATTGCCCCGCAGTTCGACCTCCTGGTTCGGCAGCAGTTGGCCGACCTCCTGTGCGGGCAGGGCACGGACCCGGCCGACTGCCCGAAGGTGGACACGGGCGGCTACAAGGTCATCACCACGCTTGATTACAAGATGCAGCAGTCGGCCGAAAAGTGGCTGAAGGCCTACGTCTTCGGGCCTAACCAGGGGTCTGTTGCCGACGACATCGCCTATCTCGCCGCCCTTGGCATCACACCAAAGACGGACTCCTATGACTACACGCGGATCATCGGCCCCAGTTCCACGAGCAGCGTCGGGCTCCGGAACGGGAACATCCACAACGCTGCGCTGATCGCCGAGGACTACCGGACTGGTCAGGTCCTGGCATACGCCGGCAGCGCCGGCTTCTACGAGAATCCGGTCAAGGACCCCAACCACGCCGGCCAGGACTACTTCGACCCCGAATACGACGTCCTATCCTCGGGCAACGGCCGGCAGCCCGGCTCGTCGTTCAAGCCGATCGACTACTTGATAGGGATCCAGGACGGCTCGATGACAGCCGCCTCTCTCTTCATGGACGTTGCCACTGACTTCGGAGGCGGCTACACGCCTCACGATGCCGATGGCTACGAACGTGGGCCCGTCCGGCTACGCGAGGCCCTTCAATACTCGCTTAACATCCCGGCCGTGAAGGCCGCCTCGATCAACGGCGTCTCTCACGTCATGCAGCGCGCCGAGGACTTCGGGCTGCAGTTCCCGGCGAACACCAACCCGGGCGTCTCCATCGGGATCGGCACCGTGGAAGTTCATCCGGCGGACCTGACGTCGGCCTACGGCGCCATCGCCGATGGCGGCACGCTGGTCCAGCGCAACCTGATCCTCTCGGTCGTCGACGACAGGGGCAATCCGGTCGTGCCGCTGCAGGTCCCAACTGTCACCCACCCGTCGACGCCGGCGGCCACCTACGTCATGACCAACATCCTGGCCGGAAACACCGATCCCGCGCAGAACAACTGGTGGAGCCAGTACAAGATCATGTCCGGCAGCACACGCCGGCCCGCAACTCTCAAGACCGGCACCAGCGACCAGACCCAGGACCTCTTCGCCCTGGGCTACGTGGCGCCTCCCGCAGATCCGAATGCGCCGGCGATCGTCGCGGGCGTCTGGGCCGGCAACAGCGACAACTCGCCGGGCCACAGCGTGATGTCGCTCGAGATGGCCGCGCCGATCTGGCACGCCTTCATGCAGGACGCCACGGCAGGCACGCCGGTCACCGACTTCAAGCAGCCGGACGGCGTCACGTGGGCGACGGTCGATGCCAACAGCGGCATGCTCCCGGGCCCGTACACGACGCAGACCGTCCGCGAGGTCTTCGTGAACGGAACCGTTCCGACGCAGGTCGACACCACCAAAGTGTCGGTCGACGTGGACACGGTCAGCAACACGCTCTGGACCTACGACTGCCCGGGCGTCGAGGACACCAAGGGCTACCTCGACCTGAGTCAGGTGGATTCGAACAACCCCACGTGGCAAAAGTACGATCAGATCTGGATAGCCAGGGCGCAGCAAGGCGTCGGAAAGCGAGGTGGGCCCAACAACGGGGCCACCATGTACTTCTATGAGGTCGGCTTCTGGACGCCGTTCGGGCAGACGTGGGGCGCGCCCTTCCCGCCCACAACCTACTGCACATCAAACACGGGATCGCCGCCGCCATCGCCCAGCTCCACGCCTACGCCAGAACCAACGCCCACGCCGGCGCCTACGGCTGTCCCCACGCCGGCGCCTACGGCTGTCCCCACGCCGGCGCCTACGGCTGTCCCCACGCCGGCGCCTACGGCTGTCCCCACGCCTGAACCGACGCCAGACCTAACGCCAGCTCCTCCGACCACCGCACCGGCGGCACCGACCGAAACGCCGTCGTCTGCCGACGCGACTCCGGTACAGGTTCCACAGGCGTTGCCGCTGCTGCCGCTGCCCGTGTCCCTGTACCGGCGCCTCCGGCGGTGGCATTGATACTGCCCGGGCCGACGGCTGCAGGTCACTCGATGGCGACCGCTCGCTTCTAGTCTTCCGACGCCTCGCCCCGGTCGGGGCCATTCCGGCGGAGAAGCGTCCGAGCCAGTTCGAAGGCGGCTCCCAGCTCGGGCAGACGGAAGACTCCGGCCCAGGCCATGTAGACGGCCAGACCGACCAGACCAGCGAGGGATATCTCGGTGACCTGCCCGACCAGCGAGGCCGGGCCGGCAATCGATCGCTCGATGAATCTCTGGACCAGCAAAGCTGCCGCCGAGGCAACACATGCTCCCGCGGCGAACGCGACCGCATGCCTGGCTATCGGCCGCAGGTCGAACCCGATTCGCCTCTCCATCAGGGCCACGAGCAGCAAGACTTCCGCCCATGCCCCCAGGCCGATCGCGAGCGCAAGCCCTTCCAAGTGCAGGAAGGGGAACAGAACGATCGCAGCGGCCACGTCGATGCCCACGGCCACGATCGCCGCGGTGACTGGCGTCCGAGTGTCCTTGCCGGCGTAGAAGATCGGCGCCATCAGGGCTATCAAAACGTGGGCCACGAGGCCCAGCAGGAAGACTTCATAGACGGGCACGATGGACGCCGCCTGTTCGGCGGTGGTTTCTCCGTGCTGATACAGGAATGCGATCGTCGGGGTCGCCAGCACGATCATGAAGCCCATCAGCGGCACCACCACGAACAGGAGGAGCCGGAGTGATTGATCGACCAGGCGCCGGAAGCGCTCGTCATCCCCTTGAGCAACAGCCCGGGACAGGGGTGGAAGCAGCACTATCCCGAGCGGCACCCCGATCAAGCCGACCGGCACCTGCAGGGCGGTGAAGGCCACCGTGTAGATGGTCAGCGGCCCGTTCCCCGGCATGCTCGTGGCAAAGAACGTATTCACCAGGAAGACGAGTTGCGTTACGCCCAGCCCTAGTGCCCGAGGCGCCATTAGCGCCAACGTCTCCCGGACTGCGGGATCGTGGATGTCGAGTGACGGAGTGTAGAGCGCCGATCGTCGAACGGCCGTCGCCTGAGTGATCACCAGGCCGGTTGCCCCCACTACGACTCCGATCGCCAGGGCGTAGATCCCAAAGAACGGCACCAGCAGCAGCGTGCAGACGATGATCCCGATGTTGTAGACGTTGGGTGCCAGCGCGGGGATCCCGAAGATGCCGACCGAATTGAGCCCGGCCGTCATCACGGCGCCGACGGCGAGCAGAACGGGCGACAGCAGCATCATCCTTGTCAGCCCGACTTCCATCGCCATCTTGGCGCCGTCGCCATGCGTGTTCGCGATGAGTTCCATCAGCGCCGGGGCGGCGATCCACGCGACGACAACCAGCGGAATGAGCGCCAGGATCATGAGGTTGGCGATGGTGGCCACGAGTCGTTTCGCCCGCTCGGCTTCCCCCCTGGCCAGGAGCTCGGACGCGACCGGAACGAGAGCCGAGCCGACCGCGCCCGCCGCCACCAGCTGGAAGATGGTGTCGGGGATCCGGAAGGCGGCATTGAAGGCGTCGTAGCCGCTGCTGTTTACGCCGAATTCGGCGACGAATACCGACGTACGGGCCCAACCGAGCAGCCTCGACAGCACCACTCCGGCGACCACGACCACTCCCGCAAGAGCGATCGCCCGGCCGCCGAGACGGGCCGACGACGTCGCCGAAAGATCGGACGTAGCCGCCTCTCCGGACAGGATCGCGTCGCCCGCCACGGCCACGGGCGAGGCAACGATGCCATCGAGGTTCTCCTGCGGCCTTCGCGGTCCGGTCGGGCGCGCAGGCCTTAGATCCGATTCCGGGACGCCCCGGGTACCGCCCAGCCGGGGCGGAATCAGGTTCCGTGGCCGCCAGTCATGGACGCGGGGCGATTCGACGTTCTCAGGCGTGCCTCCGCCCGGAGGCGAAGTGTCGACCGGCGGTCTGTCGTCGCTCATCGGAAGTGCCTGGCCAACCGCCATGCCCTGCCCAGCAGCGCGCTTGGGGCGTACTCGTGAGCCCGAATGCGAACCGCCGGCTGGCCGCCGAAGCGGTGCTTGAACAAGTACAGGTTCCAGAGGGGATGCGACTCGTCCTCGGGCACTCCTGGCGACGATTGGGTGTCCACGCCACCCATGTCGTACTCGGTGAAGCCGGCCCCGGCGGCCCAGCGAATGATCTCCCACTGCAGGAGGTGGTTGGCGCGAGTACGGTGCAGGTCGGCTCCGTCGCGTGATCCGGCGGCGAAGTAGACGAGCCGCCTGCCGGCCTGAAGAAGCAGCGCGCCCGCGTCCCGCCCGCCCAGCCCCGCAAACCACAGGCTTGCGATGCCCGCATCGCCGAGACGGCGCCACTGCTCCAGCTCGTAGTCGCGGTCACGCACGATGAAGCCCTCACGTTTCCCAGTTACAGCATGCATCTCGTAGAAGTCGGACAGGGCCCGATCTCGTACGGACGCATCGGTCAAATCGATCCGTTCGGTCGTGACGCCAAGCGAGACGGCCCGTTTGATGTCGGCCCCGGTGCTGTGGCCCAGCAGACCGCGCTGGGCCGCCTCAGAAGGCTCCAGAGGCACGATCATGGCCGTTCGTGACACCTGAACGTCTTTGGCCGCGGGTCGGAAGCCTGCGCGTCCCAGCGCGACCGCCGGAGCACTCCCCTCCTCCCATGCCGGGTCGATCGTGAACGCCACCGAATGGCGCGCGACCGCGATGGATCGAAGTCCGGCCAACGCCGCATCCACCGCTTCCGGTGCGCAACTAAGCAGCACCGGGCCGCGAGGGGCGTAGTGAATACGGTATCGGCGGAAGCGTCCGGCCCTCTGACCGAGTAACGGCCGCTCCTGGATCGAAACGGCGGCGATCGGCCTGCCCTCGAGCTCGATGACGTAACGGACCGGCGTCCAGCCCAGGCCTCGCTTCAACTCCCCCCAGGCGTGCGACTGAAACGCGTCGCCCATCGGGCTCCGCACGGCTATGTCGTCCCATGCGGACGGCTCCCAGTCGGTCGCATCGAGGCCGCGAAGCGCCCGGCTAACGTCGATCCGGGCCGTGGGACCTGTGGCCAAGCTCAACAACTCCTCCAGTGAGAAGCGCCCCGAGCCGGCAGCGCCCTCGTCGGCGATTGTCGCATCCCGCGGTGCTGTCCTGCCGACCTCGATCAGAGGCTGACGATGGTGGCTCCGTCGCCGCCCTCGCCCCTGCCGCCCGGTCGCCACGATCTCACCAGGGGGTGGGCGCCGACGTGATCGCGGACGGCGTCGCGCAGAGCACCCGTTCCCATGCCGTGGATCACCGTTGCCTGATCCAGCCCGGCCAGCGACGCGTCGTCCAGGTACCGGTCCAGCACTTCCAGCGCTTCCACGACCTTGGCCCCTCGCAGATCGAGTGACGACGCAACTGTCCGGGCTCGCTCCAGCTGAAGCCGCGACGCCGAGGTCCCGGGCGTCGGGATGTTCGGCCCTGAAGGTCGCGTCCGCGAGCCATCCGTCTCGCCACCGACGGCCGGCTCCAGGTCGTCTACTGGGACCGTAATCCGAAAGCCCCCGGACTCCAGGGTCGCCCGTCGGCCGCCCTTCTCCAGCGCGGCGATTCGGCCCTCCGCGCCGGCCGTCCGAGTGCGCGCCCGCATGCCTATCCGCCACGCGATGGGTTCGCCGGACTGAGCGCGGACCGGCTCGGTCTCGACCGAGGACTCGGGCAGTCTTTCGAGCTGGGCATCGACCCGCGCCAGGTCTTCGTCGAGGCTCTTCTGAGTGACCGTTTCGCGTTCCAGCTTTCGCCGAATACCGCGAACCTCGGCTCGCACCTCGGCGATCATGCGTTCGGCCTCATCTCGGGTCGTCCTGACCGATTCGTCGCGCTCTCGTCGGGCGCTGCGCCGTTCATCCTCGGCCGCTGTCAGGGCAGTCCTGGCGCGTTCCTCGGCGGACCTCGCCAGCGCCAGAGCGTCGGTCGTTTCCAGCTGCGTAGCTTTGATCGACGCCAGAGTTTCTTCGAATGCCTGCTGCTCCTCTGTCAGACGAGACCGTGCGTCGGTCACGATGGGCCCGGGCAGGCCGAGGCGCTCCGCTATGGCGAAGGCCTGGCTCTGGCCGGGCAGGCCGATGGTTAGCTTGTACGTCGGCCGCAGCGTCTCCACGTCGAACTCGACCGCGGCGTTGCGGGCTCTGGCGGTCGTGTGAGCGTACAGCTTGAGCTCGGCATAGTGCGTCGTGGCGGCAATGAGCGCTCCGGAGCGAATGAAGTAGTCCAGCAACGCCTGCGCCAGGGCCGAGCCTTCTGTCGGATCGGTTCCGGCGCCCAGCTCGTCGAGCAGGATCAGCTTGTTTGGGCCCGCCGCTTCCACGATACGAACGATCGAGCGCATGTGCCCGCCGAAGGTCGAGAGCGACTGAGCAACGGATTGCTCGTCGCCGATGTCGGCGTAGACGTTTTCAAGGATCGGCAGACGCGTTCCGGTATCCACCGGAACATGCAGCCCGGACTGATGCATCAGGCTCAGGAGTCCGAGGGTTCGCAAGGCCACCGTCTTGCCGCCCGTGTTCGGGCCGGTGATCAGGAGGGCCGTGTACTCGCCGCCCAGACGGATGTCGACCGGCACGACGTGCCCGGACAGACCAGGGTGTCTGGCACCGAGAAGCACGATCTCGGGCCTCTCGGCGATCTCCGCCGGTATCGCGTCCATCTCCTCGGCCAGGCGCGCCTTTGCGGACCAGAAGTCGAACCAAGCCAGGGCTTCGAGCGTCTCGCGCAATGGCCCCACCTGGGCAGCTACCACGGCCGAAAGCTCATCGAGAATGCGCTCGACCTCGGCCCCTTCGGCCAGCTGCGCCTCGCGCCACGCGTTGCCCAGTTCGACGGCCACGAGCGGCTCCACGAACAGCGTCTGGCCGCTGCCCGAAGCGTCGTGGACGATGCCCTTGACATGGCCTCGCGCGTCGGACCGGATCGGGATCACGTACCGGCCGCCGCGGAGAGTAACGATGGGCTCCTGCAGCGACCCGGCCAGCTCGCCGGAGTGGATGAACTGGTCCAGGCGGCTGCGCAGGCGTTCATAGGCGATACGAACGGCACGCCGCAGCCCGCCCAGACGAGGCGAGGCCGTGTCCAAAAGCTCGCCGGTTGGGTCGAAGCTGCGCGCCAGGACGCCGCGCAGACTTGGCAATGGGTGGATCGTGCGGGCCAGGTCGCGCAGCAGAGGCCGTCTGTCTCCGGTCAGCGCCTCGCCGAGGCGAGCCGAGGCCTCCAGCGTCGCGGCGATGTCGAGGAAGTGCGTGGGGTCGAGACGGCCGCCCCGCGCCGCCCGCTCGATCCACGGCCCGATGTCCTTGCTGCCGCCGATGCCGGCTCCGGGGTGTTCCGCCACAAACCCTCGAGTCTGCGAAGTCTCGTCTAGGCCGCGAGCCACGACAATCGCGTCAGTGGAGGGCTCCAGCGCCTCGGCCAGGCGGCGGCCTGGCGAGAAGCCGGTGGCGGCCGCGAGGCGGGCCCGAACCAATGGGTACTCGAGCAGCGCAAGCGAGCGCCGATCGACGCCGGCCGACGCGCTCAGCGAGGTCGATGAGACGCCCCGTCGATCCTCGTGCTCCGGCCCGTCTCCCATCACGACGCGACCCGTCGCCGGGCGGGTGGAACGACGACAGAGAGCGAGGCGTTGCCCGGCACGAAGAAACGCCACGGACAGCTGAGCCACGGCTCCGGGGCATAGTCAATGCCGACTCTTGGGCCTGTGGCCACCGGCAGTGGCTCGTCTTCGGCCGCTATCTCCAACCTGAGATCGGATGCGGGCTCGCACAGATCGGAGCCGTCGTCGTGCCTGCCTATCGAGAACGCTGCGCAAACGAGCCCCGGGCCGGAGGCCAGGCGGTTGGGCGGTAGCCCCTCGATCCGCAGACTGGCGGCCTCATCGCTTGCGCCGGCGTAGCGAATCGCTCGGCCGCGGGTCCATCG
>Ga0182010_10000130_pt1 | contig 41874 bp, 35 predicted proteins | sample 611E1MmetaG_FD_120488 | JGI IMG/M metagenome (GOLD analysis project Ga0182010, IMG submission 120488) | Permafrost microbial communities from Stordalen Mire, Sweden - 611E1M metaG | ecosystem: Environmental > Terrestrial > Soil > Wetlands > Permafrost | place: Sweden: Stordalen | collected... | reverse complement strand
CCCGTGCCCCCCGCGCTCGCGGGAAGTGAATTCCCGCTCGCGCCATCTGTTGCGGGGGGGCCAGCGGCCCCCCGCACACCCTCCGCCGCCTCGTGCCCCCCCGTGCCCCCCGCGCTCGCGGGAAGTGAATTCCCGCTCGCGCCATCTGTTGCGGGGGGGCCGGCGGCCCCCCGCACACCCTCCGCCACCTCGTGCCCCCCCGTGCCCCCCGCGCTCGCGGGAAGTGAATTCCCGCTCGCGCCATTCGTCCCCGTCCAACGCCCGGCGTATCGAGCGGCGACGCGGGCGACCCCGAGGTTGGAGGCGACGCCGACACGGGCTTCCAGGCCGACACGGCGGCAGCGGCGAAGCAGCTCGTGGGCGATGGCCTCCTCGAAGCCGAAGCGCGAGAGGAGGCCGCCGGCGTCGAGGAAGACCTCCCCGACCAGGTTGCGCTTGACGCGCGGCGAGAAGCCGGCCGCGGCGTCGGCGAGCGCCTCGTCCGCCGCGACCGCCACCGGCAGCGGCGTCACCCGCACCAGCGCCGCCGGCGCCACCTGGCGCGCCTGCGCGGCGGTCATGCCGGGGCGCACGCCGAGCTCCGCCGCCTCCGCGGATGCGGTGACGATCGGGTCGCGGGGCAGCGGGCCGGCCGCGATCGCGAGCGGCGCCTCGGCGAGCTCGGGCTCGCTCCGCCGCAGCGCCTGCAGGAGGAAGTCGGGGACCCAAAGGCACGCGATCCGCATGGGTCATCACGCTCCGAGCGCCGTCTCGACGCCGGCTTCGTCGGTGTAGGGGCGAGGCTTGTCCCCACCCAGCTTCTGAGCATCGAGTCCCGTCGCAGTTCGATCGACATACCGGGATTGCTTCGTCGCCCCGGTGAAACCGGGGCTCCTCGCAATGACATCCGGTTCGAGGACAGCCGCACCGGCATACACCCGCACACCGCCGCGCTCCACCTGCAGCTTCAGGGCAAGGCCTTCGAGCCACCGCGGCCCGCCGCGGGCGCCGCCCCAGCGCGCCTCGCCGCGCGCCATCACCACCGTCGCGCCGGCCAGCGTCCCCGCCCACGGGCGCTCGGCCAGCACGAGGGCCACCGCGCCCGCCCGCTCGACCGCCCGCGCCAGCCGCATGCGCAGCGCGCCCCTGCGCTCCCGAGCTTCGCCCGCTACCGAGCGCGCGACCACCCCGAGGTCGAGGACCACGACGGTGAACCCGCCGGTCTCGAGCACCAGCTCGGCGGCGCGGACCGTTTCCCCGGCGTTGCGAGGGCGCACCCACAGCAGCCGGTCGAGATCCACGCCCGCGGCCGCCGCGGAGGCGGGATCGAAGGCGTCGGCGGCGTCGAGCCAGGCCGTCACCTCGCCGCGGGCGGCGGCCGCCGCCACCGTGGCCACCGCCACCGCCGACCGCCCCGAGGAAGCCGGTCCCACCAGCTCGCCCACCTTCCCCTGCGGCCACCCGCCTCCCAGCAGCTCGTCGAGCGTCGCCACCCCGCTGACGAGCCGGGAGCGGGCGCGCTCCCTCCGCACCCAGCGTTCGCTGGCTTGCCGGAGCCCCTCCAGGGACGGGGGGACGGGCGCGGGAGCGTGAGCGTGAGCAACTATCATAGTCAATACAGAATCTAATGCTGACCTATTTAGTTGTCAAGTCGAAAAACGCCGCCCGAGGCAAAGCGCAGGCGGCAGCAGGCCCGGGGAGGGGTCGCGGCGGGCCTCCCGGGGGTCCGGCCTGCGCAACCAGTACAGTTGACAGCCGGGCCGAGTCGACCTAGATTGACAACTGGAGTTGTCAGGTGGGAACCGAGGAGCTCGGAGCCGTTCTGCGCGAGAGGCGTGCCAGCCAGGGGCTGAGCCAGCAGGCGCTTGCCGATCGCGCGGGCCTGTCGCGCAACTTCGTCGCACAGGTCGAGCGCGGCGAGTCCTCCCCCACCGTGGCCACGCTCACCCGCCTCGCCGTCGCTCTGGCAACCACCGTCGGCGAGCTGCTCGGCGAGGAGACGCACGCCCCGGAGCCCGGCGACGCGGTGGCCGTGCCGCTGGTGGCGGACCGCATCGCGGCCGGGCCTCCGCTCATGCTGGCCGACCACATCGAGGGGCACGAGCCCCTCCCCCGCGCGCTCCTGCGCAGCCTCGGCGTGGACCCAGCCCAGGCGCTCCTGGTCAGAGTGGGCAAGGACCAGGACTCGATGGCGGACACGATCCTGCCGGGAGCCACCGTCCTGCTCGACCGCTCACCGGTTCGCGACGTGATGCCGCAGGGGATCTACGCCGTGCGCGAGGAGGTCGCCGGCGAGCACGGCTGCGCAATCAAACGCCTGGTGCTCGACGCCACCTCGCGCGTGCTGATCCTGCTCTCGGACAACCCGGCGCACCTGCCGCGGGCAATCCGCCTGAAATCGGGGCAGCCCCTCTCCGACGTGATCGTGGGGCGGGTCGTCTGGTGGACCCCGCCCCTTCCTGCCCGCCGGTGAGACCGGGGTCCGTCGCCCGGCGAAGTTAAGAGTGAAGAGTTGAAGGACGAGACGCCGACAGAGTCTTCCGGGTGTGCCGTTTGCAACTCTTAACTCGGCGCGCAGCGCCCGCTAGAAGCCTTCGAGGATCGTGACCACCAGGCCACGCGCGAAGTCGACGGCGAGAAGGTCCATCGCCTCCACCTCGCGGTCGAAGTAGTCGTACGAGGTGGCTGCCGTTACGTTCACGTCATAGGCCTTGGCGCGGGTGAAGCGCTGGTCGCGCCAGAGCACGACCGGCTTCTCGCCCGTGCGGTCCACGAACTGGACGTCCGCCACGACGGTGAGCTGGTACTGAGTGGCGCGACCGTACTGGTCGAACTGCACCGGCATCGAGGCTGCCGCCGTCACGGTCCCGGTCAGGACGACGTCGGCCTGTTCCGGGCCCGACACGAGTTGGAAGCGGCCCCGGCGCACCCACTCCTGGGAAACCTGTTCGGTCAGCCGCTGGTCGAGTTCGGCCCGGTTGGTCTGGTTGACGAACGGTGTCACGTAGAGCTTCTGAAGGTTGGCCGGCAGCGTGCTCGATTTCCCGATCAGGTGGTATCCGCACGCGGTGCTCAGCGCAACGAGCAGGAACACAACGACCGCGCGAAAAAGGGGAAACGTCAAACGTAAAAGGGCAAAGGGAAGGCACGACCCACCGCGTGTCGTTCCTTTGACGTTTTCCCTTTTACCCTTCACCTGTCTCTCCATTCTCACCCCTTCACGACAAACGACACCATCCGATCCGGCACGTGAATCACCTTCACCACCGTCTTGCCGTCGAGCCATTTCGCGATCGCCTCCCTTGCTACGGAGCCGGCCGCCTGAGCGTCCAGGCCTGGGTCCGCGTCGATGGTCGCCCGCAGCTTGCCGTTCACCTGCACCGCAAGGGTGACCTGTTGCTTCGCCAGCAGCGCCGCGTCGAACGAGGGCCAGCCGGCCCGCAGGAGCGACCCTTCGTGCCCGAGGATGCGCCAGATCTCCTCCGTGATATGGGGTGCGATCGGGTGCAGGAGTCGGAGCAGGGTCTCGTACGCCTGGCGCAGCACCCCGCCGGAGGCCGTCGCCTGGTGCTCGGCCATCGTGTTGATCAGCTCCATCATCGCCGCCGTGGCGGTGTTCGGGTGGTAGCGGGCCAGGTCGTCATGCACCCGTTTGACCGTGCGGTGCACCGCCACGAGAACCTGCTCGGTCGCGGAAGGCTCCCCGACACGCCCGGCGCTCTCCGCGACGATGTCCTGAAGGCCCCAGACGCGTTGCAGGAAGCGATGGGCACCCATGACACCGTCTTCGGTCCACTCAACTTCCTTCTCGGGCGGCCCCATAAAGAGCGTGTAGACGCGCTCCGTGTCGGCGCCGTAGCGGGCGATCAACGCGTCCGGTGCGACCACGTTGCCCTTCGACTTTGACATCTTCTCGAGCTTGCCCGTGACCGCGCTCTTCGCCGTGATCATCCCCTGGTTGAAGAGCACCGTGAAAGGCTCGTCGCCCGGGACCATCCCGAAATCGTGGAAAACCTTGTAGAGGAATCGCGCATACATCAGGTGCAGGATCGCGTGCTCGACGCCCCCGATGTAGAGGTCCACCGGCATCCAGCGCGCCACCCGTTCCTGGTCGATCATTGCGTCGTGCACGTGCGGGTTGACGAAGCGTGCGTAGTACCAGGACGAGTCGACGAAGGTGTCCATGGTGTCGGTCTCGCGGCGCGCCGGCTCCCCGCACTTCGGGCATCGCACGGCCGTGAACGACGCGCTCCGCTCGAGGGGGTTCCCCTCGCTCCCGCCGAACTGGATGTCGGTCGGGAGCACAACCGGGAGCTGGCCGTCAGGAACGGGGATGATGCCGTCGCGCTCGCAGTAGACGACCGGGATTGGCGTCCCCCAATAGCGCTGCCTCGAGATCAGCCAGTCGCGCAGGCGGTAGCGCACCCTGCGAGTCCCGAACCCATTTTCCTCGGCGAAGGCGCCCATCTTCGCCTTTGACTCCTCGCTCGCGAGGCCGGAGAAAGGTCCCGAGTTCACAACGGTGCCGGGGCCCGAGTACGCCGCGGCCGGCACGGTGTCCGGGATCATGCCCGGGCCCGCGATCACGAGGCGGATCGGGAGAGAGTACTCGGTGGCGAAGGCGAAGTCGCGCTCGTCGTGGGCGGGCACCGACATGATCGCGCCGGTGCCGTACTCCATCAGCACGAAGTTGGCGACCCAGATCGGGACGCGTTCCCCGGAGAAAGGGTTGATCGCGTACGCCCCCGTGAACCGGCCCTCCTTGTCGCCGCCCTCCGACTCGCGCTGGAGTCGCGTCTGGTTCCTCAGCCTGTCCACGAACTCGCCGAAGTCCGGGTCGGGGGCAGTCGCGCGGAAACGCTCAACCAGGGGGTGCTCCGGAGCCAGGGCGACGAAGGTGGCCCCGTAAATCGTGTCCACCCTCGTGGTGAACACGGTGATCGGCTCGGCGACGCCCTCGACCGCAAAACGCAGATCGCACCCCTCAGACCGGCCGATCCAGTTGCGCTGCATGGTCTTGACCTTCTCGGGCCACTCCGGCAGGCGGTCGAGACCCTCGAGAAGGCGATCGGCGTACTCAGTGATGCGCAGGAACCACTGTTCGAGATCGCGCTGCTCGACGGCGGTCCCGCAGCGCTCGCACCCGCCCGCGACCACCTGCTCGTTCGCGAGCACGGTCTTGCACGACGGACACCAGTTGACCGGCGACTTGCCGCGGTAGGCGAGCCCCTTCTCGAGCATCCGGTTGAAGAGCCACTGGTTCCAGCGGTAGTACTCGGGCTCGCAGGAGGTGACCTCCTTGTCCCAGTCGTACAGGATTCCCCAGCGCCGGAACTGTTCCTTCATGCGCGCGATGTTGCCGACGGTCCACTCGTGCGGGTGGATATTTCGCTTGATCGCGGCGTTTTCGGCCGGGAGGCCGAAGGCGTCCCACCCCATCGGGTTCAGGACCTTGCGCCCCTGCATCAGAAACATGCGGAACAGACAGTCCCCCAGGATGTAGTTGCGCCCGTGCCCGACGTGGAGGTCCCCTGAAGGGTACGGGAACATCATCAGCATGTAGAGGTCCTTCGCACCCGCGGTGTCCACCGCAGCGAACCGCTCGCGGGCCCAGAATTCCTGCCAGCGCGGCTCGATCTGTTGCGGGTCGTACGGTAGAGCCATCTGCTTCCTCCGCGCCAAGATTGTAACCGACTGCGAGAGACGTGGTTCGTGGTTCGCGGCCCGAAAGAGCGAGCAGAGGGGCGGAGGGGCTGAGGAGCGGAGGGGCAGAAACCGTTCCAAAGTTCGGAGGTTCAAGAAGAGCGGAGGAGCAGGGGTGCACCGGAGCGGAGGGGAAGAGACAGTTCGGAGGTCGGGCCAGGACAAAGCGACCCATTGCCGCCCGCCCTATTCCTGGAATTTTCAGCCTTAGCCTCTGAACTTCCGGACCTTTGAACGTGTGAACTTTGGAACCGTCTCTTGCTCCTCCGCTCCTCCGCTCCTCTGCCCCTCCGCTCCTCTGCTGCGGCTAAACGTGCGAACCTGCGAGGGCAGGGCGCTGGCGGACGGCGTGTAGCCGCGCCGGCGAGATTGGGCCAGCCCCAAGGCGCGCGAGCGGCCCGCGCCGGAGTGTAACCAGAGGCTCATGGAAGGGCGCGAGGCCGTGAAGCGCAACGCACGGGCGAGACGCGGCTCCGCCGCGGCTCGCGGGGGGAACTGGGGCTCTGGAGCGTCTGGGCGGGTGGACGGAGCGGACGCGGGAACCCCCGCCCGGATAGATGGTCCGAGATCGCCGTCGCCCGCTACAGACCGAGGTGGGAGCCGGAGCGGGCCAGGACGCCGGCCAACACTTCCGTCCCCCCGACCTCCACGATCGGCCGGTCGCCGACGAAGATCGCCTGGCACTCACCCGCCGTCAGGACGGGGAACGCCTCGGCCCGGTCGAGCCCCCTGTGGGCGCCGAGCGCTTTTGCGACCGCGGCGCTCGCTTCCTCCGGGTATGCGTCGAGGCGGATCACCTTGCGCTCGACCACGACGTCCTCGAGCGGCGCCAGCCCCCGCGAGACATGGACCGGGCTGGCGACGGCGAACCCGTATCCCCCAACCGACTCGAAGACGGTGTCCCGGATCTCGAACAGGACGCCGCGAGCGAAGAACGTGCCGGCGAAACGGAGCACCGAGGCACGCACCTCCGCAGGGTTGGCGTCCACGTGCAGGGCGAGGAAGAAGTCCCTGAAAGCCTCGACGTCGCTCTCGTCACCCGCGCTGTGGCGGCTCAATAGCCGATCTGCAACCACCGTCAGGTCCTCGCGGAACCAGCGGGCGGTCTCCCCCGCCTCGCCCATGGGCGCGGGCATCATGAATTCCACCCCGGAGGCGACCGCCTGGTGCCGCAGCCAAGGATCGCCCATCGCCCCAACCCACACAACGGGCACGGGCGGGCGCTGGGCCGCGGCACGCTTGACGACCGCGAGCCAGATCTCGTCCTGACCGGCGAGGGTCGCGGTTGTCGGAAGGTGCACGACGACAAGTCTCGGCACCGGCGGGTCCGGCCACCGTGGCGTGTCGCCCAGCGTCACTTCCCACCCTCGCTGGCTCCACTCGGGGATCAGCGTGCGGTACGGACGCGGGTCGGCCGCGGCGATCACGACTCGCACCGCCCCGCCGGGAATCGGGATCTCGGCGAGGGAGTCGCGAAGCTCGGCCAGGGGGTCGCCGGCGCCTTCGCCCGTATCCCGCGCCTCCGCGCGTTGCTTCGCCGCCTTGGCCTGTACGTCGAGACGGGCGAAGAACTCCTCCTGGGGCAGCCACTCCGAGGCGTCGCTCGCCGCGCCGGGGCGGAAGCAGTAGGTGCCGTTGCGGCTCGAATACGCCGTGACCAACGCCGACGACACCTCGCCGGCCAAGTGGCCGCGCCGGAAGGCAACCTGCGTCCTGCCGGCCGGGCCGTCGATGTCCAGCACCCCTTCCGCGCCCGCGGCAGTCAGGAGCTTGCTGATCTCCCGCAGCCCCAGTTCCGACAGACGCCCGAGAATGGCCTTCATGATCCAGCCTCCCCCCGATCTCCGAGCTCGACCAGAACCTCCGGAGCCGCGCCGAGTACAAAATCGAGGATACCGGGCTGACCGCTTCGCCCCCAGACGATCCGGTAGCGACCCGGGAGCATCCCGTTGAAGACAACCTCTCTCTGGCCCCGACGCACCCACCGAGAGCCATCCGGACCCAACAGCAGCGCCGTGAGGTTCGCCAGCCCCGACGCAGCAACACAGCGCAGCGTCACCCCATGCAGCGGAACCACACGCAGGCCGTTCCGGATCGGCACGCTCAGGTATCCGCGCTCGTCGAGCCACGCAACGCGCACACCGGCGAGGGACGACCCTTCGCCCGAGCCGCGCAGCGGCAGGTACCGCACCCCTACGATCCCGACCGAGGCTCCGGGATCGAAAGGCACCCAGCCCAGAGCTCCCAGCCACGCCTCGCCCCAGCGATGCCAGCGAGGCCCATCGTTCCCAAGGAGCAAGCCGTGAACGGCGCGCGCCGGGATCCCGAAGCATCGCATCAAACCGATCGCGAGATTCGCGCGGCCGGAGCAGCGTCCGCGGCCACGCTTCAGGACCGAGACGCCATCCTGCGGGCCAGCGTCGTTCTCGTCCAGCCGCGCCCGCTGTGTCACGAATACGACAACTCGCTCCACGACGGCGACGGCGCCGGGGACGGCCTCCACCAGGGCCGCCAGGGCCGCGGGCACGGCGAACCCCGATGGCACATCGAGGGCATCGGGGTCGTCGCACCGGTCGACACCGACGAGCGGATACGCAGGCTCTCCGCATAGTGCCCTGACCGTCTGGCTGACCGTGACGAGGGTGCCGTCCGGAAGGCTCTCGAGCCCGACCGCAACCGCCGTCCTGCGGCCGGTCTCGACCCTCGCGGCGAGGACCGTGGGCATCACGATCGCAGCCTCGTCCGCACCCGCCGCACCGACGCCGAGCAGGCTCAACCCGACGAGGGCGGCGGCGCAGCGCATCAGCGCTCTCCCGCTGCCTTCCCGCGGTGCAGGAAACCATCGAGGACACCGTTGACGAACTGACTGGAACGCTCGCTGCCGAACCGCTTCGCGATCTCCACGGCCTCGTCGATGACCACGGCAGGAGGCGTTTCGGCTGCAAAGAGCAACTCGTAAAGCGCGAGCCTGAGGAGGTTGCGGTCAACCGCCGCCATGCGTTCGAGCCGCCAGTTGTCGGCCTGGTCCACGAGGTGGGCATCAAGCTCGGCGAGCCTCGAGATGACGCCCCGTGCGAGGCTGACGGCGAACTCCCTGATGGTCTCCGGGGCTTGCAGGAGCTCGTCGAACGACACCAGCATGGTGTCCACATCCACTCCGGCGAGCTCGTGCTGGTAGAGCATCTGGAGCGCGAGCTCGCGTCCGCGGCGCCGAACGCCCATTCTTCAGTCTCCGAGGGTACGGTAGAGCTGAACCATCTCGATGGCTGCCTGGGCGGCCTGCCAGCCTTTGTTGCCCGCCTTGGAGCCCGAACGCTCGAGCGCCTGCTCGATCGTGTCGCAGGTGAGCACCCCGAACGACACCGGGATGCCCTTGGAAAGACCAACCTGGGCGAGCCCCTTGGCCGTCTCGGCAGCGATGTAGTCGAAGTGCGGAGTGGCCCCGCGGATCAGGACACCGAGACCGATCACGGCGTCCACCTTGCCGGAGCCCGCCAGCCGCTCGGCAACCAGAGGGATCTCCCACGAACCCGGCACCTTGACAACGGTGATGTCGTCGTCGAGGGCCCCGTGCCGGCTCAGGCAGTCGAGCGCGCCCTCCACCAGACGGCTGGTGAGCAGGTCGTTGAATCGGCTCACCACCAGACCGAAGCGGAACCCCCTGGCGTCGAGCATTCCTTCGTAGGTGCGTGGCATGCCCTTCTCCTTTCGTGCATTGTATGCCCCCCCCAGGTGCCGGACAAGGCAAGCCACATCCTGCCTCGGCGGCGTATGTCACCCATACTTGCATTGGCGAACGTTCGGTGCTAGGTTGCACTTGTGAAGGCCTTCACGTTGCAATACGACACCAGACGTGAGGACCAGCCGATGACCTTGAAAAGGAACCTTCCCCGGTGGGGCGCCCCGCAGGGTACCGCCGTTGGATCTCCCCCCCAAGCCATCCGACACTCGGTTCCCAACGCCCCGCCGGGGGGTTTCTCTCTCTAGCCACAATGCGAGCCGCCGCCGATCGCCTAGGAGCCTGTCCTGAGATCGCGCCGTGCCCGGTTGCGCCGGGTACAATCGGGGCGCCGGCCGGCAGGCCGGGCCGACGACCCGGCCCGCGCCCCGAGGAGGAGCGGTCATGAAGCGAATCCTGTCCGGGAACGAAGCGATCGCCCGCGGGGCCTGGGAGGCGGGCGTGCACGTTGCCGCTGCCTACCCCGGCACGCCGTCCACGGAGATCCTCGAAGAACTTTCGCGCTTCCCCCACGTCTACTGCGAGTGGTCCACCAACGAGAAGGTCGCGGTCGACGTGGCGGTCGGGGCGGCGTACGCCGGCCGGCGCGCGATCGCGTGCATGAAGCACGTGGGCTTGAACGTCGCGGCCGATTCCTTCTTCTATGCGTCGTTCACCGGCGCGGAGGCCGGACTCGTGGTCGTCTCGGCCGACGACCCGGCGATGCACTCCTCCCAGAACGAGCAGGACAACCGAAGGTTTGCACAGTTCACGCGCGTACCGTGCCTGGAGCCCTCGGACTCTCAGGAGTGCAAGGACTTCACGATCGCCGCGTTCGACCTGTCGGAGAAGTTCGACACACCCGTGCTGGTGCGGACCACGACCAGAACCAACCACTCCTCGACGCCGGTGGAACTCGGCGAGCGCCAGGAGATCGCCCCGAAACGCGAGAAGTTCCCGCGCGACCCGACCAAATACGTGATGATCCCCGCCAACGCCCGCAAGCGCCACCCTATGGTCGAACAGCGGCTGCGGGACATCGCGGCGTGGGCCGAGAAAGCCCCAATCAACAGGATCGAGTGGCGCGACCGGAGCGTCGGCGTCGTGACCGCCGGGATCGCGTACCAGTACGCCCGCGAGGTGCTGCCGAGCGCGTCGGTGCTCAAGCTCGGGATCGTGAACCCCATTCCGGAGCAGCTCATCCGCACCTTCGCGGCTGGGGTGAAGCGCCTGATCGTGATGGAGGAGCTCGACCCGGTCCTGGAGGAGCACATCCGCCTTCTCGGAATCGCCTGCGAGGGCAAGTCGATCTTCCCGCTATGCGGCGAGTTCGACCCTACCGTAGTCCGCAAGGTGGCGAGCGGCGCCGGCCTGCCGGTTGACAAGGCGCCCGTGGCCGCAGTGACGCTCGACCTGCCCGAGCTACCTGCGCGTCCGCCGGTACTGTGCGCGGGGTGCCCGCACCGCGGCGTCTTCCAGCTCCTCTCGAAGAAGAAGGTGGCCGTGACAGGGGACATCGGCTGCTACACCTTGGGCCTGCTCCCGCCGCTGTCGGCAATCCACACCTGCGGCTGCATGGGCGCCGGCATCGGCGTCGCACACGGAGCGGCGAAGGCCGGCATCGGCGAGCGCATGGTCGCCGTGATCGGCGACTCGACGTTCTACCACACGGGCCTGTCCGCCTTGGCCAACGTCGCCTACAACAAGGCGAACGTTCTCACGATCATCCTGGACAACCGCATCACGGCGATGACCGGCCATCAGCAGAACCCCGGGACCGGCCTCACTCTCCAGCACGAGTCCACCCAGGTGATCGAGATCGAGCCCCTCGTTCTCGCGCTCGGCATCCACCACGTCGCAACCGTGGACGCCTACGACGTCGATGGCCTCGAGAAGGCGTACAAGGAGCTGATGGCCTACAACGAGCCGGCCGTCCTCGTGGCGCGCCGCGAGTGCGCTCTCCTGCCGGAGATCCGCAAGCGCTGGGTTTCCCTCGAGGTGCTCGAGGAGAAGTGCACGGGGTGCGGCATCTGCTTCCGGATCGGGTGCCCCGCGATCCTCAAGAGCGACGAGGTGGACGCAAAGTCCGGCAAGCCGCTGGCGCTGATCGACGGCGACCTCTGCACCGGCTGCGAGGTGTGCGCCCAGCTCTGCCCTCACGACGCGATCCTCACGCGCGATCAGGTCCGCGAGGCACACGAGCACCAGCCGGCGAGCTGCACGACGCCCGTTCCGGGAGGGAACTGACCGATGAGCGACCAGAAGGCCTTCAGCTTCGTGCTGGTCGGTGTGGGCGGCCAGGGCACGCTGCTCGCCAGCAACATCCTCGCCGAGGTCGGGCTCGCTGCGGGGTACGACGTCAAGAAGTCCGAGGTCCACGGCATGGCGCAGCGCGGCGGCAGCGTCGCCTCGCACGTTCGCTGGGACAAGGAGAGGGTCTACTCGCCGCTGGTCGGCCTGGGCGAGGCCGACGTCCTGCTCTCGTTCGAGAAGATGGAGACGCTGCGCTTTGCCGAGTTCCTCCGCCGCGGCGGCACCGCGGTCGTCAACGACCAAGCGATCGTGCCCGTCACCGTGTCCTCTGGCGCCGCGGCCTACCCGAGCGACGAGAACCTGCAGCGGGTGTTCGCGAAGCTCGACGCGACGGTGGTGCTGGTCCCGGGCGAGAGGCTCGCGCTGGAGGCCGGGACCGTGAAGGCCGCCAACGTCGTCCTCCTCGGGGCGGTGTCGCGGCTGCTCCCGCTTCCCGAGAAGACGTGGTGGGAGTGCCTGACACAGCGGGTCCCGAAGAAGTTCCTCGAGCTCAACCGTGTCGCGTTCGCCTCCGGCCGGGCCGCCGTCTCCTCTCCCGCCCACGCCTGATCCGGCGGCGTGCGCACCGCCGCGGCTTCGGTACGCCTTCGGGCCTTGCTCAACTCCAGGCAGCATCGATACGGGCACACGAGTCCGATTCGACCGTCACTCGCTGGTATCATCCCGGCACGATGCGAGACGGGCGCCGCACTGACGTGGTCCGGCGTGCTATGAGCCGGTGTCCGCAGACATCCGAACTCCCGGCGGCGGCGCACGCGGAACGATCGGGCCGAAAATGAAGTCCAGGTTCGCACCGCTATTCGCCTCGATCGTGCTGATCCCGTTGCTCAGTGTTGGGTTCCTCAACGACGACTTCATCGGCCTCACCAAGTTCGCTCAGCGGGGCTGGGGTCTCGTCCTCGATCAGGTCCACCCAAAGGACTTCGAGTTCTTGAGGCCTCTTGGGTTTGGCCTCTTCACAGCCGAGGCAAGCGTCTATGGCCCGCGGCCCTGGCTGTTCCACGCGACCCATCTCGCGCTCTTCGTGCTCGCCGCCTGGCTTGCCGGCACGCTCGCGGCGCGGATCGCCGGCCCGGCCGCGGCCGGCTGGGCCGTAGCCCTCGCACTCCTCTACCCCGGGAGGATGGAGATTGTCGCTTGGATCGCGGCCGCGTTTGACCTGGTCGCGCTCGTGCTGGCAACCGTCGCGCTGCTGCTCGCCACCGCACCGGGGTGGGACAGCCGCCGCTCGCCCGCGGTGTGGCTGGCCGTTGTGTGCTTCCTCGCACCGTTCGCCAAGGAGTCGGCGTTCGCGATCCCAGCTGTCGTTGCCACCTGGGAGCTCCTCGGCGTGCTCGGGCCGGCGCCGGTGCGAATGCGTCTGCTCCGTTGCGGCTCGGCGCTGGCCGGAGCGTGCGCGGCGTTCGCGCTCCGCCTCACGGTGCTCGGAGGCATCGGGGGGTACGCTGGCACGTCGACCGCGTCAGCCGCGTCGCGGCTGCTGGCCCTTCCGGAGGCGCTGGGTCGAGTGGTCCTGGTCCCGGTGAACCCGACGTACTCCCCTGCCTCGACACTGCTCGCCGCGCTCTGCGTCGTCGCCGTGGCCGCGATCGCGGCGGGCCTGCTGCGTGCTCCGGCACACGCCTGGACTCGCCCGGTGATGGCCGGTTTGACCCTGGCGCTTCTCGGCCTCCTGCCGGCGCTGCCTTACCTTGACGCCCGCGTTCTCGTGTGGAGGCAGAGCCGGTTCGTCGCGTTCGCCGGCCTCGGGGTCGCGCTCGCCGCAGCGTCGGCGCTGGCCGCGATCCCGCGGCGACGGTCGGCCGTGGCCGGCGGCGTGCTCGTGGCCGTGTGGGCCGGCGTCACGCTCCTCAACGAGCTGCCGTGGCTCGGGGCGGCGCGCGCGCGCGAAGCGATGGTTGCCGGGATCGAGACGGCCACGCGGGCACCCGGCGAGCACGTGGTGTGGGTGGCCGGCCCCATCGACGACTACCGGGGTGCGCAGCTCGTCGGCGGCAGGCTCCAGGAGCTGGTCGCGCTCGACTTGCCGGCCCGGCACATCCGTGTCGATTCCGAGTTCCTGCAAAGGCGGCAGCACAGACTGGTCGGGCCGCCGACGGCCGGCCCCGGCGAAATCCCGCACGTCCTTCAGTTCGATCCGTCTCCGCCGCAGCTTGTCCCGATCGACTCGTGGCCTCCGACCGGCGGCGGCCCTCCGGCATTGCGGTAAACACACGTTTGCCGAGCGCTGCCATGGGGGACGGCCTCGTCGTCAAGACAAACGGAAGCGTCCGGGTTGCCCCGGGCGCTCGTTCTACGCAAGTCCTCGCCCTACCCCGTCTTGAGGAGCTGAGCCGTTCGTTCGGACCTTGGCGCATGAGCGACGACCACTTTGAGGAGCAAGGGCAGCGGCTTCGGGACGAATTGGCTGGGGAGCGACAAGCGGCTAGTGGCGACCATCGCTGGCGGTGCTCGAGCGATGTGCGGGAGCGAGTCGTGGCGTACGCCGCGGCGTGTTCGGGCGTGCTGATGTCGGATGGCTACGCGGTGTACCAGGCGTTGGCGCGCGGCTCGCCGGAGATCACGCCGGTGCACTGCTGGGCGCACGTGCGCAGGAAGTTCATCGAGGCGGAGAGTTCGTTTCCCGAAGAGTGCCGAAAAGCGATCGACCTGATCGGGGAACTCTACGAGGTCGAGCGCCAGGTCCCACGGCTGCCGCGGACGGTGCCGGAGGAGGCCAAGGCGGATGCGCTGGCACTCCGAGGCCGCCTGCGCGCGGAGCGCTCGCGACCGATCGTTGCCAAACTGCGAGACTGGGCGGAGGCGACCAAGCCCGCCACGCTGCCGGCGAGTTCGCTCGGTAAGGGGATCGTCTACATGCTCTCGCTCTGGCCGGGGCTGACGCGCTTCCTGGCCGATCCTCGCATCCCGCTGGACAACAACGCGGCGGAGCGAGCCCTGAGGGGTGTGGTCGTCGGAAGGAAGAGTCACTACGGTTCGCACTCCAAGCGTGGCGCCGAGGTGGTGGCGATCTGCTACACGCTGTTCGAGAGCGCCAAGCTCGCCGGGGTCGATCCCCACCGCTACGTGATCGAGGCCACCCGCCGCGCGATCGTTGCACCCGGCGCCGTCACGCTCCCCGAAGAGCGTACCTGAGCCGCTTCGACTCGGATTCCCAGTCATTCACGCCAGACACTCCCTTTTGGCTTGGGCGAGGAGTTACGTGGTTTCTACTCACCTCGCGGCCCTGCTCCTGGGTAGTAAGCGCTCTTCTCGGGGAGGGAGCGAAGAGCTAGGTTGGAGATATGTTCGGGAAAGGGCTGCGGCCGTAGCCGCACCTCCATCCATCCGCGTCTGACTGTGCCCATGGACCCTCAACAGGTGGTCCCAAGGACACCAGAAGGGAAGCACGAGAGCTGAGCAGCTAGTCGGGCGGAAACCCGAGAAAACGAAAGAAGGAGGAACAGACATGCCAGTGTTCGGATCGCCCTTTTCAGGGCTAGCAAGCGACAGGAAGCTCACGGACGAGGAACTCATCAGAGCAATTCGCTTCATGGTGGCCGCAGAGTACGAAGCTACCCAGTTGTACATGCAGCTTGCCGCGTCAACCGACAACAGGCTCGCCGTGAAAGTGCTCAAGGACATAGCGGACGAGGAACGTGTACATGCTGGAGAGTTTCTGAGAGTGCTCCGCGAGCTTGCCCCCAATGAAGAGACGCTCTATGCCCAAGGGGCAAAAGAAGTAGAAGAAGAAATCGAGAAGATGAAGTGAAGGATCTCGCGGGAAATCTGCCAAACAGCAGCTTCCAGCGGACGACTCTGCCTCGCTGTGCTTGGCTCGCCGCCGCTGAAGCGCGAGCCGTTCTGCATTACCCACCAACCGGAAGGAGAACGACATGAGAAAGATAGACACAAGCAATTCCTCGACCGTGCCTGGAGCAGCGTCGGCCCACGTCTTACCCCCTCTTCCGTACGCCGAAAACGCGTTGGAACCGGTCATAAAGGCTGAAACGATCCAATTTCACTACGAGAAGCATCACAAAGGCTACGTGGATAACCTGAACAAGCTTGTTGCAGGAACAGAATATGCCGACCTTCCATTGGAGAAGATCATTTCCAGTACCGTAGGACGGTCAGACAGAACCGCGATCTTCAACAACGCGGCACAAGCTTGGAACCACACATTCTATTGGAAGAGCATGAAAGCGAGCGGAGGTGGTGAACCGCCTGCTTCACTCAAGCAGAGAATCGAGTCATCCTTCGGCAGCGTTGACGCCTGCAAGAAGGAGCTTGCCAGCGTGGCCGTTTCACAGTTCGGGAGTGGTTGGGTTTGGCTTGTCCTCGAGGGCAAGGGGCTCAAGGTGGTGAAGACCGCCAATGCCGATGTCCCTTTGACAACGGGCATGACGCCACTGCTCACCATTGACGTTTGGGAGCATGCGTACTACCTGGATTACCAGAATCGTCGTGCCGACTATGTCAATGCCGTGCTCGACACGCTGATCAACTGGGAGTTTGCCCTACAAAACGTCCGCTAATGGCAGCACTGTAGGGACAGCGGAGCTCGTCGGGTAAGAGGTTGCTACAGCGGACGCTAAGCGCGAGCACCTGGGCGGGCCCCGGAGGTTGACAACCCCCATTCCTGAAGAGGGAGACAGAGGATGAGCACGATCACGATGAAGGACGGTACGCAGATCTACTACAAGGACTGGGGCGCAGGATAACCGGTGGTATTCAGCCACGGTTCGCCTCTCAATGCGGACAGCTGGGAGGCGCAGATGGTGTTCCTAGCCTCCGACGGCTACCGCTGCGTTGCCCATGATCGTCGCGGCCATGGCCGGTCGAGCCAGCCGTGGAGTGGCAACGACATGGACACCTATGCCGACGACCTCTCTGAGCTGATCGAGACGCTCGACCTGAAGAGCGTCGTCCTGATCGGCTTCTCCGCGGGCGGCGGCGAAGTTGCCCGCTATATCGGCCGCCACGGCACGAAACGGGTGGCCAAGGCCGCGCTGATTTCCGCTGTCCCGCCGCTGATGGTGAAGACGCCGGCTAATCCCGGCGGCTTGCCGATTGAGGCGTTCGACGGGATCCGCCAAAACTCACTCGCCAACCGCTCGCAGTTCTACAGGGATCTCGCCAGCGGCCCGTTTTTCGGGGCCAACAGGCCCGGCGCCAAGGTCTCGCAGGGCATGATCGAGTCGTTCTGGCTCCAGGGGATGCAGGCCGGTCACAAGAACACCTTCGATTGCATCAAGGCGTTCTCCGAGACGGATTTCACCGAGGACCTCAAGAAGTTCGACGTGCCGACACTGGTCGTTCACGGCGACGACGACCAGATCGTGCCTATCGGCGCCGCGGCTCTTCGTTCATCGAAGCTGGTCAAGAAGGCGACCCTAAAGATCTACGCGGGCGCACCCCACGGCCTCGCGTATACACACAAGGACCAGCTCAACGCCGACCTGCTCGCATTCCTCAAGACCTGAGGTCGCCATACCGGCGCCACCTGGCCGGTGGCGCCGGTACTGGGGACCGCACCGGTCGGCCGCCCAACAGAGCCCTGACCCAAAACCGGAAATCTCGTCCAGGTGGAGGTCGAGTCCGGAGCCGATCGGTGGGCTCCTGGCGGGCCTATCGGCTCAAGACGGGCTGCGGCGACGTCCTACCTTTGACCAGGGGTGGCAAACCAAACTCTGCTCGCTTCGCCGCGACGATCTGATCGAAGTCACCGGAGTCTATACGGGCATTCCCCATCTTTCCCTGAGCTTCGTGGGCTTTCCCTGACACTCTTGAGTGGACGGGGTATAGCGGTGCCCACGCCCCCGGCGGTCCACTGACCGGGCAGTGGTGGCAAGTGAGCGCCTCCTTGCGACCGTAGCGCCTAAAGCACACAGCGTCGGAGAACCAAAGGGGGCCTTGCGACCCCCGGAGTGATCTCCGGTCGCCAACAGCATCCTCCGGAGTCGTTCCCTACAGTTCCTCGAGGAGCAGAAAGACCTCATCGGACATCGCCTCGAACCGCGACATCGAAACCGCGACATTCATCTCGACGGCCCTCTCTCTATCCCCGAGCGCCTCGATCACCGCGGGTTCTATCAGCACCTTCACTGCCTCGGGTAGCCGCTCGGCACTGACCTCACACACGTCCGTCAGCGTCAAGGGCCGATCCTCTCGGTTGCGCCGGGGCCACCCTGGGACCACTGGAGCCCTAGATCAGCCCTCGCCAATGGTGGTACACGGCTAAGGCGAGGACGCACCCACTGCTTGGCGTTTGGGCTATGCTGTCTTCGTGGACTCGGCATCGTTCCAGGCCTTGTGTCACCCGTGCCGTCGCTGAAACCGAGCAGCGGCTTGCAATTGCCCCGTCTGGCGCCAGGAGGATGCTCATGTTCGTAGGTCACTATGGAGTCAGCTTTCCCGCGAAGAGGCTCGAGCCTTCGATACCCCTGTGGGTGCTCTTTCTCGCAGTCCAGTTTCTCGATATTCTGTGGGCTCCCTTCATTCTTCTGGGAATCGAGAAGGTCCGCATCGTTCCTGGCTTTACAGCATCCAACCCGCTCGACCTCTACTACATGCCATACACGCATAGTCTCCTGGCGGCCATCTTCTGGTCCTGCGCGGTCGGAGTCGTCTACCATTTCGCCGCTCGCCCGTCACGTCCGCGAGCGAGCGTCGTCATCGGGCTGGCTGTGTTCTCGCATTGGCTTCTGGACTTCATCGTCCACTCGCCTGACCTGCCCTTGTACGACAACCACGCCAAGGTCGGCTTGGGGCTCTGGAACTCCCCGGCGGTAGCATTCGGCTTGGAGGCGGCCCTGCTGTTCGGCGGGATGTGGTTCTATCTCCGAGGGCGTCTGGCTCGCTCGCTCGGGACGCTGGTACTTGGAGTGGTTATGCTCGGCATCCAGGCCTACCTCTTCTTCGGCCCGCCTCCCAGTTCCGATCGTGCCGCGGCGTCGACCGCGATCGTAGCGTATGCCCTATTTGCCCTCGCGATCTGGTGGCTACAGGATCGCCGGGCTGCGCCCGCGCCCACAGGTACTAGGTCCGCCACAGGTGAATAGACGAACTGATCTGTCCCTTTTCCGGTCCGGCTGAAAGGTCGAATCTAGAATTAAGACGGGCTACGGCGAGGTCTTACCGTCCCCCTCGTAAACCTGATGTCGGACCACAGACGACGGACCAAGAAGGAGATAGGGAAAAGGTCAAGCGGCAATCGAAAGGCAGCACCATGCGACGGCCTTCGGTGTGACTTCCCTTTCACCTTTGACGTTTGACCCTTGTCCCCTGGTTACCGAACCTCCGAACGCTTGACCTTTCACCAGGCACCGACGAACCTTCGAACTGTCGTGTCCCCTCTGCTCCTCCGCGTCTCTCTTTCCCGGTGCCCTGCCTCAATCGCTGCCCAGCTCGTCGTGGTGGATCGCCTTCGATGCGACGTCCTCGAGCATCTTGGTGGTGACGGACTTCGGGCGCTCGATCGGGTAGCCGAGTGCCCGGTCCCACGTGATATTCGCGAGGACGCCGATCGCCCGGCCGACCCCGAACAGCACGGTGTAGAAGTCCCACTCCTTGAGCCCGTAGTACCACTGGATGACGCCCGACTGCGCATCCACGTTCGGCCACGGGTTCTTCGTCTTGCCGTGCTCCGTGAGCACACTCGGCGCGACCCTGTAGATCATGTTGACGAGCCTGAACAGCGGGTCGCCCGGCAGGTGCTTCTGGCAGAACTCCATCTGCGCAACGTAGCGCGGGTCGGTCTTGCGCAGCACGGCGTGCCCGTAGCCGGGGACGACCTGACCGGCGTTGAGGGTGTCCCACAGCGCCTTCTTGACGTTCTCTTCCGTCGGTTCGGCGCCGCCGAGCTTCTCCTGGAACTTCATGATCCAGCGCAGCACCTCCTGGTTCGCGAGGCCGTGGAGCGGGCCCGCAAGGCCGTTGATGCCGGCAGAAAGTGCGTAGTAGGCGTCCGACAGCGCGGAGGCAACGAGGTGGGTGGTGTGCGCCGAGACGTTGCCGGACTCGTGATCGGAGTGCAGGATGAAGTACATCCGCGCGACGTCGTCGTACGGCTTGGCGATCCCCATCTGGTGGGCGAAGTTGCCGCCGAAGTCGAGCTTCGGATCGGCGACGATCTGGGCGTCGCCCTTGTACTTCAGCCGGTAGATCATCGCCGCGATTGACGGGAGTTTTGCGAGGAGCGAGGTCGCATCCTCGTACGTGGCGTCCCAGTACTCGTCCTTCTTCATGCCAGCGCTGTAGCGCTTGACAAAAACGGACTCCCGCTGCATCGCAAGGATGGCCGTCGAAAACATGACCATCGGATGGGAGTCGGCCGGCATCGCGCGCAGCACGCTGCCGACGTAGGTCGGTACGTCGCGACGAGCCTGGAGCTCCTTCACGACACCGAGAGTCTCTTCCGAGGTCGGGACTTCACCCGTCAGCAGGAACCACCAGAACGCCTCGACGTACGGGTAGTCGCACCCCGGCACCTTCGGAAGCGCCGCGAACGTCTCCGGGATCGTCTTGCCGCGGAAGCGGATCCCTTCGAACGGGTCGAGGTACGAGATGTCGGTGACCAAGCACCGCACGCCCCGTCCGCCGCCGATGGTCTGGCCGATCGTGACCTCGCCGATCTTGACGTCGGCGTACTCCTTGAGGAGCTTGGCAGTGCGAGGCCGGTGTGCCTGGATCTTCTCGTGGAGCCTTTCCTTGAGTTGTGCCATCGTTCCCCCCTTTTCCGTAACGGGCCCATCCCGCCCGATTACTCCTACGCCAGTCCCCGCCGGGGGAAGGGGTACCCGCGCCCGAACGTTCCAGACGGTTCTGCTGCGGCGTCTCGGCAACCCCCCCGCCGTCGCCGGACCCACGCATGTCTCAAAGGCTCAAGACCGATGAATGATACCCGAACTCGTCTCGTCTTGCCCGTCCTGCCGTGGCTCAACAGCGGGGTCCCAGCTCCACGCGCTCATACGCATCGAGGGTTTCGAACGTCGGAATCCTGGTCGAAGGGGCCAACAGACCCGAAGGGAACACCTGGGCGCCGGCGCCGTCGGCGATGACCTTCACCACCTCGCGGAAGGCGTCGAGCCCACTCATGTCCAGCCGTCCGACCAGGTGCCGAGGGTCGAACTCCGTGCTGAGGAGGCGTTCCACGCGTCTGGGCTGCCCTTCGGATCGCGCCAGGAGGAGGTCGAGGACCAGGAACGGCTTGGGTTTGGCCGCGATCCCGGCGACCACGAGCTTCTCGACCTCCGCATACGGAAGCAGGTCCGAACCGCCCCCGGCACCGCGCAGGAGGAGGCCATCCGGCTGGAGCGCTTCCACCTCGCAGATCTCGATCTTCGGCCGCGTTTCGGCGTCCGACGGCGAGTCGCGCGGAGGAGCCTCCCAGAATGGCGGGGGGGGAGGTGGCGGGGCAAACGAGACCTCGATCTGCGCCGGAGGCAGTGAGACAGGCGGGCCTGCCGCCAGCCCCGCCTTCGAAGTTGATCCAAATGCTGCGGGAGGCGGAGGCGCCGAGGGCAGCGCCGTCTCGCCGAACGCCGCGAGCTGTCTGGCAGCCTTCTCGGCAAGCAGTCCGGCGGCCGGATCGCTCGCGATGTTGCGTAGGATCTCGACCGACGCCCGGCTGTCCGAGGTCGCGAGGGACCCCGCGAGCCGCCACCGGAGCGCGGCCGGCCCAGTCTCATGCGCGGTGACGACGAGCTCCCGCCAGTGGTCGAGCGCGAGCGCGTGCTCGCCGCGTCGCACCTCCTCATCGATCACGCGCACGAGGTGCTCCGCGCCTGCTTCCGGCGTGCCCTCCTGGCAGTGACTCTGCCAGATCCCAAGGTGAGCATCCGCGTTGCGGGGCTCTGCGGCCAGCACTTTCGCGAACGATCTCCGTGCCCCTTCGAGATCTCCCTTCAAGAGCAGGTCCATCCCATCCTCGAGCGCCGGGTTCTGGCTCACGGAGATCTGTTTCTCGATCTTCGGCGCGATGTACTTCTCCTCGATCCGCAGCTGCTTGATCGCGAGCGCGGCGACGAACCCGAAGAGGAAACCTCCGACGTGGGCTCGATAGGCCACACCGCTCGAGCCGGCGAGCCCCGCGAAGAAGATCTGCTCCAGGAACCACAGCGGCAGCACGACCCAGGCGGGGAGATCCACGGTGCCGGTCCGGAACATGACGATGAAATAGAAGTAAAGGAACCGGATCTTCCTGCGCACGAAGCGCACGAGGAACGCCCCCATGCATCCCGCGATCGCCCCGGACGCCCCCACCAGCGGGGCGTCCGAGTGCGGGAACGACGCAATGTGGACCAGCGCCGCCGCCACCCCGGAAGTCAGGTACAGAACGGAGAAGAGCGGGCGGCCGTACGCGTCCTCGAGGAAAGGCCCCGAGAGGTAGAAGAACAGCATGTTCCCGAGGAGGTGCATCCACCCCGTGTGGATGAACATGCTGGTGAGGAACGCAAGCGGTTTGGGATCGGACGGGACCAAGCCCCAGGACTTGAAGGGATGCTCCGCGACGCCTTCATGCAGGTGCCGGACGAGCGCCTCGAGCTCCTTCTGCTCCTCGGCGCGATCCTCGGTTTCCGGCGCCGGGCGCCCCTGCACGCTCCTCATGGCCTCGGCGACGAGCTTCAGCTGGTCGCGTTCAGAGTGGGACATCCCAGGCGGCAGCACCTCGTCGGGCAACTTGAGGTAAGGGTGCCGGGTCCAGTAGTCGATGACCTCCTGGGCGCGCCGGCTCGCCTGCTGCTCGACGTCTCGGGCGCTGGTGCCGACGACGACGAACATGAGGAGGTTCAGCGCAATGATGCTGATGCTCACCCATGGCAGGCGTCGGACGGCCGTCTGGTCGAGCCCGATCGGGATGAACATGAGGGAGCCCCTTCCTGCACCACATGATACGGGGATTCCAGCCGCTCCGGAATCCCCGCGGGACGCCCTGACATCTGCGCCGTGCTACCGCTTCGCGACCACCTTACCCGGCGCCGGCAGCTCCCAGGTGAATCGGCTGAAGTTCTTGACCGGCTTATAGAGCGCGTCCGCCAGCGCGGAGGCGCCTGGGGCCGTCAACCTGGCGGAGCCGTCGGTGCGGCGTTCGTACTCGAGCGTCGTGCCCGTGAAGGGATCACTGCGACTCGCTGGCGGGACACCCGCAAGCGAGTCTGGGTAGGTGCCTGTCTCTTGCGCCTGCCTGCGCAGTCCCAATGAGAGTCGCGCAAGGCGCCGAACCGTCATTACCGTCTGATACCGCCCGGCGGCACGGGCGAAGGTCGCGCGGAGGTCCCCTGCAGTCTTCGGGTCACTCACTGCCTCGGGTAGCCCCTTACCGAAGGCCCCGAAAGGTCGGTCGATCGTACCAGCCACGTCGAGGATGAGCCGAAGCCTCGTGTCACCGGTAAGCCCAGCGCCCTGCAGCCACTTCCGGTTGGACTCTGGCGTCCAGCCGCCAGCGCCCTCGCTGGCGAGCGAGCGGCGCCAGGCTGCGCGAAGATCGACATCAAGGAGCATCCCGTCCAGCCGTACCAGAGCGGACTTGTCGAGAGCGCCGGTGTCGATGGCCTCCCGCACTACTTCAAGGAAGATCTTCTCAGCAGCGATGCCGACCAACTGCGAGATCAGAGGCGCTTCGCGCTCCAGGGACGCCGCGATGGCCGCCATCGCACCGGCTGATTGCCAGAAGAGATCTTGCCCATCCGAGTTCTTCAGCGCCTGCCGCGCCTCAAGGTCCAGCAGTCGTTGGATCCACAGCAAATCCAGGAGGGGAAGGTTGGGCTTGAACTCCTGCTCCGTCCCCGTAAGACCGTAACTCGACTGTTTCATGCCACCCGCCCGGTGGACGACTTCGAGCGCCGGCGCGTTGCGCACGAGGATGCGATGCAATTCCTGTTGTTGCTCCGCGCTCCACTCCCCAAGGCCGATGAAGCCGAGGTCGGCGACGATATCCTTGTCCTCCTTGCTCAGCACAAGCGCTGCTGCGCCTGCGCGTAGCCAGATTGCGGCGTTTTGCTCGTCGGGCACCACTGGCGATGCGTATGCCGCAGGATCGAGTGGGCCGAGCTTTTCCGCAAACTCACTCTGCAAGGAGATCTGCTGCGAGTTTCCGTTTGCTCGCACCACGAGGAGTGCCGCCAGGACCACGGTCAGCGTAATGCCCGCACTGCGCACGACCTTCGGCGTTGTCAGGTTCATTCTCACGATCTCACTCTCGTTTCCGCCAGTTCGGCACTTGGGGTCACTGCGTTTCGAGTCGCCCTACGATGGGGTCCTCAAGCAATCGCTCTGAAGGCAGCGGTCGCTCCGGCCGGATGCGCGTCTGATTTGTCGCAATGTGGATGCCGACCTCCTGCCATTCGTCGTCAGGCACCCGGTGCGGCGCAGGCGCGCGAGTAATTGCAGCCTCATGCGCTACTACTGACGACCCGCGCTGCCCATCGTGCTTGAGCAAGACGACGTGGCACACGACAACGGTCAGCAACGCAGCGGCCCACGCAAAGTCCCAACGGCTCCAGCCAGCCGTCGCCGGGACGGCGTCTCCCGGGACCGCAGCACGCGCAGCCTGCACTACTCGAGCTCGGAGGTCATCGGGTGGCCCCGCAGGTGTCATGCCAGGAAACAGTTCGTTGCTCATACCTTCACCCCCATCAGTTTCCGCAGGCGTCCGATGCCGAGCCGGTACCGGCTCGCCGCCGTGAACGTCGGCGCGCCGGTCACGTCGCCGATCTCGGCGAACGACAGCCCCGCGAAGTGGCGCAGGTACACCGCCTCGCGCTGCGCCGGCGGGAGGCCGAGTAGCAGCCGTGACGCCCTCGCCGCGTCCGCCGCCGTCCCCGGATCGGGCAACACCGGCTCCAGGACGGCGTCGCCGGCCTCGACGGTGACCTTGCGGCGGCGCAGGACGTCCACCGCGGCGCTGTGCGCCATCGCCAGCAGGTACGCGCGCGGGTCCCGCACGCGCCGGAGCTTCGACCCGCGGCCGGCCAGGCACACGAAGACCTCCTGCAGGACGTCCGCCGAATCCTCGCGCGAGCCGGTGCGCCACAGGGCGAGGCCGAAGAGGTCCCCAGCACAGCCGTCGTAGATGACCTCCAGCGCGTCGAGCTCCCCGGCTGCCAGCGCCTCGAACGCGACCGCGAGAGCCGCGCGGCCGGTTTCCTCGGCGTTCTGCTCAGACCCCACCGGGACCTCGAGCGCCGGGAGCGTTGCCACCCCGCACCTGACCGCCGCAGCGCAGAACTCGTCGCTCACGTCTCGATTGACGGATCACGAGGGCGATTTTGTCACGGCCAGAAAGAGCTACGACAGCAGAGGAGCAGAGGAGAGAGAAAGAGCGGCGCTTGCCTTTCGCTCCTCAGCCCCTCTGCTCCTCCGCCCCTCTGCTGTTTCTGAACTTTCGAACCTTCGAACGTTTCTCGCCCCTCAGCCCCTCTGATCCCCTGCTCTCACGTCCTCACGGCTCCATCCCCGACATCCGGGCAACATCCAGCAGCTCGTCCAACTCGGCGTCCGGCAGCACGCCGAGGCGCCGGGCCGTCTCGGCGACGCTCGCCCCCGCGGCCTCGGCTGCCTTCGCCACCTCCGCTGCGCGCTCGTACCCGATGCGCGCCGCCAGCGCCGTGGCGAGGGCGGGACTCGAAGCGGCGTGGCGGTGGGCTCGTTCCTCGTTGACGCGCAGCCCGGCGAGGCAGCGCTCGGCCAGCACGCGACAGGCGGATGCCACCAGCCGCGCCATGGTGTCGAGGTTCCAGGCGAGCAGCGGGTTGGCGTGGGAGAGGTCGAGCTGATGCAGCGCCGCGCTCGCCCGGCACGCGGACGCGAGCCCTTCCACCTCCAGCGCGACCTGGACGACCGCCTCCGGGATCACGGGGTTGACCTTGCCCGGCATGATCGAGGAACCGGGTTGGACGGCGGGAAGCTCCAGCTCCCCCAGCCCGCCGAACGGCCCGGAGGCGCGCAGACGGATGTCGTTGGCGACCGCGAGCAGGACGCGCCCGATGCCGGCCAGAGCGTCCGCAGAAGCGATCGGGCTGTCTTGCGCCGAGATCCCTGTCGCGGGGTTCGGCTCGAGCGTGAGTGAAAGGCCAGTGGATTCCGACAGCAGCTCGGTCGCGCGCGCCACGGCGGCGCGGTCCGCGTTGATCCCGGTCCCCACCGCGGTGCCGCCGAGCGGGAGCAGGAGGAGCCGACGGGCCGCGTCGTCGCCGCACTGGAGAGACACGTGCAGCCGGTCCGCCCACGCTCCGAAAACGCGCCCGTACGTAGTCGGCACGGCATCCATGAGGTGTGTGCGGCCAAGAGTCACCGTTGCTCGGTGCTCGACGGCGAGGCACGTCAGTTCGGCCACGACCCTCTCGATCGCGGGGTGCACCTCGTCGCGCCAGGCGAGCAAGGCCGCGATGCGGAGCGTCGCCGGTATGACATCGTTCGAAGACTGGCCGAGGTTGACGTGGTCGTTCGGGTGGACCGGGCGGTGCGCGGCAGGGTCGCCCCCGAGACGGAGGTTGGCGAGGTGGGCCAGAACCTCGTTCATGTTCATGTTCGTCGAGGTGCCCGACCCGGTCTGGAACACGTCGACCGGGAACTGATCGAGGTGGCAGCCGGCGGCGACCTCGTCGGCCGCGGCTACGATCGCGGAGGCCGTCTTGGGCGGCAGCAGGCCGCGCTCGCCGTTGGCGCGCGCAAACGCCCCTTTGACCCGAGCAAGCGTCGCCAGAAACCTCGGCGGCAGCGGCCATCCGCTGATCGGGAAGTTCCCGATGGCGCGCGCGGTCTGGGCCCCGTACAGTGCCCCTGCCGGCACTTCCATCTCGCCGAGCGTGTCCTTCTCGATCCGCACCGCGCCGCGAGCTACTCGTTTGGCCATCATCGCCTCCCTTCCCGTCAACGTCTTCCATTGTCGCCCGCTTCCGCCGACGCAGCCGCGTGTCATCGCCTTGACACCTCCGAGGGCACTTGCTAGCTTCACGGCGAGGCCCGCAGGGAGATCGCGATGGCGCACATCGAGTTCACCGACAACTATGAGGACCTGTCCACCGACACCGGCTTCCAGTTCAAGTTCCACTGCAAGTCGTGCGGAAACGGGTACATGTCGAGCTGGCAGGCGAACAAGGCCGGCATCGCCGGCGACGTCGTGCGCGCCGCCGGGAGCATCTTCGGCGGGATCTTCGGCCGCGCCTCGTCCGGCGCGTACGAGATCCAGAAGGCCGTCGGCGGTCCCGAGCACGACCACGCGCTGGAGTCGGCAGTGGAGGAGATTAGGCCGCTGTTCCTCCAGTGCAAGCGGTGCGGCACGTGGGTGTGCAAGGACATCTGCTGGAACGTCGAGCGCGCCCTCTGCAAGAGCTGCGCGCCGATCCTCGAGCGCGAGCTGGCGGCGAAGCAGGCGGCGATAACGGTCGAACAGGCCGAGGAGAAGCTCCGCCAGCAGGACCTCACGGCCGGCGTCAACCTCACGGCCGAGGCGACCGTGTTGTGCCCCGCCTGCGGCAAGGAGACGAGCCCCGGGAAGTTCTGCAGCGAGTGCGGTGCGGCTCTGAAACCCAAGACCGAGTGCCCGAAGTGCGGTGCGAAGGTTGGCCCGGGCGCCAAGTTCTGCCCTGAGTGCGGGGGCAAGCTCGGCTGATGGCGGGTACCGGCTGGCTCGTCTGCCCGGGGTTCTCCGGCCGTTGCGCGTGGGCGTTCGACGATGAGACGGTGCTGCTGACCCCCGAGGGGCAGCCGCCGTTGGCGCTCCCGCTGAGGGAGATCCAGGGGCTCGGCGGCGACGAGTACACGATCGGGCTCGCGGCGGACCGCCAGCAGTTCGCGCTCTCGCGGCTCGGCGGGGACGGACCGCCGCTGCGCGAACGCCTTACCCGTCTGTGGCTCCCGGCGCGGGCACAGGCGCTCCGGATCGCCGGCTCCGGCGACGCCGAGCGATTTGCTGGCGCCGTCACGACCGGTGGGGCTGCGCGCCCTTTCGTCGGACTGCTTTTCGAGGACGTGCTCGCCTACGCCACCCCCGGCGACGACGTCGAGCCCTTCTTCCTCGCCCTCCTCGCCGGCGTCGTCCACGACGCCGCCGGGTACACGGTGACCGCGAGCGGGTGGGATGGCTCGGCGGTCGTCTTCTCGAAGCTCGCCGGCCGCACCGACGCGTTCGCTCAGGGGTTGGCCGCGCGCCGGGCCGGGCTCGCCGGCGAGGCGGCAGCCGCGCTCGCCGCCCACCTCCCGACGATCTCGCTCGGTCCCCGCGCCGCCCTTTCGGCCGCCTGGCCGCCGGGTCGCATGCTTCCCCTCGCGGAGCTCGAGCGGACCGCGCCCGGATTCGCGGCGGCGGCGACCTCAAGTTGGCTCCCGATGCTCCCGCGCAAGACAGAGGGCGAGGTTCTCCTCGCGTGGGCGGAGAGCGCCTTCCTCGGCTACTCGCGGTCCGCGGACAAACACCCTGCCCCGGTGGCGTCCGAAGAGGAGCCGGCCGCCCGGCCGCCGGCAACCTCGGAGCCGTTGGGCAGTGCCTCCGAGAACACACCGGCGGCGCCCGACGACCCGTCAGCGCCGCTCTGGATCATGGCCCAGCGCGGCCCCGCCTGGCTGCTCGAGTGCCTGTCGCTGACAGACCACGCGACGTACCGATTCGAAGGCGGCGACGAGATGCCCGCTCTCGCGACCCGGTTGCTGTGCGCGCCGCAGTTCTCGCGCACGGCGCTCTACCAGCCGATCGAGAGTTTGGTCGGGGACGAGGCCGAGTTCGCGGTCGCCGCGCGAGACCTCCCGTTCCTCGCGGCTCTGCGGGAGCGTTTTCGCGGACGCATCATCCACGCGGGCATCTCGGCCTGGACGAAGTCGGTCGCGGCCCCTGCGGGTACCTCTTAGCCAGCGCGCTTGGGCGCGGGTTTCCTGGTTTCAGGGAGGATGAGCGAGGCCGCCGTGGCAGCCGCCAGGATCACGGCGACGGCCGCGAGCGACACCCCGGTTGGGACCTCCACGACGTCGGCGAGCAACATCTTCACGCCGATCAGCCCCAGGATCACCGCCAGCCCCGGACGGAGGAAGCGAAGCGTCCCCAGCGCGCCGGCCACGACGAAGTAGAGGGCGCGCAGGCCGAGGATGGCGAAGATGTTCGAGGTGTACACCACGAACGGATCCCGGCTGATCGCGAGGACCGCCGGGACCGAGTCCGTCGCGAACATCACGTCGGTGCTCTCGATCGCCAGCAGCACTAGCAGGAGCGGCGTGAACCGCCAGCCGCGCTCGGTTCTCACGGCGAAGCGGTTGCCGTGAAAGCTCTTGATCATCGGCAGCACGCGACTCGCCCAGCGCACGACGAGATTGCGCTCAGGGTGTACATCCTCCCCACCGCCGAGGCCGAGCTTGGCGCCGGTCGCGATCAGGACGACCGCGAGGACGTACATCACCCAGTGGAAGCGCGCGATCAGCGTGACACCCGCGAAAATGAACGCGCCCCGCGTCACCAGGACCCCGAGGATGCCCCAGAACAGGACGCGGTGGTGGTGCTCGGGCGCGACGCTGAAGTAGGCAAACAACGCGACGAAGACGAAGAGGTTGTCCACCGACAGGGAAAGCTCGACGAGGTAGGCCGTGATGTATGCAAGCGCCCCGTCGTGTCCGCGCGTGAACCCCACGACGAACGAGAACGCCAGGCCGAGGCCGACCCAGAAGGCGCTCCACATCAGCGCGCGTCGCGTGCCCTCATGGCCCGACCGGCGGTGGAAGACGAAAAGGTCCAGGCCCAACAGCAACGCCACGACCGCCCCGAACACGACCCACCACAGGGCGTTCATCCTACAGCCTCCGAGCCGATCATCGTTCTATCGCCCCACTCCCTTCGGTCGGACGGCAAGGTCCGCTCAGTAGGCAGGCGTGAAGAACACCGCGTTGGCGAACAGGAGCATCGCCGACCGGGTGAGCCCGCGGGAGACCGGATCCTCGGCGAACGCCACGACCTTGCCGCGCTTGCACTCCTGCAGCATCAGATACGCCTTGTGCGGCAGCTGCTCGCGGGAGACGGGAAGAACAAAACCCGCCTGGACGAGGGCGTCGGCCCCTGCGTAGACCCCGACGTTGGTCCCACGATCGAGCTTGAGTGGGGTGAAGACACGGCTGGAGTCCACCAACACGTCGACGGTCCCGCCCGGGAAACCCGCGCCAAGGACGGTCTCGGCGTCGAGGTCGACCCGCAGGATCGCGCCGGGAACCAGCGGAGGATCCTCGTCCGATGGCTTGATGGCGTTCTCGTAGCTGAAGCCGCGCGCCCCGGCGGCAGACCTGTCCTCGCCCTCCTCCGGCTTCCCTTTCTCCGGCTTCTCCTTCTCGGGCGGCTCCGAGCCCAGGCGTTTCTCCAGCTTGGACGCCAGGAGGCCGATCTTCTCGCCTGACAGGAACGAAGCTCCGGAGCCGATCGCCACGATTGTTCCGCCCTCGTTGACCCACGAGGCCAGCCGCTTTGTGCCCTCCTCCCCGAGCGTCGCCGCGTACGAGCCGCCCCGCTCCCACGAGTCGGGAATTACGATGACGTCGAAGTGCGAGAGATCGGCACGGGCGAGCGAGGACGTTCGCACCGCACTGACCGGATAGCCGAACGCCCTCTCCAGCGCCCAGCGCAGCCCTCCCGCGCTCATCGGCGAGGTCGGCACGTCCCAGGCGACTGCGATTCTCGGCGCCTTGAGCGGCACCACGTGCGTCGAACCGATGTCGATGCCCTTCTCCGCGTAGCCCGTGTCGGCCCCGACGAACTCGGCTCCCGTGTCCCGGGCGATCTCCCCCAGGCGGTTGTCGAGCGTATCCCCGTTCTCCGCGCGACGCACGACGATGGTTCCGCGCTCGAACGATGTGCCGTTCACCGTGAACGGCCTGGTGGCGACGGCCACCTTCACGCTCGCCTGCAGGAGCCGCGCGAGCGCCCGGACCGAGGGTTGGCCGTTCCATGGGAGGAGGAACGCGACCCTGCCCGCACCCCTGACGGTCCCCGCGGGCCGGTCGCCGGGCTTGATGCGCTCCGCGCCGAGACCGCCGGGCACGCTCTGAATCGTCCTGGTCTCGAGCCCCCATAAGAGCGGCAGCGACCACGCCGTGATGTCGTAGATCTCGTCGGGCAGTCGCTTTGCGTCTCGCCGTTCCTGCTCCTTCTCGAACACTTCACCCATCGAAGCGCCGCGGTCGAGCAGCGCCCGGGCCAGTCGCCCGAGCGGTTGGTCGAGCGGGACAACGACGCTGCCAGTCGGCATGCCTTCCTTGCCTGCCGTCACCCGGGTAACTTCCACACCCTGCCGGGCCAGCAATTCGCCGAGTTCGAGGGCCGACGCCGGGTCCTTCCCATCGCCTAGGACGTACGCGCGGGCCGGTCCTCGCTGCCCCTCGGCGACGGCCGCCTGCCTGTACGCGAACCAGGAGCGAAGGAACTGCTCGCGGTTGGCAGCCGTCGTCAGGCATGTCGTGAAGGCGGTCAGGAGGTGTTGCTGGACGGCGTCCGAGTAGGTCACCTTCCTGCCGTCCTTGAGCAGCGCGGCTAGGCCGCGGGTCGATCCCTCCTCGAACGTCATCCCGACGGCGCCGCCCAAGGTGGGCCAGGAGTCGCCGTAGCCCGGGTAGAACGCGTCAAAGACCTCGCGCGTCCAGTAGCGGTAGCCGTGGGCGTCGAACGCCGCCGCGTTGGCGCGGCCGAGCAGGTCGAGCATTGCGTCGCCCGGCCCCGTCAGGAGCGGGTGGCGCGGGGCAGCCGGCGGAGCGAAGTAGTACCCCTCATCGGTTCCCATCTCGTGAAGGTCCGCCGCGACGATCGGGTGATAGCGCAACATGGCAGCCACGCGCGCTGCGGTCTCGGGCTGAGAGAGCACGAACCAGTCCCGGTTCAGATCAAACAGGTCGTGCGAGAACCGCCCCCCAGGCCAGGGCTGGACGTGCTCCGCCGCGGCCGGCTCGGGATCGGGACGCGACCCGCGGGCCTGGCGAGTCGAGACGACGAAGCGAGCGCGCCCGTCCGGGTTCTCCATCGGGTCGACCACCACGAGCGCGTTGCCCAGGATACGCTCCACCTCGGAGCCGCTGCCCGACGCCAGGTGGTACGCAAGGGCGAGCCCGGCATCGGCGCCGGACGCTTCGTCTCCATGCACGGAGCACTGGATCCAGACCACCGCGGGGAGTTCCTTGATCAGCTTCTCGGTCTGGGCTCCCGACAGGGACCGAGAGTCGCCGAGTCTGACAAAGTCCGTCTCGATGGCGTCGAACCGCGCCAGATTCTCCGGCGAGCCCACCACCACCAGGAGCAAGGGGCGGCCTTCGGTGGACCGGCCGTACTCGAGCAGGCGCACCCGCCCGGTGGCCGATGCCGCGAGCGCTTGCGCGTACCTCACCGCTTGGTCGGGATCGGTGATCTCCTCGCCCCACCCGAAGCCCAGGACCTTCTCGAATGTCGGGACTTTCGGGTCGTGGGACGCCGGCGGCAGGACCGCAAAAAAATCGGCCGCCGTCGCACTGCCCATCGACATGACCGCGGCCATCGCACAGGACGCCAGGTTCAAGCTCCGCATCGAACACCCCCAAACTCACAACGACCGCCATTCTACGGCCATTGAAACCTCGAACGACTCGCGTGCTGCCGAGGACGGCCACGACGCACCGGCAGTCCAACCAGAAAAGGTCCCCATGCGTGACGCACGGGGACCTCTCTTCGATTCGTGAACCCCTGTAGCTGCCTCTAATGTCGTTGTTGCTGCTGCTGCTTGTTCTTGCCACCCATCATCTTGAGATCGGGTTCAAATCGCCCTTCTCGCCGCCCGTCACGAACAACTCGAGAGCCTCGTGCGTCGTGCACCGCCGCGGCCCGCGCCGGACTTAGCAGGCAACGAGTTCCGATGAGAGAGACTCGACTCGCTACCTTCCTGATCGCGACTGCAACGCCTTCAGCATCGGGTTGTCGACCTTCGTGTAGCCGGCGGGGATTTCCCAAGCCGAGGCGGGAATCGAGCCTTGCTTGACTTCGGTCACCTCGCTGGCGATCACGGACCTGTGCCCCATGATCTCAGTCGTCGTTGTGTTCGCCAGCGGGAACCCTTTCATCTTCTTGAGTTGTTCCTGCATCTCTGCGACCTTCGCCGCCATCGGCCCGAAGGAGGCCATCATGCTCTTCATGCTGTCGGCGAAAGCCCGGTACATTTCCCACGCCTGCGGCGGGAACTTCAGCTCGCTTGTCAGGCACTCCTCGCTCCGGGAGAACTGGCCCATGGTCATCTTCCAGTTCTCGCAGGTGTAGCCGGCGATCTTGCGGGTCGTGCCGACGTCCTGGGCCTCGACGGCGAACATCCCTCCCATGGCTTCCATCCTGCTGCGCGCCTCGGGCGGCAGATTCTTCATTTGCTCCTGTGCCTTCTTCATCTCCGGGCTGTTCATCTGCTCCTGCATCTTGGCCGCGAGCGCATCGAGGTCCGCACGTGTGGTCACGTAGTAGGTCTTCTTCTTCGCGTCCAGCGTCGAGATCTGACCGATCTTGAAATCGACGATGACATCATTGCCATCGCCCATAGAAATCCGTGCGTGGTCGCTGGAAATGTAGCTGATCTTCGCCTCAGGCGGCCCACCATCGCGCGTCATTTTCGAGACGATCGTCAGGTCCTGGGCGAAAACCGGAATGCCCGGGGAGATCAACAGCACGGCGAGAGACCGCAGCAGGAATCTCATGAATCCTCCTTGCAAGGCGCAAGCGGGCTTGTGCCGATGCCCCCTTGGCGTAGTGAAACCAAAATCCCCAACATCAACCTCACCAGTCAACCGTTTTGGACGATTCCATACGGCCTGCCGCCAAGCTACCACGTTCAGCAGCGTTTTCAAGCCCATATCCCGTGTCAAGTCCCGAACTCTGGCCCTGTGCCCGGCGAACTTTTTTCCTTATGGCCCTTCAGCCCGAACGCGGGCAGCACTCCGCTTCCTGACCGGCCCTCGGGCTAAGTGCCGGCCCTCATACCGGCACTCTCATCGCCGGGCCCCGTCACTCCGAAAGGCTCCTTGCCTGGATTTGTTCGTGGGTCCGTCGCGAGAACACGGAGGTGGCTGGCATGGTGGGCGCACGTAAGAATGAGGAGCCGAGCCGTATCCTCTGCGGTACGTCGCAGGTTCCGAACACCGAGTACGTCCGCCAGACAGGCCAGATCCACGTTCGCAGCAGAACCCTCATGAATAGTCCGGTCTAGACGCTGACGACCTGCTGAATCTCGGGCACGCGCTGCTTGAGGCGCTCCTCGACGAACCCGACAAGGGTCATCGTCGCCATCGGGCAGCCGCCACATGCGCCCAAGAGCCGCACCTGCACAACGCCGTCATCCACTCCGACAAATTCCACGTCGCCACCGTCCATCTGGAGTGCCGGCCGCAGCTCCTCGAGCGCCTCCCTGACATGTTGTTCGAGCGTCCCAAGCGCGTTCGTCATCCAGTCCCCTCCCCGTCGGCCTCATTGTGCCATGTAAGCCAACACCGGGCCAGGCCCCAGTGTTCCCACCCCGGCGGCGCCCCATTCTGCTACCGTAAGAGTCGACCCGGCCAGGGGTGAGAACCTGCGGGCGGGTGTTTGCGTTGGACAGGGCGATGAACGGCGAATCGCTTGAAGGCGTCGTCGAGCGCTGCCGGGCCGGCGAAGACCTGGCCTGGGAGCAGCTTGTGGACGCAACGGCCAACGACATCTTCCGCATGGCGGTGAGCTTCACCCGCCACCGCGGCGAGGCCGAAGACCTAACCCAGGAGGTCTTCCTCAAGCTCTGGCAGAACCTGCACCGGTACCTGCCGGGATCATCTTTCCGCGCCTGGGCGTATCGCGTGGCGCGAAACCTCTTCGTGGACGCCTACCGCCGCTCGAGAGAGCAGCGCAAGGCCACCTGGGTCGACCCCGAGTTTCTCGAGACGCTTCCCGGAGGCGAGGATCCCCACACCCGTGCGGTGCGTCACCAGCGCCTGGAGCTGGCCAGGGCCGCGCTTGAGAGGCTCCCGGAGGAACTTTCGCAGCTCATCATGCTGCGGGACTTTGCCGACTGGAGCTACGAAGAACTGGCCGAAGAGCTCGAGCTGCCGATAGGAACGGTCAAATCGCGTCTCAACAGGGCCCGGCGCGAGCTAGCGGCCACGGTCGCCCTGCAACTCACGCCGAGGATGCGGGTGCAGCCCGCCGGAGCCGAGACATGAAACCGTGCGATGCCCTGCTCGACCGGCTCGACGCTGCGCTTTCGGGGAGCCTGCCTGTGGAGCTCGCCGAGCACCTCGAGGGCTGCTCGAGCTGCCAGCTGGCGGTCGAGCGCGCGCGAGCCCTCGCCGAGGGCGGGCAGGCGCTCCACTCCGCGCGAGCGCCCGAGGCGCTCAAGCGACGCCTGAAGTCGCTGCCCCGCCTGAAACCGGCGTGCGAGCAGGCCATCGACCTCTTGGGCGCTGCGCTCGACGGCGAGATCCCCGACGAGGAACGCGGACAGCTCGTCGAGCACATGCACGCCTGCCCCGCGTGCCGGGCGGTGTGGGAGTCGTTCGCAACGCTACGCGAGGTCGGGAACGGCACCCGCGTGAGCGCCCGCTTCCGGGCGGCGTTGGTGTTGCCGGCTCGGCAGCGGATCGAGCTGCGCCGGCAGCAGAGGCGGTTCTTCGACCTGCGCCTGGCGACTGCTGCGGCGTACCTGCTTGCGGCACTCACGGTGGTGCTTCTCTCCAACCCGGCAACCGTGGCGCGGGCCTCGAGCGAAGGGATGGACAAGGCTGCGGTGTACGCCCGGGCCGCGGTCGAGAATCGAGTCTCCAGCTACTCCGGGCAAATCAAGGACGGGCTTGCCTCCGCCGAGGGGTGGACGCGGGACCGCGCCGTTGGCGTTTGGAACGTGGCGCGCGGGATCTTTGGTGGCAAGCACGCGAACCCGAAGACCCCGACCCGCGTTGTACGGAGTGAAAAGGGAGGACGGTCATGAACACACAGGAAAACAACCAGCAGGAGCAAGCGGTCCAAGCTCAGGCCGCCCCGCCGCTGCCGCCAGCCGGGTCGGTAACGCCTGCCGTTCCGGCGCCGGTCCCGGTCGTTCCGGTCCGCCGCTCACCCGGCCTTGCCGTGGTGCTCTCGTGCTTCCCGGGTCTCGGGCACCTCTACCTCGGGCTCTACCAGCGGGCGCTCGCGATCTTCCTCTCGTTTGTCTTCGCGATCTGGCTCTCGGAGCACTCGACCCTCGGGATCCTCGTTGCGGGCGTCGTGCTGTTCGGATTCGTCGACGCGTACCGGCAGGCGCAAGCGCTCAACCTTGGTTTGGTCCCGGAACCGCTGTCGGGGATCGATTCGAGACCGGCAACGAGAAAGGGCGGGAGGCTAGGGTTCGGCATCTTCCTCCTGGTTTTCGGCATCTTCCTCCTCTACAACCAGTTCTACCCGATCGATTTCTCCTTCCTGCAGGACTGGTGGCCGCTGCTGCTCGTGGCGGCCGGGGTCTACATGCTGGCCGCGCACTTCATCGAGAAGCAACGACAGGCGAAGCGAGAGAGCGATCTCGGGCTGCCGCCGATCGACCCGGGCACGCCGGCGTAGCGCCGACCGTCCACGCGAGTCCAACGCAGAGAAACCCCGCCGAACGGCGGGGTTTCTCGTCGTCGGCCGGGCCGCGGCACTTGACAGTTTCAGCTGCGATCACAAGAATGCGCCATCTTCCGCGGTTGCGGGGGGAGGACAAGAGAATGACACCGACCCTTCTCAGCATCGTTCTGGGAGTGAGTGCAGCCAGTCTCGTGGTGGCCTGGGGGCTCGCACGCTGGGTGCTGCACAAGGACGACGGCACACCCGAGATGCGGAAGGTCTCCGACCCGATCCGCGAAGGAGCCCAGGGGTTCCTGCACACGCAGTACGGCACCATCGCCAAGCTCTCCGGCCTGCTCGCGGTGCTGATCCTCATCCTGTACGCCTTCGTGCGGAAGATCTCCCCCAATGACCCGGTGGCGGCCACGACCCTGGCAATCCTCACGGCCGTCTCTTTCGTCCTTGGGGCGCTATGCTCCGGGATTTCTGGCTACACGGGGATGTGGGTCTCGGTGCGCACCAACATCCGCGCGGCCTCCGCGGCGCGGCGATCCGGCAACGAGGCGATCCAGGTGGCGCTCCGCGGCGGGGCGGTGTCCGGGCTGATGGTCGTCTCCCTCTCGCTGCTGGGTGTCGGCGGCCTGTACGCGCTGCTGTACGCCTTCATGCGCAGCACGCCAGACATTACGGGCAAGATCCCGCTTATGATCGTCGGGTACGGCTTCGGCGCCAGCTTCGTGGCGCTCTTCGCCCAGCTCGGCGGAGGCATCTACACGAAGGCCGCGGATGTCGGCGCGGACCTGGTCGGCAAGGTCGAGGCCGGCATCCCGGAGGACGACCCGCGCAATCCGGCGGTGATCGCCGACCTCGTCGGTGACAACGTCGGCGACTGCGCGGGCCGCGGCGCGGATCTGTTCGAGTCGACGGCCGCTGAGAACATCGGGGCCATGATCCTGGGCGCCACCCTGGCGGCACGGAATCCCGAACTCGTGAAGCTGTCGATCGCGTTCATCCTCTTCCCGCTGGTGGCTCGCGCCTTTGGGCTGATCGCGTCGATCGTCGGCGTTTTCATGGTGAAGGCGAGGAGCGAGGCCGAGGACCCGATGAAGAGCCTGAATCGGGGCTACGCCTGGGCCGCAGCCCTCGCGCTCGTCGGCTTCGTGCTCACGACCCGCTGGCTGCTCTTCACGCCGGGCGCGCCGCAGGCGTGGTGGCACTTTGCCCTGTGCGGCGTGATCGGCATCATGACCGCATGGGCATTTGTCTGGATCACCCAGTACTATACCGAGTACCGTTTCCGCCCGGTGCAAATGATCGTCGAGGCGTCGAAGACAGGACCCGCCACCAACATCATCGCGGGCGTCGCGGTCGGTTTCGAGTCCACCGCGCTCCCAACCCTGGTGATTTCCGCCGCCATCATCGCCGCGTACAACCTCGGCCGAACCTCGGGGCTCGCGGGCGCCGGCCTGTTCGGCACGGCGGTCGCAACCATGGGCATGCTCTCGACGGCGGCTTTCATCCTGGCGATGGACACGTTCGGGCCGATCGCCGACAATGCAGGCGGCATCGTCGAGATGAGCGGCCAACCGCAGGAAGTTCGCCAGAAGACCGATCGCCTCGATGCCGTCGGCAACACGACAAAGGCACTCACCAAGGGGTACGCGGTCGGCTCCGCAGCTCTCGCGGCCTTTCTCCTCTTCTCGGCGTTCATGGACGAGGTCGGGGCCTACACGGGAAAGGCATTCGAGACCGTGAACATCGCGGTTCCCGAGGTCTTTGTCGGCGGTCTCCTCGGCGCCATGCTGGTATTCCTCTTCAGCGCCTGGACGATCCAGGCGGTGGGCAAGTCGGCCCAAGCCGTGATCACCGAGGTGCGCCGACAGTTCCGGGAGCGCCCGGGGATCATGGCCGGGACGGAGAAGCCCGATTACACGCAGTGCGTCTCGATCGTCACCGAGTCCGCGCTCAGGGAGATGGTGCGCCCCGGCATTCTCGTCGTGGGCACGCCGATCGTCGTCGGCCTCGCCTTCCGGTTCATCGGCAAGTACACCGGTAACCCGATCCTCGGGGCGGAGGCGGTCGCCGCACTGCTCATGGTGGGCACCATCACGGGCGTCCTGATGGGCAACTTCCTCAACAACTCGGGCGGCTCGTGGGACAACGCAAAGAAGTTCATCGAGATGGGCCACCTCGGCGGCAAGGGGTCCGATGCCCACAAGGCGGCCGTGACGGGCGACACTGTCGGCGATCCGTTCAAGGACACCGCAGGACCCTCGCTTCACGTACTGGTGAAGCTGCTCGCGACGGTCACGCTGGTCCTCGCGCCGTTATTCCTATCCTGAAGACCGGGGCCCGGGGTCTCGGCGCCGGGAAAATTGAAGATGGAAACAACGGAGCCGAGTCGCAAGACCCGGCCCCAGTCTTTTTGGTTCTCGGAGCCCGGGGCCCTGTCTTTACGTCCAGCCAAGGCCGCAGACGCGACGGCAGTCGGCCATGACGCGCGAGATGACCTCCCGGGCGCGATCCGACCCGCCGCGCAATACCTGCTCGACGTACCCGTGGTCGCGCTCGAGCTGCTCGCGGCGTTCGCGGGCCTCACGGAAGGTATCCAGGATGAGGCCCAGCAGCCTTTTCTTGATGTCGCCGTAACCAGTACCACCCTCGGTGAAGAGCCTCTTGGCCTCGACCCACTGCTCGGGCGGCGTGAAGACCTTCAGGAGCGCGTACAGCGTGTTGCCGCGCGTCGGCTTCGGTTCGGCGACCGGCGTCGAGTCGGTCACGATCGACATCACGCGCTTCTTGAGCTCGGCCTCGGGGGCGAAGATCTCGAGCGTGTTGCCGTACGACTTCGACATCTTCTGCCCGTCGATCCCGGGAACCACCGCCACCTCGGAGAGGATCAGCTCCTCAGGCACGCGGAGCAGCTCGCCCGCGTACGTCTGATTGAACGCGCCCGCGATGTCGCGGGTCATCTCCAGGTGCTGCTTCTGGTCCCTTCCCACCGGGACCCGGTCGGCGCGCACGATCAGGATGTCGGCCGCCATCAGCACCGGGTAGGCGAACAGGCCATGGTTGGGGGCGATCCCCTTGGCCACCTTGTCCTTGTACGAGTGCCCGCGCTGGAGCAGGCCCATCGGCGTGACCGTGGACAGCATCCACGCGAGCTCCGCGACCTCCGGCACGTCGGACTGGCGGTACAGCACCGACCGATTCGGGTCGAGCCCGAGCGCGATGAAGTCGGCCGCCACCATAAACGAGTTCCCGCGCAGCTCGCGGCCGTCCTTGATCGTCGTGATCGCGTGCAGGTCCGCCACGAAGTAGAAGCACTCGTTGGCAGGCTCGCGCTGCAGCGCCACGAACTGCCGGATCGCACCAAAGTAGTTCCCGATGTGCAGTTTCCCCGTTGGCTGTACGCCCGACAGAATCCGCATCGAACCTCCTGGGCGGAATAGTAGCAGTTGACAGTTTCCACCCCCCTTTCCACCCAGTTGACAGTCGACAGTCAGAAACCAACAGCAAAGCTAAGTCGCTCGCAGGCGCCCTTTGGGGCGGCGGGCAAGGGCCGTCGGCTGGCCGGGTGGGCAGCGGAACTGTTGACTGTCAACTGTGGACTGTTGACTGCTTTAACGGATGCCGAGGGGGCGCGGAACGGCGGTTTCGCCCGAGTGGCGAACGTTCGCGATCAGCGACCTGCCGTCCTCGCCGATCAGTTCCACCGGCCTGGCGCGGCGAGCTGGGCGGCCGAACCCACCGGAGAGCGTGGACAGGCTCGTGTCGCCGCGGTAGGCCATCAGGATCGCCCGGACGTAGCTCCGGGTCTCGTCGTACGGCGGCACGCCCCCGTGCTTCTCGACGGCCTCGGGGCCGGCGTTGTATGCGGCGAGCGCCAGCGAGACGTCGGAGTTGAAGCGCTGGAACAGGTCCTTGAGGTAGCGCACCCCTGCCCGGATGTTCTGCAACGGGTCGAAGAGGTTGGCCACGCCGTACATGCTCGCCGTCGCCGGCATGAGCTGCATCACGCCGCGGGCGCCCTTGGGGCTCACGGCGCGCGGGTTGTACCCCGATTCCATCCGGATCACGAGGTCCACGAGGCGCGGGTCGAGCCCGTGAGAGCGCGCTGCTTCCTCGACAGCGGGCCACAACGCCGCCCGGTGGTCGGCCGCACCTTCCGGAATCGCGATCGTGCCGGGACCGGATGCTGGAACATTCACGATGCGGCGCGACCCATCCGGCGCGGTGAAGATGAACACACCACTGGTGCGCTCTGCTCCCGCAAAGCCTGCCACGAGCATCGCCGCAATCGCTAACGCCAGTCGTCTCACCCCAGCAGCTCCTCTACCACCTTGGGCGCCAACTTCAACGCCTCCAGCAACTTTCCGGGCGCTTTCCCACCCGCTTGGGCGAGAGCCGCCTTCCCACCGCCCCGGCCGTCCACGACCGGGGCGAGGCGTTTCACGATCTCGCCAGCCGAGATCCGGCCGGCAAGATCCTCGGTCACGGCCACCAGCAGGGTGGCCGTTTCGCCGCTCGCCATCCCGAGGATCACGATACCGCTCTTGAGTCTACCACGAAGGGTGTCGGCCAGGGCGCGGAGCTCCGGCGCCGCCATCTCGGGGGCGTCCCGAACCACGAGCCTGATCCCCTTGACCTCCTGGACCTCGGCATCCCCGCCGCCGCCAGCGGCGAGCTTGAGCTTGAGCGCCTTGACCTCCTGCTCGACCTCCCGCAGCTTTCTGTCCTGCCCCTCGAGAGCGGAGGGAAGCGACTCGAAAGGGACGTTCGCGCGGCCGGCCGTCTGTCGGAGGATGCGGTGGTACTCCTGGAACAGCTCGACCGCGGCCCGGCCGGTGACCGCCTCGATCCGCCGGACGCCGGCGGCGATGCCCCGCTCGGCGGTGATCTTGAAGGCCCCGATATCGCCGGTGCGGCGCACGTGACAGCCGCCGCACAGCTCCCGCGAGACAGCGCCGTCGGCCACGGAGACCACGCGCACTTCGTTGCCGTACTTCTCGCCGAACAGCGCCATGGCCCCCTGGGCGCGGGCCTCCTCGAGCGTGGTCTGCTTCGTCGAGACTTCGAAGTTCGCGCGCACGTTCTGGTTCACGAGCGTCTCGACGGCCTCGAGCTGCTCGGGCAGCAAAGGCTGCCCCCATGAGAAGTCGAAGCGCAGGCGCTCGGGCTCGACGAGCGAGCCGGCCTGCTGCGCGGACGGCCCCAGCACGCGGTGCAGCGCTGCGTGGAGCAGGTGCGTCGCCGTGTGGTTGACCTGGGTTTCGAGCCGCCTGCCGCGGTGGACCTCGGCGCGCACCGTCCCGCCCCGCAGCAGCGCCCCTTCCTCGACCACCACCCGGTGGACGGTGAGCCCGGGCACGGGGCGCTGAGTGTCGCGCACCACGGCGCGCCCGCCGGGCCAGGCAAGGGCACCCTGGTCGCCGATCTGGCCGCCCGACTCGGCGTAGAACGGGGTCCGGTCGAGGACGACCTCGCCCTCGCCCGACAGCACGTCCACCTCGCCCTTCGGCCCGATGAGCGCCACCACCTTCGTACCGTCGAGGGCAAACTCCTGATACCCGAGGAACTCGGTCGCGACGGCGCGGGATGCGATCTGCTCGTACTCCTCCCGGAAGTGGGCGACCAGGTCGCCCTTCCAGCTCTCCTGGCCGCGCTG
>Ga0182010_10000129_pt1 | contig 41942 bp, 40 predicted proteins | sample 611E1MmetaG_FD_120488 | JGI IMG/M metagenome (GOLD analysis project Ga0182010, IMG submission 120488) | Permafrost microbial communities from Stordalen Mire, Sweden - 611E1M metaG | ecosystem: Environmental > Terrestrial > Soil > Wetlands > Permafrost | place: Sweden: Stordalen | collected... | reverse complement strand
GGTCATCGACAGCATCAACCTGGACGCGACATATATCGAAGTCGCTCTCGACGTGCGGGCGCTGAGCACGAGCGGCTTTGCCGTCAGGGAACTCGAGGTCTATGGAATTCCAACCACATTGGCTGTCGCCGATGCCGGCAGGAACATCCCGGATCGGTTCGCGCTTTCTCAGAACTATCCGAACCCCTTCAATCCATCGACCACGATCACGTATGGGCTTCCCAAGGCAGGGAATGTCTCGCTTGTCGTCTATGATGTTCTCGGCCGCGAGGTCACGACGTTGGTGAGAGGCACGCTCGACGCCGGCTACCACACGGCGACGTGGGATGCGCGTTCCGTCGCAAGCGGCGTCTATTTCGCTCGGCTTGTTGTGACCAATGAATACGGCGCGATCGCCTTCAACAAGGTGACCAAGCTGGTGCTGATGAAATAAGCGCAGGGGATCCCCCCACGCCGTGCAGCCATACCGCCACGAAGATTGACGGTCAGGGTAGCTTTGCGATCAAGCCGTCTCTCTCTTTCAAACGGAGGCGGGGGGGGTGCTTCACATTTGACTTTCTTGCAGATTTCTTGCATGTTCGAGCCGAACGCGTGCGCCTGATGCGGCGCATGACGTCCCACCACCCACCCACCGGGACATCATCAGGAGTCCATATGAATCTTGTCGATCGGGTAAAGAAAATCATTCTCGAACCCAAAACCGAATGGAATGTCATTGCAGGGGAGGAGCCGAATATCCAACAGATCATGATCGGCTACGTTTTCCCACTGGCGCTTATCCCTGCTATTGCCTCGATCATCGGCTACGGACTGATCGGCCGCGCCGGTTTCAGCTCGATTTCCTTCGGCGTCGCGACTGCGCTGATCCAGCTTCTCTCGGCGTTCGTTGTTGTCTATCTGGCCGCATTTGTGATTGACTTTCTGGCGCCGAATTTCGGATCGCAAAAGGGACTCGGGAGAGCCGTCCAACTCGTTGCATATTCTTACACTCCGGCCTGGGTAGCAGGAATCCTGTACATTATTCCTGGACTCAGCTGGCTGGTCCTTCTGGCGAGTCTCTACAGCCTGTACCTGATGTATCTTGGTCTGGCGCCGATCATGAAGACCCCCCAGGACAAAGTCGTCGGCTATCTTGTGGTTTCGATCATCGTGCTGATCATCGTCTACGCCGTCATCGGAGCAATCCTCTCGATGATCGTCCTCGGCATATTCGGCCTGAGCGCGGCCACGTCAGTGGCGACAGGGATGTAGCATCGCCCGGCCGGGTCATCCCACCCGGGCATCCTTCTTTGCGGATCGTCTGACGCAGAAGCCCATCCGCGCGAAAGCGGATGGGCTTCCAAGTGTCTTGCCTCACTGATCTTCTTGTTACACCGGCTTTCTTGAAGAGGAGGGCGTGTGGCGTCGTAGATTGCGTGGGTGGAGGGAGGATTCCCTACAATTTCCACTTCCCGCTGAACAGGGGCGTATTGTACCATGACACAATGCCGACGATCACAACGCACGCATCAACGCTGGCTCCGATGAGAAAGCCCGTCATGGCTCCACTGTGAGAGGGCTCGGCGCTGATCACGCTGATTTCATCAGTCGGGATCCAGCGCGTCTCGAGAGTGTCCCGGATTCCAAGTTCCGAAATGAAAGGAACGCCCTGGCCTTCACACATTCTGACCAAGGTCGCGGCGTCAATGGAGTGTCCCCCATCGCTCAGAAGAGAATCCAGATCGGAAAAGGAAAGAAGTGGGCTGTATCTGGATTGGACCGGCAGCAGATGGACGACCCCTGGATCAAATCCCCGGACCTTCGCCTGGAATCTGTGCTGGCGGGTCCCCAAGAGCGTGGCCTTTTCGTGAGAGACGACCGTTACCTGTGCTTGAGGTGCAGGAACGACATCGCCCAGTAGTGTGCCTGAGACTCTGTCGCGATAGATCTTCTCGTAATCGTGGATCTCCCTCAATCCCACCAGATCTCCTTTGACCGTATCACCGTGCGTAGTGATGAGCGTGAGGGGAGTCCCCCCGGAGAGCTGATCCATCCGTTTGAAGCGGGTGATCTGTTCCGGCGCGTTCGAATCAGACGCGGAGCCGATGGCAAGCCCGATCAAGCTGCAACCCGTCAGAGGAAGAGTAATGGCCAAAAGGACAAGTGCTGAGAGGATTCTTTGCATGGCTGCTCCTGTGAGAAGTTCTGGCCCCAACATACCAAACCCTCCAGGGCGAAATGTCATGAAATTGTAAAATAGTAGCAAATTAGGAACCTTCCCCCCCGTACCTCTGTTTTGGCGTGAGAGCGCGCGACCTGCTTGCGGCGCCGCTCTTCCTGGCTGGCAAGCGTCCGGCATCCAGGTTTGCAAGCCCACGATCATCCCGGATTCGTTGCATCGATTATTTTTAATCACCAGCCGCCGAATAACGGCGCTCGCCTCTCCACAATATCAGCGGAGTCGTCCATGAAACTCATGTCCATTCTTCTTGGGGCAGTTTTGCTCCTGTCGCTTTCCGTGCCGGCGCAAAGTGTGGCCCAGGGACTTCCCTATACGGAAGGAAGTGTCTGGAGCGTCGGCTTCGTGAAGACAAAACCCGGGATGACGAATGACTATTACAGAGACCTGGCAGCCAACTGGCAGAAGATGGCTGAAGCAGCGAAAAAAGAAGGATTGGTGCTTTCCTACAAGATTCTCCACGGACCGGCGGCAAACACAGAGGATTGGGACATCATGCTCCTGGTCGAATACAAGAACATGGCGGCGATGGATGGAATGGCCGAAAAAATGGAAGCATTGGGGGCAAAACTCATGGGCTCGCAGGACCAGCGAAAAGAAGGTGCCATCAAGCGAAACGACATTCGGGATATTCTTGGGGGCAAGCTCGTGAGGGAGATCATTCTGAAGTAAGTGTGACCCGGACTCTGACGCCCGGAAAGGTCTTTTGCAACTTCCAATACATGAAGAGCCGGCTCTGTCTGTCCCGGACAGAGCCGGCCCTCCTTGCGATCATAAAATCCCTGTTCCTTTCACCTGCATCTGACCGTTGCCACGGCCGGATTGCATGACGCCCTGTTCGGCGACAGCACCTCGAGTCGTTCCCATACCTTCATCTTCTGCTTCGATGAACCAACGTCCCAGGTGTCCCTGAATCCCTCTCCCGCACTCCTGATCGTCGCTCTCTGCACCGGCCCTTTCGCGCCGTCGCTTCGGATCCATGTGTATTCCACATCGACAGGGGGATTGTTGACGAAGATGGTCGCCGTGAACGTCAGATGGGCCGGGGCTGGACCGTTCCAAACCTTCGGGTTCACGACGGTCACTACCTTTCTCACATTTCCCTTCCGGGCTTTGGTCAGGTGAGTCCCCTGCGCAGCCATTTCCCCTCCCACGAGAACGATCGCCATCAAGGCGACGAGAAGACAGCGGACTGATTGCATCGCTGGACCTCGCATGATATGTTTGATTTGACCAGTTGGTCATGTGTTCAAACCGAAGGCCGGTGCTGGCTGGTCAAAATTACCCAAATCCCGCAAGACAAACAACTTTTCTCCCCTGTTTTCATTTTCCTTTGCTACATTGCGGTATGAGAGCCCTTGTTATCGAAGATGATTCCAGGATCGCGCAGGCGATCGCGAAAACGCTTCGTGCGGAAGGATACGCGGTGGACATTGCGCCGGACGGAATTCCGGGGAAAGAGATGGCCACGGTCTTCGCACCGCCATCGCAATTGCGGCGAGCGATGAGGTTTCTTCGATCCGTTGTGCTGCTCACTGCGCTCTTGGGGCCATCCGCGCTGGGGCAGCACGCATTGACGCTGCATGATTGTCTCTCGATCGCCCTGGCGCACCATCCGGCGCTCGTCACCGCCGATCTCTCTTTCCGGCAGGCGCTTCTCTTGCGGGAAGAACTTTCCACCGCCGGTCGCCCGACCATTTCGCTCGAGGGGGATGCCTTCTACGCTCCGACGAACGGCAGCTTCGGTTACGATCCTGCGATCTCCAACGGGGGGGAAGTGTCGGGACGGGTTCTCCTCCAGGAGTTATTGTACGATGGAGGGGCGCGAGGTTTGAAGGGAACGCAACTCGATCTTGAGATCCGGCGGCTTGCGATCGGCAGGCGCGCAGTCGAACGCGATCTCATCGCCGGCGTAAAGGATGCTTTTGTCACACTGCTTCAGGCACATGAGCAGGCGAAGCTCGAGGGTGCAAGTTTGGAGGAGATCTCCGGATATCTCGATCTTGTCATGAGGAGGGCCCGATCGGGCATCGTTTCAAAATCCGACATCCTCAGAACCGAAATACAACGCAACGCGGCGCGCGCGGCCGCCGACAAGGCGTATGCGGATGAACTTGCGGCCCGCCTTCTCCTCGAACGAGCGATGGGAATCGCGGCTGACACGTCCTTTGCCGTTGCAGGATCGCTGAAGGGTGAGGAGTGGCAGGTGCCCGATAGTCTTATGCAGGAAACTCCTGATTCCTCTTTCGCAACTCTCGATCTTGCGATGGCCGCTCTCCAGGCGGACCAGAGCCGGTTGGATGCCGACATTTCGCGCGCCGAGCGTCATCCTGCCATTGCACTCTCCGCAGACGCGGGCATGCTTTCCTCCGTCGACAATCTCCGGCTCCCCCGGCAAAACCGTTCCCCGTTTGTGGGCGCGTCCGTCGGCATGACGATCGGCATCCCCGTGTTCACCTGGGGTGCGATAGGTCTTCGGGTGGAACAAAAGGCGCTTGCCGCGGAGATCCAGGACGTTCGTGTCCACCAGCTAGCCAGATCGGTTGAGAGCGAACGGCTCCGGGTGTTGATCGCGATCCGTTCCGGCCGGCGCCTCTCTGTGTCTTGTGAGGCGAATGTTCGTCTCGCCGAAGACAATTACCTGTTGACCAAATCGCGATATGCCGGAGGCGACGCCTTGTCCCTGGAGGTGCTGACCGCGCAGCAGGCGGTGACGGACACGCGTCTTGCTGCGCTTCAGGCGGAGGTGGATTGCGCCCGGGCGGCCACAGTGCTGGAACAACTCCTGGATCATGAATGAAAACCATATTCCTTGTTGCAACGGCATGCGCTGTTGCGGTCTCCGGCTGTTCACGTTCTTCCCCCGGCGGGGAGGAAGGACCTGCGCCAAAGGCAACAGTGGCGGTGGACATTGTTTCCCTGTCGCGCGGCACAGTCGCCACGGTCGTTGAAGCCACCGGGAGGACGCAAGCCCTGAGGAAGCAGAGGGTGGTCGCCCCGTTTGCCGGTAGGATCATCCACCTGAACGCCATCGAAGGGACGCGGCTGTCGAGGGGAATGGTGATACTTTCCATCCGGCCGAAGGAATCGCAGGCCGCGATGATGGGAGCAGAATCCATGGTGCGTGATGCCGCGACGGAAGCGGAGCGCATTGAGGCCCGGCGATCACTGGCGCTTGCAGAATCGTCGCAGACCGTCGTGCAGATCAGGGCGGGGATCGGAGGGACAGTGGCATCACGAAATGTCAGCGAGGGGGACGATGTCGCGGAGGGGGCGGAGCTTGTCACGCTGGTCGACCTCCAGACCATGGCGTTCGTCGCGGATGTTCCCCTTGACGTTGTTCGCGCCGTTCATCCCGGCCAGCAGTGCGTCGTCCGCCTCACGGGCGGCGGGGGAAGAGTGATCCCCGCGGTCGTCGACGCAATCAACCCGCAGACGGATGGGGTGAGTCAAAGCGTTGGGGTGCGGGCGCGCTTCGTCAGGCTCTCTTCGTCCGAAAAGGCGTTCCTGAAGGCCGATGAGGGGGGGGCCATCAGCATCGTCACGGGACAGCACCGGAACGTCTTTGTGGTCCCCCGCGCCGCCCTGCTGCGCAACGACGAAAGCAACACAACGTCGGTCAAAATCATGGCATCCGACTCCCTTGCCTGCACCATCGCGGTGACCCCCGGCATTCTGACAGACTCGACCGCTGAAATCTCCGGTGCGGGGCTCCAGGAGGGAATGAAGATCGTCGTTCGCGGGAATTATGCGCTCGAGGATTCGACGAAATTGAACCCGGTTTCGCAGGGCGGACAATGAAGTTCTTCCAATTCGTCGTCCGCCATGCCCGTGCATTTCTTTTCACGACGATCGTGCTCTCCCTGAGCGGGATCGTCATGATGCTCAACCTCCCGGTCTCCCTCTTCCCCGACGTGACGTTTCCCCGCATTGTCATCCTGGCCGACAACGGGGAGGAACCATCGGAGCGGATGATGGTGGAAGTGACGAAGCCGCTTGAGGAGGTTGCGTCGTCCATTCCCGGGGTTCGCGTCGTCCGGTCGATCACCGGCAGGGGCTCCACGGAGATATCGGTTGGACTGGACTGGGGAACGAATGTGCAGCAGACACTCCAGCTTCTGCAGGGACGCATCAGCAACAGACGCAATGACCTCCCCGCCTCGGCTTCCATCAGGGCCGAGCAGATGACGGTGTCGGTCTTTCCTGTGCACGGGTACAGTCTCACGTCCGACTCGATCGACCAGGTGACGCTCCGCGATATTGCGATGTACCAGATCCGTCCCGCGCTTCTTCGCGTGAAGGACGTCGCCCGCGTTGAAGTTGAAGGGGGCGATACCCGGGAATTCCGGGTGACCGTCGATCCGGCGAAGCTCGCCGCCCATCGCATCAATGCCCGTCAGGTCGCGGAAGCCATCCGCACCACGAATCTCGTCTCCTCCTCGGGGCTGCTGGATGAGGACTACCGGTTGTACCTGTCGCTGGTCTCCGGGGTGCTGCAGTCCATCGACGACATCAATCGCGTTGTCGTTGCAGTACACAACGGCATCCCTGTGTACGTCGCCGACGTGGCCGTGGTGACGCCATCCGTTGCCGACCGGTACATCAGGACCACGGCGCGGGGCCGCGATGCAGTTCTCATCAACATCCTGAAGCAGCCGACCGGCAGCACTGTCCGCATCGCCGAAGGGGTGAGATCGGCTGTTGCCGGTCTTCATCTCCCCGCAGGCGTCCACTTTGAGAACTATTACGATCAGGGAGATTTCATTGCAGGGGCGATCAACGGGACGCGCGACAGCATCCTCATCGGCATCGTCCTTGCGATGGGTGTCCTGTTGGTGTTTCTGCGAAGCTGGCGCATGATGCTGGTCATCGCCCTCGTCGTGCCGGCGACCATTGCGATCACCTTTGCGTGCCTCTCCGCGATCGGACTGACGATCAACATCATGACCCTTGGCGGCATCGCGGCGGCGGTCGGGTTGATCATCGATGATTCCATCGTGGTCATCGAGAACATCTTTACGAACGTTGTCCGCAGACGCGCGGAGGGGACTTCCACTGTCGAAGCCATCGGCGGTTCCCTGCACGGCCTGATGCCGGCCATTGTCGGGTCCACGGCAAGCACGATTGTCATTCACATTCCCCTCGCATTCCTCGGCGGCGTGACAGGAGCGTTCTTTGCATCGCTCTCCATAACGATGGTCCTCGCGATGCTGATCTCGTGTTTCCTTTCCGTCAGTCTTGCCCCTCTTCTGGCGGCGCGCGTCCTGCGGGAACGCGACCTTGAACGGGAGGTTCTGCGGGAGGAACGGCTTCTGCAACGGTCCGCATGGTATGACCGTCTTGTCCGCACCCTGATGCGGCATCGCTGGTGGACGATCGCCGGGATGCTTGCTCTGCTCGCCGTGAGCGTCCTCCTCTATGAGTCCATCGGCAGCAGTTTCATGCCGCAGATGGATGAAGGAACGTTCGTCCTGGACTATGCCTCACCGCCGGGGACATCGCTCGGAGAAACCGGCCGCTTGCTCCGTCATGTTGAAGAGATCCTGATGTCCATTCCCGAAGTGGAGGCGTACTCCCGCCGCACCGGGACGCAACTGGGATTTTTCCTGACCGAGCCGAATACAGGAGATTACCTGGTGAAACTTCGGAGGAACCGGACGCGGGGGATCGAAGAGGTTATTGCAGAGGCGCGCGAACGAATCGAAGCCAGCGAACCGGCGCTCCGTGTGGAGTTCGGCCAGATGATGATGGATGTTATCGGTGATCTGACAAACAACCCTTCGCCGATTGAGATCAAGCTCTTCGGGAACGACGAAACCCTCCTGAAGATGAAAGCGGCGGAAGTGAAGTCTCTCATCGAAAACGTGCGGGGAGTGGTTGACGCGTTTGACGGCATCGTCATCGCAGGGCCGTCTCTCGTTGTCCGCGTTGACCCGTATCGGTCCGCGCGTGAGGGCTTGACGACGGCCGACATCCAGGAGGAAACAGAGGTGGCGATGCGGGGGAGCGCCGAAACGAGCATTCAGAAGTATGAAAAGCTCATTCCCGTGCGCGTTCGCTATCCCGATGTTTATCGATCCGATGCACGGAAAATCGAGGACCTGCAGATCGTCACGCCCGCCGGTGCCATCGTTCCGCTCCGCACGCTTGCAACGGTTGAACGGACAGGTGGGCAGGCCGAGGTGGACCGTGAGGGTCTGAGGCGGATGGTCGCAGTCACCGCGCGCATCGAAGGCCGGGACCTTGGCCGGACCGTCGATGACATCAAAGCGCTCCTGTCTTCGCGCTTCGTCCTCCCGCAGGGGATGACAATGGATTTCGGCGGGGTGTATCAAACGCAGCAGGAATCATTCCGCGGCCTGTTGTTCGTCGCACTCGCGGCCGTTCTCCTCGTCTTCCTCGTCCTTCTGTATGAATTCGGAGAATTCGCCGTCCCGCTCTCGGTACTCATGATCGGGATACTCTCGCTCAGTGGGGTCTTCGGTGCACTCCGGCTGACAGGGATGACATTGAACATCTCGAGCTTTGTCGGATTGATCATGGTCATCGGTATCGTCGCCGAGAATGCCATTTTTCTCATGCACACCGCGGCTCGGCTGAAGAACGACGGCATGGCGGAGGAAGACGCCCTCGTCCGGGCCGGAATGGTTCGCGCCCGCCCGATCCTGATGACAACCCTTGCTGCTGTTCTGGCGCTCTTGCCGCTGTCGCTCGGGATCGGGGGAGGCGCACAAATGCAGCAGCCGCTCGCGATCGCCGTCATCGGCGGCTTCTCCGTCTCGAGCCTGCTCCTGTTCTTTGCTTTGCCCGTCGTCTATCATTTGCTCCACGGCAGACGATCTGCTGCACACGAACTCCAGCAAGGGGGATGAAAGGAGCACCGAGGCTTTGATTCCATTCCGCAGCGACGTCATGATCATCGGGTCCGGCCCCTCGGGACTCGCGTGCGCCATCGAGGCAAAGAAATCGGGGTTATCGGCAATTGTCCTGGAGAAGGGGAGCATCACCGACTCGATACGCCGCTTTCCTCACGACCTGATCTGGTTCTCCACGCCGGAACTTCTGGAGATCGGCAACGTCCCCTTCGTCATTCCCACAGTCCGCCCTACACGTGTTGACACCCTGAACTACTACCGGAAGGTCGCGCGCCATGAGCAGCTCGACATCCGCCAGCACGATGCCGTCGAAGAGATCCTGCACCCCGGAGATGAGTTTCTCGTCCGCACTGCCGGCGGGAAGGAGTATCGTGGAACCTCCGTCGTGGTTGCGACCGGATATTTCGACAACCCGAACCGGCTCGGGGTGCCGGGGGAGAACCTCCCGCATGTGCATCAATACTACGATGAACCATTCTCGTGCGTCGGTTGCGACGTTGTGGTTGTTGGCGGGAAGAACTCGGCGGTCGAGACCTCCCTCGACCTCTACCGTCATGACGCCCGCGTCACGCTTGTTCACCGCCGACCGGCCTTGAGTGAAGGCGTGAAATATTGGATCCTCCCCGATATTCAGAACAGGATCAACGCGGGACAGATCGCGGCCTGTTTCGACTCGGTCGTCACGCGGATCGACGGGGAGAGTGTCCACCTCAAAGGTCCTGAGGGGGAACGGAGCATCAAGGCGGATTTCGTCTTTGTTCTGATCGGCTACCATCCGGAGACAGATCTCCTGAGGAAATTCGGGATGACGGTCGATCCGGAGACCCTCGCGCCCCACGCCGATCCGCAGACATTCGAGACGAATGTTCCCGGTCTGTATGTGGCGGGATCGGTTGTTGCAGGGAAGTTCAATAACAAGATCTTCGTGGAGAATGGCCGGCTCCATGCCGGACCGATCGTCCGCTCCATCATGGAACGGAAAGGGCGCAAACCTTGATTCATTCCCCCCATTTCCCTACATTCTATGACCGTGCCCCCTCGTATTGTCTCTTCAGCGGGCTGGAGGGGCGCACAGAGGGAACCCGACGAGTCTCTTTGTATCAGAAAGGCAGCACATGAAGGAAGGCAAGATTGTCCAGGTGATCGGGCCGGTTGTTGATATCGAGTTTCCCGATGGATCTCTCCCGGAAATCCTCAACGCAGTAACCATCCATCATACCAATACACTGGGTGTTGAAGAGAACCTGATCGTTGAGGTGCAGCAGCATCTTGGCGACAACCGCGTACGGACCGTTGCCATGGATTCCACGGACGGGTTGACAAGGGGTCTGGTGTGCGTGGATACAGGGCAGCCGATTACCGTGCCGGTCGGTCCCGGGACGTTGGGCCGGCTCATCAATACCGTGGGGGAAGGAATCGACAATCTTGGGCCGATCAAGGCCGAAAAACGATATGCTATCCATCGCCCCGCGCCCCCGTTCGACCAGCTTTCCACAAAGAGGGAAATGTTCGAAACGGGGATCAAGGTCATCGATCTGCTGGAGCCGTATTCCAAGGGTGGGAAAACGGGGCTTTTCGGCGGGGCGGGCGTTGGGAAGACTGTCATTATCATGGAATTGATCCACAATGTTGCCAAGCAGCACGGCGGGTATTCGGTGTTCGGAGGGGTTGGGGAACGAACGCGTGAAGGGAACGATCTCTGGTTGGATATGAAGCAATCAGGTGTCTTGGCCAAGACGGCACTCGTTTTCGGGCAGATGAACGAGCCGCCCGGCGCGCGCTCGCGGGTCGGTCTGACGGCCCTGACGATGGCAGAGTATTTCCGCGACGAAGAGGGGCGCGATGTCCTCCTCTTCATTGATAACATCTTCCGTTTTGTGCAGGCGGGTTCGGAGGTATCGGCGCTTCTCGGCCGCATGCCCTCGGCCGTCGGGTACCAGCCGACGCTGGGATCCGAGATGGGCGAACTGCAGGAACGGATCACCTCCACCAAGAAGGGATCCATCACATCCGTCCAGGCCATCTACGTTCCGGCCGACGACCTGACGGATCCCGCGCCCGCGACAACTTTCTCCCACCTCGATGCAACGACGGTGTTGAGCCGGAAGATCTCGGAATTGGGAATTTATCCTGCCGTGGATCCGCTTGATTCAACCTCCCGCATTCTCGAGCCGGGAATTGTGGGAGAAGAGCACTATGCGGTCGCGAAGAAGGTGAAGGAGATCCTGCAAACCTACAATGATCTTCAGGACATCATTAACATCCTCGGGATGGACGAGCTTTCCGATGAGGACAAGCTGACCGTTGCCCGGGCACGGAAAATACAGAAGTTCTTTTCGCAGCCGTTCCACGTGGCAGAGGAGTTCACCAGTATTCCGGGTCGATACGTGAAACTCGAGGATACGGTCCGGAGCTTCAAGGGGATCATCAACGGCGAGTACGACTATCTCCCGGAGGCGGCCTTCTCGATGGTTGGGACGATCGAGGATGCCGTGGAACAGGGAAAGCGTCTGCAGGCGGCATAGGACAGTATGTACGAAAAGGCCTTTTCGCTCGAAATCATTGCTCCGGACCGCGTTGTGTTCCGGGGCGAGACTACCAGCGTCAGCGCACCAGGCGAGGTTGGTGGATTCCAGGTCTTGTATAACCACGCGCCTCTTCTCTCCACCCTTGCAGTGGGGATCCTCCGCGTGAAAGACAAGGAGGGGAGCGATACCCTCTTCGCAACAGGGGGCGGGTTCTTCGAAGTCCACGACAACGCTGCTCTCGTCCTTGTTGACAGTGCGGAGCGCGTTGACCAAATCGACGTGCACCGAGCCGAGGAGGCCCGGCAGCGGGCCGAGAAACGCCTGAAGCTGCGTGAGGAGTCGGTGGACATTGCGCGGGCTGAAGCGGCTCTTGCCCGGGCGCTCAACCGGTTGCGACTTGCGACCAAATCATGAGCAGGGGAGCCCTACCGGCCGCCGGTGGGGCTTCGTTGTCATTGGGGGCGTCACGAAGGGGGGGAAAGGCGGCAGGAAGACAGTTGTGGAAAAAGTACATTCAATTCCCTTCTCCCGGTGAATACCGTCGAACGCGATACTGTACAGCTCCTTCGCCGCCTGCATCAGCGCCTCGTCGAAGAGGGGTACCGGGTGCAGGGGGATATGATGGGCAAGGTTGCGGACCAGATCGTGGCAACGGAGGAGATCGATCCGGCCCTGGAGCGCCTCTACATGGTCCAGGGATGGGACTCCATCGCCCTTCGCCTGATGTGGTATTCGCACAGAACCAAGGGTGCGGGGGGGGGAATGCCGATGGATGCACTGCTCGACTACCAGGTGGACGAGCTCTTCCGGGTTATGACCACCGTCCCTTCCGGCGCCGAGGCCCCTCCTGCCCAGGCGGTCGAAACCCCTTCCGGCGTCCTCACAGGTCCGGTGTTCGAAGCACTCCACGAATTCAGCTCATCGCTGGAAGACCTCAGGAAGACGGCGTTTGAAGGGGAAAGGATCGAAGGGATGCGGCAGGGGGTCTTCGACTTGGCTCTTTCGCATGCGGGTCGCTTACACCAGGTCTCGTCGGCAGGCGGGAACGAGGTGCTTGCGCAATTCGCGGCTGCCTTCTCGCTCTTCCTCCGCTATGTCATCGAACGGGATCTTTTCGACGATGTCCGCGTGGCGCACGTCATCGATAATGCGACCCAGGCCCTGCAGGGTGTTCTCGAGCGTGCGGCCGCCGAGGATTACGACGCACTCGCGCAAACCATCGATATGCTCCAGAATCCGGAAACACTACTCGAATAATTCTTCAGGGGATCATGCCCACAACATGCGCCGTCATTATGGGAGGGGGTGTCGGAACCCGTTTCTGGCCCCGCAGTCGCGAGAAATTCCCCAAACACCTCTTGCGGATTGCCGGCAAAGGAACGATGATCCAGGATACCGTCAAGCGACTCGATCCCCTGGTGCCGCCTCGCGATGTCTTCATCGTTACCAACCGCCTCCAGAAACCTCAATTGGCGAAGCAGCTTCCCCACGTCCCCGAGGAAAACATCATCGTGGAGCCGGTGGGGAGGAATACCGCTCCGTGCATCGGGCTCGCGGCGCTGCACGTGATGCGGCGCGACCCGGAGGCAGTCATGGTGGTTCTTCCTGCCGATCATCGCATCGTCGATGAAGGGGAATTCCGGCGGGTACTCGCCGTTGCCATCGAGACGGCCCGCGAATCTTCCAGTCTGCTGACGATCGGCATCCAGCCGACGCATCCGGAGACCGGATACGGCTATATCCAGTTTGTGAGCGAAAGGGAGAACGACGTCCCGAACTACGACAAGGGGGTCCGCCGGGTGAAGACGTTTGCCGAAAAACCGAACCTCGAAACGGCGGAACAGTTTCTCGCAAGCGGCGACTTCCTCTGGAACAGCGGCATGTTCGTCTGGAAGGCGGCAACGATACTGCAGGAGATCGAAAGGTCCCTTCCGGAGCTTTCGAATGAACTCCGAAAGATCGAAAGCGACATCGGCACGTCCCGCTATCAGCAGACTCTGGAAACCGCCTACGGGATCATCCGGGGGATCTCCATCGATTATGGCGTCATGGAAAAGACACCCCATGTGTTCGTCATTCCCGGCTCGTTTGGGTGGAACGATCTCGGCTCCTGGGATGAGGTCTACAGGATTTCAGGGAAGGATGACTGCGGCAATTCGATCACGGGAACGGTGATCCAGAAGGGGACGAAGAACACGTACATCTACTCCCCCGACAAGGTTGTTGCCGTCATCGGAGTGGAAGATCTCATCATCGTCAATACCGACGATGCCCTCCTGGTCTGCAAGAGAGGTCAATCGCAAGAGGTCAAGGAGATCTCGGACTACCTCAAGCGAAAGCAAATGAACGAATACCTGTAGACGATGACCCTTCGTCGGACGACTGCTGTTGTCGCCCTCTCCGGAGCCCTGACCTTTGCCGGCTGTGGCGCCGGCTCCCCCCGCTTTACTTCCACCGACCGCGCCGCCGGCTTCTATAAGACCCCATACGGAATCCACCAGATGGAGGGGATCGCCTCTTACTATGCCGAGGAATTTCAGGGGAGAAAGACGGCCAACGGGGAAACATACGACATGAACGGCCTGAGCGCCGCCCACCGGACCCTCCCCTATGGGACCGTCGTCCGCGTCACGAACAAAGAAAATGGCAAGTCTGTGACCGTTCGGATCAACGATAGGGGGCCGTTCAAGGGGGACAGGGTTATCGACCTCTCCCTGGGGGCTGCAAAAGAGCTGGGAATGATAGGGACGGGGACCGCGGCTGTAGTCCTGGAGGTCGTCAAGGCGGGTGAAATCGTGAATTGAAAGCGTTTTCTGAGTGTTGTGGAAGTTCCACGTAGTTGTTTCCAATCTGCTATCTTTTTTTCTGCTATTGTTGGTATTTCCCTCCGAATGCAGTGAACTCCAAGCGCAAATGTGGCGTTTGCTATAATGATGCCTCAAAAGGCCTCTTGAATGCTGTAAGTTATTCTATAGAATCAGATTATCAAACCTGCCTTCAGAGTGACTGATAATTTTGCACCGTTTTTTTTGTGCGTGAAAACACGCCGGCAGAATACAGCTTGACTTTCAATGGGAATGAACATAGATTTGTAGCGTCTTGTTTCATGAATGGCGTATCTCTTGAGATGGCATGAAGTTTCGATAGACGTGCTTGCAAGTGTGCCGGAAGAGAAACCAAAAAAAAGAGACCTTGGACCATTCCGACATTTCTTTCATAGGAGCAGGAGTTTGGATGAAGAGACCGATCCTTGTCCTCCTCTTGACCGCACTGGCGGCATTGGGTGGGTGCACACCATTCAGCGAAGACGTTGCCAAGAAAGCGGCAGGAGATATGGGTAGTGTAACCCAAGTGTCTTCTCCAGCCGACGTTCCAGCGCCGCTGGTCGACCCTTCGACAGGCAGGATCATTCGGAACTACGGTCCGACCATTAAGCGGTATTCAGAAAGATATGGGTTTGACTGGCGGCTGGTACTGGCGGTCATGAAGCAGGAATCCCGGTTTGTCCACCATGCCGAAAGCCATAAGGGTGCGACCGGGCTGATGCAAATCATGCCTGTGACGGAGGAGGAAGTCGCTCGAAAGCTTGAGCTGGACGACCTCTCGTACCCGGAGAATAACATTCGCGGTGGGATCTACTACTTGAAGCAGCTTTACGCGAGCTTCGACGCAGCCAATGAGGCGGACCGGCTGAAGCTCACATTGGCAGCGTATAATGCCGGGGTTTCACGGGTCAGCGATGCGCAGGAGGTTGCCGGATATCTTCATGAAAATGCGACAGAGTGGCAATCTGTGAAGGACGCCCTTCCCCTCTTGTCGAAGAGATTCCAGACTCTCCACAGACAGGTGTGGCAGCAGGACCGGCCGAAGTCGGGCTGGTTTGGCAATGCCAAGCAGACCATCGCCTACGTTGAATCGGTGATGGGCTACTACGACGAATACAGGATGGTCTTGAACTGAAAGAAGGCCGGGAAATCGGTCGTAAAGCAAAGAAGGTCGGGCATGGCGCCCGACCTTCTTGTTTTTCACACCGGTGAACCCTCGCCGGGGAGGAGAATCGCGCAAGCAACCACGGTCGTCCAGATTCCGTCCTTGTGCCCCTCAGCCGATTGCGTAATATTGAACGTCTTCACGATCTTTCCGCTCATCTTGTAAATCTTTTCGCGTTCATCCCATGCGACGCTCGGATCAAACTCCACGCCCAGCGTTGTTGCCAGCATGGTGGCTGCGAGATCCTCGGCATACTCCCCTGCCTTCTCGTCGGTCTCCCCGTAGGGGTGATGTTCGGAGAGATATCCATACTGCGAGACGTCTGCCGGGGTGGCAACGCCGATAGAAGCGGCGATCAGCCGGTTGGGTTCGTTCGTCGCATTGCGCGCCATGACGGCAAACGTGATCTGTCCCGGCTGGAGCATCTTCAAGCCGTCTTCCGTCGGGATCCGCTTGCAGCCCGGGGGATAGATGCTTGAAACAGTGACGAGATTACATTTTTCAATCTTCGCGTCGCGGAGTGCGAGCTCGAATGACTGAAGGTAGTCTTTATGCCGTCCTACCCCCTTGGTGAAAAACATCTTTCCCGGTACGTACAATTTCTTATCTCCCTCTGACGGTGGTGAATTGCTGTTGTTCTATGGTGTCATGCCTGACGAATACGGCACCAGCCCCTCTTGCCGACCCGAAGAACAATCCCCCCCGCGATCGAAACGACGGCGTGTTGATCATTGATCTTTACCCCGTCGACGCTGACAGCTCCCTGGTCGACCATTCTGCGCGCTTCGCTTTTTGATCCCACAAGTCTTGCATCGGTAAGGAGCTGCAGGATCCCCATCTTTCCTTCGGGAGCAGAGAGCGCCACTTCGGGGATCTCCTCGGGCGCTTCCTTCTCCTTGAACATGCGATTAAACTCCTTCTCGGCATTGGCAGCTTCGTTCTCGCTGTGGTAGAGCGCCACAAGCGTCCGCGCCAGCCGGCGTTTCACCGTGCTCGGATTCGTCAATGGGTCGGCAAGTTCGTTCTTGATCGCAGCCAGGTCGTCCGCCCTCATATCGGTGGTAAGCAGGAAGTAGTCAAAGATCAGGCCATCGGGTATCCGCATCGCTTTTCCGAATATCTCCCGCGCAGGCTCGTTCACGCCGATGTAATTGTCGAGAGATTTGCTCATCTTTTCCACCCCGTCCGTTCCCGGGAGGATAGGCATCGTCAGCGTCACCTGCGGCTCAATCCCGTATTCGCGCTGGATATCCCGTCCGACGAGGAGGTTGAACTTCTGATCTGTTCCCCCCAGCTCGACGTCCGCCCTGATGGCGACTGAGTCCATGGCCTGTGCGAGCGGGTAGAGGAATTCGTGAATGCTGATCGGTTCCTTGGCTTCGTATCGTCGCTCAAAATCGTCGCGTTCCAGCATGCGGGCGACTGTGTACTTGCTCCCAAGCGCGATCACGTCGGCGAAGCTCATCTTCCCGAGCCACTCGGAGTTGTACAGCATCTGGATCTTCTTGCTGGAAAGGATCTTGGTCGCCTGCTCAAAGTAACCCTGTCCGTTCGTCCGCGTCTCTTCAATGGTCAAAGGAGGACGGGTCTTGCTCCGTCCGGATGGGTCGCCGATCATTCCGGTGAAGTCGCCCACGATGAGGATCGCCTGGTGACCGAGATCCTGGAATTGCCGCAGTTTGCGCAGGACAACGGAATGACCGAGGTGAAGATCGGGTCTGCTGGGGTCGCATCCGAGCTTGATCTTCAGCGGGGTATCGGACTTGATCGACCGGGCGATCTTCTGCTCCAGCTCCTCGACGCGGATGATCTCCGCCGCTCCGCGGGTGATGATATCGAGTTGTTCTTTGAGAGGGGGGAACAATGGCGTGTCTCCTTACCCTGCTACATGTCGTCGAATTGCGCGCTCCGCGTCCCGCTTCGCGATATCCTGGCGTTTGTCATACTCCCGCTTTCCTCTGCATACGCCGAGCAAGACCTTTGCAATACCATGGGTGAAATAGACCTTCAGCGGAATGAGCGTGAGCCCCTTGTCCTGCATCTGTCCGACGATCTTGCGCAGCTCTTTCTTGTGGACAAGAAGTTTCCTTCGCCGGAGCGGATCAACATTGCTGTAGCTGCCGTGCGCATACGGACTGATGTGCGTTGCCTCCAGCCAGAGCTCGCCGTTTCTGATCATCGCATAGCCATCGGCGATGTTCGCTTGCTTCTGGCGCAGGGACTTTACTTCTGTCCCTTTGAGCACGATCCCGGTTTCGTAGGTCTGGATGACAGCGTACTCGTATCGGGCTTTACGGTTGGTGGCTACCAACGTATCGCCCGGTTCCTCCTTGACCGCCATCGCGTCTCAAAAATTTTGTGCATAGTATAGCGAAATCGAAGGGCAAAATCAACGAATTCTTTTTTCGGTGCGCGATTGCCGCCGTCTTTTCGTTCGTTGACTTTCAGAACCCTCTTGGCTATATTTTTGTTCTTCTTAAGACCGGACACGACCAAGGGTGCCATGAGCGACGCAGAGTACGATCTTCTCGTTGTCGGTGGGGGGCCGGGCGGCTACACGGCCGCCATCAGGGCTGTGCAGCTTGGAATGCGGGTTGCAGTGGTGGAAAAGGAGAAGCTGGGGGGCGTTTGCCTCAATGTCGGCTGCATTCCGACAAAGGCGCTCCTGAAAAATGCCGAGATCCTCCAGACGATGCGCCGGGCGGCGGAGTGGGGGATCACCTTCGATAACCTCCGGTTCGATTTCGCAAAGGGGATCAAGAGAAGCAGAAGCGTTGCCGACCGCCTCTCACGAGGCGTCGAATATCTCATGAAGAAGAACGGAATCGAGACGATCGCCGGTCATGCCCGCCTTACCGCGCCGGAGACGGTGGAGATCGAAAAGGATGGGAAGATGGTGCGGACGATCCACGCGCGGCATATCGTCCTTGCGACCGGGGCCCGTCCGAGGGAACTGCCGGGTCTCCCCTTTGATGGGAAGAGGATCCTTACGAGCACCGATGCGATGACGCTTCCGGAAAAGCCCCGTTCGATCGTCATTGTCGGCGCGGGAGCGATTGGTGTCGAGTTTGCGTATTTCTTCAATGCCGTCGGAACAAAGGTGACGGTGGTGGAAATGATGGCAGGGATCCTGCCAATCGAAGACCGGGAACTGACGAAGCTGCTCGAAACAAGTCTGAAGAAGCAGGGGATCGACATTCTCACGGAAACGAAGGTCGCGGGAGTGACAACGACGGGGGAGGGGGTTGAGGTCGCGGTCGATGCTCCCGACGGCCGCAGGGTTCTTGGCGCAGATGTGGCGCTGATCTCCGTCGGCGTCAGGGGCAATGTGGAAAACCTCGGTCTCGAGAAGCTCGGCGTCGCGGTGGAAAAGGGATACATCAAAGTCGATCAAGGGGGCCGCACCAACGTTGCGGGCGTGTACGCGATCGGCGATGTCATCGGTCCGCCCTGGCTCGCCCATGTTGCAAGTGCAGAGGGGATCCATTGCGTCGAGACCATCGCAGGAAAAGACCCTCCTCCCCTCGACTATTCGGCGATCCCCGGCTGTACGTATTGTCAGCCGCAGCTCGCGAGCGTCGGACTGACGGAAGAGAAAGCGAAGGCCGAAGGCTACGAGCTGAAGATCGGGCGATTCCCGCTTCGCGTGCTGGGGAAGGCGGTGGCGATGGGGGAGTCGGAGGGAATGGTGAAGCTTCTTTTTGATGCGAAATACGGTGAGCTCCTGGGTGCGCACATCCTCGGCGCCGATGCGACGGAGATGATCGCAGGTCTGGCGCTGGCCCGTCGGATGGAAATGACGGGGGAACAGATCTTTCACACGATTCATCCGCACCCGACATTGAGCGAAGGGATCATGGAAGCTGCGGCAGCGGCCTCCGGAGAAGCGATCAACATATAATCGCGGGGCGAGAGGGGAATCATCGTTGACGCTGCTGCGATACTTGTCGGCGTCCCTCGTCTGCACCGGAGCAGGCGAACCAGCGTGTGCATCGTATGGTACCAGTGCATAAGGAAGCAGGCATGGCCCTCACGACAGCTTCGTCTTCGCGCCCCGGAACCTCCCGTCCCGCAGTCTCTGACCCGGCTCTGGCGGGCTCTCTGGCCCGGCTTCCGGTCGAGCTCCTCCATGCCGCCTACCGAAATGTGATCGCATCCCGCCTTCTCGATACCAAGATGCTCGTCCTCCTGAAGCAAGGGAAGCTCTTCTTCCACATCGGATGCTCCGGACACGAGGTTGCGCAGATCGCTGTGGCCCTGGCGTTGAAGCCGGGGTACGACTGGGCATATCCCTACTATCGCGACCTCGGCTTTGCGCTCCAGTTCGGCTACACGATCGAAGAAGTGCTTCTTGAAGCGATGCACAGGGAGGGGGGGCCGAGCAGCAGAGGGTTTGCCATGTCTGCACACTACGGGAGGAAGGCGTCGCGTATCGTGGCGCAGTCGAGTCCGACCGGTACGCAATACCTGCAGGCGGTCGGCACTGCGCTTGGGGCCTCGAAAGAAGGGAAAGATGAAGTTGTCTATGTCTCTTCGGGCGAAGGGGCGACCAGCGAAGGCGAGTTTCATGAAGCGATCCATTGGGCATCGCGCGCCAAACTGCCCGTCATCTTCTTCGTGCAGAACAACAAGTATGCGATCTCCGTCCCGGTTAAGGACCAGGTTGCCGGGGGATCGGTATGCGGTATTGTGGCGGGGTACGAGGGATTGGCCAGGCACCGGATCGATGGGGGAGACTTCCCCGCGCTCTTCGATATCGCATCCGCTGCTGTTGGCCGCGCTCGCCGCGGGGAAGGACCGAGTCTTATCGAAGCCGACACTGTGCGCCTGCTTCCGCATTCATCTTCCGATGACCAGCGGAAGTACCGTGACGCCGGCGAGCTGGAGAACGACCGGTTGAACGACCCGATTCCCCGTTTGGAAAAAACGCTGGTGGCAGCCGGCATCCTCACCGACGACGATATCCCTGCGATCCGCGGCGAGATCCAGCAACGGATCGACAAGGCTGCGGAATGGGTCGAGGGTCAGCCGCTTCCTGTGCCGGATGAACTCGAACGCCACGTCTACTCTGCGAAGGTTGTTGTGCCGGTGGAGGGATTCATCGAGCCCGCGCACGAGGGGGCGAAGGTCGTGATGGTGGACGCAATCAATCACGCGCTCGCCGAAGAGATGGAGCGGAATCCGAAGATGGTGATCTACGGCGAGGATGTTGCAGGGAACAAAGGCGGTGTCTTCACGGCGACAAAGGGGCTGACCGCGCGGTTCGGGGCGGAGCGTGTGTTCAACTCCCCCCTGGCTGAAGCGAGTATTGTCGGGACTGCCCTCGGCCTTGCGTTGCGGGGTGAGTACAAGCCGGTGGTCGAAATCCAGTTCGGGGATTATATCTGGCCGGGGTTTATGCAGCTCCGGAACGAGGTGGCCATGCTCAGGTTCCGTTCGCATGGCGACTGGCATTGCCCGATGGTCATCCGCGTTGCGGTTGGCGGGTATATTCACGGCGGCCTCTACCATAGCCAGTCGATCGACGGATTCTTTACGCATATTCCCGGGATCCGCGTCGTCTTCCCGTCGCAGGCGTCTGACGCCAAGGGTCTGCTCAAAACCGCATGCAGGTGCGATGATCCGGTGCTCTTCCTTGAACACAAGGGACTGTACCGGCAGACCTTTGCCGCGTCGCCGGAACCGGGACCGGACTATCTGCTCCCCTTCGGTCTCGCCAAGGTGAGGAGGAGCGGGGAGGATGTGACGCTCGTGACCTGGGGGATGCTTGTCCAGCGGTCTCTGGAAGCTGCCAAAAAGATCGAGGAATCCTTCTCGGCGAGCGTCGAGGTGATCGACCTCCGGACATTGAACCCCCTTGATCGGGAATCGATCTTTGCGTCGGTCCGGAAAACAGGGAAGGTCCTCATCGTGCATGAAGACACGCTCACCGGCGGGTTCGGGGCGGAGATCGCTGCGTTGATCGCCGCGGAATGTTTCGACGGTCTGGATGCCCCGGTGCGCCGCGTGGCGGCCAGGGATACGCCGGTGCCGTACAGCCCTCCTCTGGAAAACGCCATGCTCCCCCAGGAACGCGATATCGTGGAGGCACTTGCATCGCTCATCAGGTTCTAAAATGTCAACGAAGGTGACTGCTCCTTCCCGCCCCGTGACGGCTCTCTCGAATGCCGATCGACTCTCGCTCTATTACTTCATGCGGCTTGCGCGCGAATGCGACGCGGCGATCATGAAGCTGTACCGTCAGGGGAAGATCGTGGGCGGGGCATACACAGGGAAAGGAAATGAAGCGACGGCCGTCGGGAGCGCCTTCGCCCTGCAGAAGAAGGACTACCTTTTCCCCATGCACCGGGACCTTGGTGCGCATCTGGTCAAGGGGGCGACGGTCAGGAGCATCTTTCTGCAACAACTTGGGCGCGGCAATGGTCCCACAGGCGGCCGTGACGGCTCGGGACACTATGCCGACCCGCAGCTCAGGATCTACGGCAACGTCAGCCATCTTGCCGCAATGATTCCCGTTGCCGTCGGTGCCGCCCTCGCTTCATCGATGAAGAAGGAGGGGGCGGTGGTCATGAACTACATCGGAGACGGGGGAAGCAACGTGGGGGATTTTCATGAAGGATTGAATATGGCCGCCGTGATGAATCTTCCCTTACTCCTAATCGTCGAGAATAACCAATATGCCTACTCGACTCCCAACGCGAAGGAGTTCGCCGCGCAAAGACTGTCGGACCGCGGAGTGGGGTATGGGATTCCCGCCGTGACCATCGACGGGACAAATGTCGGACTCGTGTACGAAACGTGTGCCAGGGCGGCGGAACGTGCGAGGAGGGGGGAGGGACCGACGCTCATCGAGGCAGTTACCATGCGGATGGACGGACATTCCGCATCAGACGACGCGTCATATGTGCCGGCGGCAATGATCGAAGAATGGAAGCACAAGGATCCGATTGAACGGTGGGAGAAGATTCTGACGGCCGATCGGGTCCTGCACGAACAGAACAAGAAAGAAATGGAAGCGAAAATACGGGACGCTATTGATGATGCCGTTTCGTTCGCCGAAGAGAGCATGCCGCCTGACGGCGGGAAAGCGGCGGAAGGAGTGTTTGCGCCCTGATGCCGGTTTCGACGTACATTGACGCAATTGCACGGGGGATGTGGGAAGAGATGGAGAGGGATCCGTCGGTGTTCCTCCTGGGCGAGGATATCGGGGCATACGGGGGGGCGTTCAAGGCGACGAAGGGATTCCAGGAGCATTTTGGCGCGGATCGCGTCATCGACACGCCCCTCTCGGAGGCGGCGATCATTGGTGCGGCGACCGGCGCTGCCCTTGCCGGCATGCGTCCCGTGGCAGAGATGCAATTTGCCGACTTCGTGACATGCGGCTTCAACCAGCTTGTGACGAACACGGCGAAGATCCATTATCGCTGGCACATCCCTGTCCCGATGGTTGTGCGTCTTCCGACAGGCGGATACATTCACGGGGGACCGTATCACTCCGCAAGTACCGAAGCGTGGTTTTTTCATGTGCCGGGTCTCAAGATCGTCGCCCCTTCCACTCCGGCTGACGCAAAGGGACTCATGAAGGCGGCAGTGCGCGACGACAATCCGGTCCTCTTCTTTGAGTTCAAGTACCTCTACCGCAGGATCAGGGGGGAGGTCCCCGACGGCGATCATCTTGTCCCGATCGGCAGGGGGGTGATCCGGAGGGAAGGCGACGACGTCACGGTCATCACCTACGGTTCCACCACGCACTTTGCGATGGAGGCGGCGGACATCGTCGCACAAGAGGACGGGATCGGGACCAGGATCGTCGATCTCCGTTCTCTCGCTCCCCTGGATACAGAGATGATCCTTGAAGCAGTCCGTGCCACGGGAAAGGTCCTGATTGTCCACGAGGCGGCATTGACGGGGGGAGTGGGGGGCGAGGTGGCTGCGCTCATCGCCGAGCATGCCTTCACCGATCTGGATGCTCCGATCCGCAGGGTGTGCGCCCTCGACACGCCCGTGCCCTTTGCGCCCGCGCTGGAAGAAGTGGTGTTGCCCGACACGGGACGCATCGTTCAGGCGATTCGTGGACTCTACCGTTTTTAGTGCCCCGCCGCAGGCCGGGTGGGAGTAGCGTTGATTCTATCCGCCGTCGCCGTGATCCGGCATGACGCCGGCTTTGCAGACAAGGGAGAGGATACTCATGGCTCGCACGGAAGTTATCATGCCGCAGATGGGAGAGAGCATCGCCGAGGGGACGATTGTCAAATGGTACAAGAAAGTGGGGGACCGGATCCGCAAGGATGAGACGATCCTGGAGATCAGCACGGACAAAGTGGATTCCGAAATCCCGTCTCCTGCGGCGGGGATCCTCGTGGAGATCCTGATCAAGGAACAACAGACGGTTCCGGTTCGCACGGTGCTTGCATACATCGATGCGGAAGGAATGGGGGACGGCTCCCATGGACCGGTCGTCGAATCCCCGCGCCCTGCTGCCGTCCCCGAGCCGCCTCCCGTTCAACGCGATGCGGCTCCCCGGGAAGCGCTTCCGCACAGGGGGCGTTTCTATTCCCCGCTCGTTCTGAATATCGCCAGGACCGAGGGGGTGGGCATGGAGGACCTTGAGCGCATTCCCGGCACGGGCGAAGGCGGCCGGGTGAGCAAGAACGACATTCTCCGGTATGTTGCCGCGAGGGGGAGCAAACCCGCCGCTCCGCATGCCGGCGGTGCCGCAGATGCCCGCCCTCCCCTCCCCGGGAACGAAATTCTGCCGATGAGCAACGTCATGCAGAAGATGGCGGAACATATGGTGCAGAGTGTTCGCACATCGCCGCACGTCTCCGCGGTCCATGAAGTCGATATGTCGGCAGTGTTGCGCCACAGGATGGAGCACACGAAGGCGTTCGAGGCCGCGAATGGATTCAAATTGACATTCACACCCTACATTGTGGATGCGGTGGTGAAAGCCATCAAGAAATATCCCCTCATCAATTCCTCGCTCGACGGAGACAAGATCATCCGGAAGAGTTCCATCAACATCGGTCTTGCGGTGGCGGCGGAGAACGGACTCCTCGTTCCGGTCGTCAGGCATGCTGAGGCGATGAACTTCCTCGGCCTGGCGAGGGCGGTGAACGATCTCGTCGTCAGGACCAGAAACCGGAAGCTGGTGCCGGACGACGTCCAGGGGGGGACGTTTACCATTTCCAATTACGGCATCTTCGGGACCATGATCGGCACCCCGATCATCAACCAGCCGCAGATCGCGATCTTGGGGACCGGCGCGGTGGTGAAGCGTCCGGTGGTCATCGCTGACGCAATCGCCATTCGGTCGATGGCGTACTTTACGCTCTCCTTCGATCATCGAATCGTCGATGGAGCCCTGGGCGGCATGTTCCTTGCCGAGATCGTCAGAGTGCTGGAGGAGCTTGATCCGGACATGAAAGCATAATGGGGGGAAGAAGATGGAACGTGTGATTCAGGAAATGCCGGAACGGCCGCTCCCGCGCAGGGAACGGCCCGAGTGGCTGAAGGTGAAGATTCCTTCCGGGGAGAACTATGCCCGGCTGAAGAAACTGATGGAAGGCCAGCGATTGCACACGGTGTGCGAAGAGGCGCGCTGTCCGAACATGGGGGAGTGCTGGAATTCAGGGACGGCGACGTTTATGATCCTCGGCGACACGTGCACGCGCTCGTGCGGTTTCTGCGCCGTGAAGACCGGGCGCCCGGCGTTTCTCGATACCGATGAACCGTACCGCGTCGCGGAAACGATCGCCCGCATGGGAATCCGCCACGCGGTGATCACCTCCGTCAACCGAGACGAACTTCCCGACGGCGGTGCGGCGCTCTTCGCGGAGACGATCCGGCAGGCGCGCAAAGTGAATCCATCCGTCACCATCGAAGTCTTGATCCCGGATTTCCGCGGCGTCGCTTGGGCTCTTCTCCTTGTGATCGATGAGGAACCCGACATTCTGAACCATAACACGGAGACCGTCCCCCGGCTCTATCCGCGGGTCCGGCCCCAGGCGAAGTACGAGCGATCGCTCGAGGTGATAGGCCGCGCCCATGAACGGGGGATGGTCACCAAGAGCGGTCTGATGCTCGGCATCGGGGAACGGCCCGAAGAGGTCCTTTCGGTCATGCGCGACCTCCATGCCCGCCATTGCGACATCCTGACGCTGGGACAATACCTCCAGCCGACGAAGGAGCATCTTCCCGTCGATCGGTACGTCGACCCCTCGGAATTCCGGATGTATAAAGAAGAGGGGTTGGCGATCGGTTTCCGGCACGTGGAATCCGGACCGCTGGTGCGGAGTTCCTACCACGCCGCAGCGCACGTCGGGGCGGATGCCGGCGGAGTGCCTGAATCCGACCGGGATTTGTGAGTGCCTGCTTTTTTCGCTTCTTCCCGCGAGGATCAAGAAAATAATTGACTCTTTGCCGCAATTTGGTTACATTTCCTGGCTTTCCGAATGCTAGTTTCTTACCATCTTCCTTGCAGGAGTTTCAGCGGTGGACAAGACCACACGTTTTTTCAAGACGACGGAGAACAAGCCCACGTGGCATCTGATTGACGCGGAGGGAAGAACCCTCGGGCGTCTTTGCACGGAGGCTGCGCGGCTTCTTCGCGGCAAACACAAAGTGGAATTCACGCCCAATGCCGACATGGGGGACTTCGTGGTGGTGGTGAACGCCTCCAAGGTGAAAGTGACGGGGAAGAGGGCGGAGTTGAAGGAGTATTTCCATTATACCGGGTATCCTGGTGGCGCAACCTTCGAGAAATTCCAGGAAGTGTTGCGGAAAGATCCCCAGCGGGTGTTCGAACACGCCGTGAAGGGGATGCTGCCGCACAATCGGCTCGGCCGGCAGATCATCAAGAAGATGAAAGTGTACGCAGGTCCGGACCATCCGCATGCAGCGCAGCAGCCGGTCGCGCGCCCTGTTAATAACTAATTTCTGAGGAGTTCCGAAGCAGCATGCATCAGCAAAACATTCAGGCAGTCGGCAGGCGGAAGACAGCGGTGGCGCGGGTGATACTCGCCCCCGGGTCCGGCGTCGTCACGATCAACAAGAAAACCCTTGAACAGTACTTCCCGCTGGAGACGCTCCGCCAGGATGTACTGAAACCCTTTTCCGTAACGCAGGTCACGGGGAAGTATGACGTGCGGGTGAATGTGGAAGGCGGAGGGATGACGGGCCAGGCGGGAGCAATTCGCCTGAGCATTGCCCGCGCGCTTGTTGATGTGAGCGAGGAGAACCGGCCGTTGCTGCGCTCCGCGGGGCTCATGACGCGCGACCCACGTATGGTCGAGCGCAAAAAATACGGGCAGAAGAAGGCGCGCAAGCGATTCCAGTTCTCGAAGCGGTAATCGGTCCGGCGTCTGCGATGCAGGCGCCATGACACGCAAGGATGTTTGCAGTTCCCGGCATGGAATCATGCCGGTGTTGTAAATACGCATACTCCCGGATTTCGCCCGGAGTGTCCCGCCAACGGCGGGATGACGGCGGAAGACGAAGGGAGTAGAAGACAAAACTCAACATAAGGAGTACCCTCACCATGCCCCGCGCGGAAGTCTCGGAGCTTCTTGCAGCCGGCTGTCATTTCGGCCACCTCACCCGTCGTTGGAATCCCAAGATGCGCCCGTTCATTTTCATGGAACGGAACGGGATCCACATCATCGATCTCACCAAGAGCCGCGTCCTTCTCGAAGAAGCGTGCAATGCCATCGCCGCGATCGTGGCCGACGGCCGCAGAGTGCTGTTCGTCGGGACGAAGAAGCAGGCAAAGGATGTGATCCGCGAAGAGGCGATCCGGACCGGCGAGTTCTATGTCAGTGAGCGCTGGCTTGGCGGATCGTTGACCAACTTCACGACGATCCGGAAGAGCGTGAAACGTCTGACGAACATCGAGAAGATGGAGAGCGATGGAACGTTCGACAAGATCACCAAGAAGGAAGGACTCTTTCTCCAGCGCGAAAAGGACAAGCTGAACAATGTTCTGTCCGGTGTCGTCGATATGACCCGTCTTCCCGGCGCGCTTTTCGTCGTCGACGTGAAAAAGGAAGCGATCGCGGTGAAGGAGGCGAACCGTCTCAACATCCCGGTGTTCGCCATCGTGGACACCAATTGCGATCCCGACGGGATTGACTATGTGATCCCCGCCAACGACGATGCCATCAAGTCGGTCCAGGTGATCACCAAGGCCTTTGCCGATGCGGTGCTCGAGGGGAAGGAGCGCTCCTCGACACGTCAGATGGAAATGGCGGCGGAGGCGGAAAACAAGGGGAAAGACACGGAACAGAAACCGGCAGCACATTCTTGAATCAGAATTGAAGGAAATGCGAAAACTCCATGGCAATTTCAAGCGAAACAATTAAGAATCTCCGGGACAAGACCGGAGCAGGCATGATGGATTGCAAGAGGGCGTTGGAAGCAACCAATGGCAACATGGATGCTGCCATCGAGTACCTGCGGAAGAAGGGGGCTGCTGTCGCCCAGAAGCGTGCTGACCGCACCGCCAAGGAGGGGATCATCGTGACGAAGGTCAGTCCCGACGGGAAGACGGGCGTCGTCGTCGAGGTGAACTGCGAGACGGATTTCGTCGGCAAGAGCGTTGATTTTGTCGCCTTTGCGGACGCCGTCGCCGATGCGGCCGCGAAGGCGAAGCCGAAGACCCTCGGGGATCTGGCGGCCCTGCCATTACAGGGTGGAAAGACGGTCGCCGACATGATGAACAATCTGCTGGGCAAGGTCGGCGAAAAGATCGAACTCCGGCGCTACGCCTTGATGGAGACGAAAGAGGGGACCATCTATTCCTACACCCACCTCGGGAGCAAGATCGGCGTTCTCGTGGAGCTTGCGAAAATCGGCGCGGATGGCGAGGGGACGGTCGTCGGGCGGGATGTTGCGATGCAGATTGCCGCGATGAATCCGATGAGCATCTCGCGAGAACAGGTCGGCAAAGACGTGATCGCCCGCGAACTCGAAATCTACAAGACACAGGCCGCCAACGAGAAGAAGCCGCCGCTGATTCAGGAGAAGATCGCCCTCGGACGTCTTGAGAAGTTCTTTCAGGAAATGTGCCTCCTTGAACAGGTCTTCATCAAGGACGGAACGAAGACCGTGAAGGAGTATCTCGCGGATGCCGGCAAGGGAGCAACGGTGGTTCGTTTCCATCGGTACCAGCTCGGCGAAGAGGGGAAATAAATGGCCGACACTCCTCCATACCAACGCGTCCTGTTGAAACTCAGCGGCGAAGCGTTGATGGGAGACCGGGAGTTCGGCATCGACCCGGCAGTCCTCAGGCAGTATGCTGCGGAGATCAGGGATGTTGCCGACCTCGGCGTGCAGATGGGGATCGTGATCGGCGGCGGGAACATCTACCGCGGCGTTACCAACTCCACCGACGGCATCGATAAGGTGACCGGCGACCACATGGGGATGATGGCGACGATCATCAACGCGCTCGCACTGCAGAGTGCGCTGGAACATGAGGGGCTCGTCACCAGGCTGATGTCGGCCATCCGCATGGATGTCGTCGCGGAACCGTTCATCAGGCGTCGCGCCGTGAGGCATCTGGAGAAGGGGCGCGTCGTCATCTTCGGCGCAGGGACGGGGAATCCGTATTTTACGACCGATACCGCCGCAGCGCTGCGGGCCGTGGAGATCGAGGCGGATGCCATCATCAAAGGAACACGCGTGGACGGCGTCTATGACTCCGACCCGGAAAGGAATCCCCGGGCCTTCAAATTCGTGGAGATCTCCTATCTTGACGTCATGCAGAAAGACCTCAAGGTCATGGATATGACGGCGGTAACACTGTGCAGGGAGAACAAACTGCCCATTCTCGTGTTCAACATCAACACCAATGGCAATTTCAAGAGACTCATCATGGGGGAGAAGATCGGAACAACGGTGCTGGAGTTTCCATCATCTGATCGGTAACAATCCGGAGTATGTACTCTCATGGTACGCACAGTCCTCAAAGAAGCTGAAGACAAGATGCACAAGGCGATCGAAGTCGTTCGCCAGGAACTTGTCAAAATCCGCACGGGCAAGGCCACGACCGCCCTTCTCGATACGATCAAGGTCGATTACTACGGTACCCCGACGGCTCTCGCACATGTGGGAAACCTCAGCGTTTCTGATATCCATACCCTGGTGATCCAGCCGTACGAGAAGGGTATGGTCGATCACGTCGTCAAGGCGATCCAGACCGCAAACATGGGGCTGAATCCCATGAAAGACGGGGATGTCGTCCGCGTCCCGATCCCTCCGCTGAACGAGGAACGACGGAAAGAGCTGGTGAAACTGACGAAGAAGTTCGGGGAAGATGGGAAGATCGCGATACGGAACATCCGCCGCGATACGATCGAACACTTGAAGAAGTCGGAAAAAGCGGAACATTTCCCCGAGGATGAACGAAAGCGGGGGGAGCAGGAAGTCCAGAAAATGACCGACAAAGCCATCAAGGACATCGACTCTCTCCTGACCCAGAAGGAGAAGGAGATCATGGAGGTGTAGAATCCCTCAACCGTGTTGCGACGCCGGCCTTCGGGCCGGCTTTTTTTTTTGGCGGGTGGTCCATCGTCCCCCGATGAGAATCGGTCCTCCTCGCCTGATTCGAACCTGTAGGTGAGCTTTTTGCGGGAACGATCTCCTTTCCGTTCTCCGGGGAGCGAAACCCTGTGAGAGGACCTCCGTACTAAGAGAGGGAAGGGGAATGCTCCCCTCCCTGCAACACCACGGAGGCGACCATGGATACCATACGACGTTTGCACAAATCACGCGCGGATCGGATGCTCGACGGCATCTGTGGAGGCGTGGCTGAGTACTTCGGTCTTGATTCGACACTCGTTCGGCTTGCCTGGGTGCTCGCGGTCTTTCTCTGCGGGACGGGTATCCTCCTGTATATCCTTGCCATGATCATCATGCCGACAGACCCGAGCCCGGCGCCCGTCGTGAATGTCTCGCCGGAATCGCACGGACGGAACACAAAGTTCTGGGGAATTCTCCTCATTGTGGTCGGTTCCATCTGGTTCCTGGGAAACCTTGGCCTTCCGTTCTGGCCCGGCTGGTGGAGATTCTCATGGGACATCATGCTTCCCGTTCTCCTGATTCTGGCGGGCGTGGCGTTCATCTTCGGCGGGAGGAATTTCCTTACTGCGACGGAACCGCCTGAATCGGCCGCCGGAGAAGGGGAGAATACTCCCCGTCCGGTTTTGAGGAGTCCGGCACGCCTTCACAAATCGCGCAGTGATCGGAAAGTGTTTGGCGTTTGCGGCGGTATCGCCGATTTCTTCCTGATAGATCCGACGATCGTCCGCTTGCTGTTCGTGGTTGCCACGCTCGCGTCGTTCGGTTTCATGCTTCTCCTGTATATCGTCATGGCGATCATCGTTCCCGAGGAACCGGCGGCTGTTCACGGTTGACGGGGGGATCCGGCTGCACACGCCGGGAGCTGCCGGTTGCGCCTTCCGTCGTTCTGGTCCTTCCATTGCGGAGAGGCGCCCCCGGTTCGTCAATGTGCCTCGAGCCAGTTGGCCCCGACGCCAAGATCCACTTTGACCGGAACGACAAGCGCCATGGCATTTTGCATTGTCGAGGTCACGAGTTCCCGCATTGCCTCAATTTCAGCTTGCGGCACTTCGAACACCAGTTCGTCGTGGACCTGAAGGAGCATGCGGCTCCTGAGATTTCGGTTGCGGATTGCCGCATCGATGCGGATCATCGCCGTCTTGATCATGTCGGCCGCCGTTCCCTGTACCGGCATGTTGATGGCCTGACGTTCCGCATTTCCCCGTACGTTTTGATTCCGGCTGTTGATATCGGGAAGGTAGCGGCGCCGCCCGCAGAGCGTGGCGACATACCCCCTGCGGCGCGCGAGATCGATCGTCGTCGTAATGTACTGCTTCACCCGCGGGAACCGTTCAAAATATGTTGCGATGATCTCCCGCGCCTCACCCTGGCTGATTTCGAGCCGGTTGGCGAGGCCAAACGGTCCGATGCCGTACATGATCCCGAAATTGACCTCCTTTGCCTTCCGCCGCATGTCCCGGTTGACATCGGGGGGGGCGACACCGAAGACGCGCGCGGCCGTCGAGGCATGAATATCCTCGTCCTTTCTGAATGCCTCCACCAGACCTTCGTCGCCGGAGATATGCGCCATGACTCGCAATTCGATCTGGGAGTAATCGGCCGACATGATGAGGGCGTCGCGCTTTCTCGGGACAAAAGCCCGCCGGATCGAGCGGCCGATCTCCGTCCGAATGGGGATGTTCTGAAGGTTCGGATCGCTGGAGGAAAGCCGTCCCGTGGCGGCGACGGTCTGGTTGAACGACGTGTGGACGCATCCCGTCGCGCGGATCAGCGTGGGAAGCGCATCGACGTACGTCGATTTGAGTTTGGTCAGTTGCCGGTAGTCGAGGAGTTTTTCGACAATGGGGTGAAGACCACGCAGGGTCTCAAGCACATTCACGTCGGTTGAGAACCCCGTCTTTGTCTTCCGCACTGTGGGAAGTTTCAGCGTCGTGAAGAGGACTTCCCGCAATTGCTGCGTCGAATTGATGTTGAACGGTCCGCCGGCAAGGCGGTGGATGTCGCCGATCAGGTTGTCAAGCTGCCGCTCGAGGTCCTTGGACATGCCCGCCAGGTAGGGGACATCGAGCGCCACTCCTTCGTACTCCATCCGCGCCAGCGTCATGATCAGAGGAAACTCAATCTCTTCGCAGAGGGGGAGGAGCTCCGTCTCCTTCAGCCGCGGGATCTGCTTCTCCCGGATGCGAAAGGTCATATCGGCATCTTCCGCGGAATACCGGGCGACGTCTTCGAGAGGTACTTCTTTGAGCGGTCTTGCCTGTTTCCCGGAACCGACAAGCTCTTCGAAAGAGACCATCGTATAATGGAGGGATTCTAACGCGAGGGCGTCGAGGTTGTGCTGCCCGTCCGCCCGGAGGACATAGCCGGCGACCATGGTGTCGTACCCAACCCCCTCAATGGTTATCCCGTTCTTCATCAGCACAAGCGCGTCGTACTTGACATTCTGGCCGGCCTTGCGGATCGCAGGAGATTCGAAGATCGGCTTCAGTTTTTTGAGAACCAGACCCTTGTCGAGCGCCTCCGCCGTATGGTCGTGCTTTCCCGGGACGGCATTGTCCTCCCCGAAGAGTCCCCCTCCCGGCGGCGTTCCTTCGTGGCTCGAGCGGACAGGAACGTACCATGCCTCCCGTTCCCTGATGCAAAAGGAGAGTCCCACGAGCTCGGCCTGCAAGGGATCGGTCGACGTCGTTTCCGTGTCAAAGACCATCAACGGGGCATTGCGCAATTCTTCGCACAGGCGGTCGAGCGCCTTCTCCGTGGTGACGGTGGTATAGGTGTGCTTGTCTGTCGTGATGTCGGCGGGCGCGGTGTCAGCATCGGGAACGGATTCGGCTTCCGCGGCTGGTGAGAGTGCCGCGGGAGTCAAGGGCACCGGGGCGTTCCGCATGCGCGAAGCAAGTGATTTGAACTCGAGCTCGGTGAACAGGTGGAGGAGCCGCTGGTTATCCCGTTCCGCCGCACGGAGCGAATGGAAGTCCACGTCGAGCGGCACGTTCGTGTCTATGGTGACAAGCCTCCGCGAGAGGAAGGCAAGTTCCTTTCCTTTGGTGAGTTTCTCCCGCACCCCCTTTTGGGGGATCTCTTCCACATGGTCGTACAGCTTCTGCATGGACCCGTATTTCTGGATCAAGGGAATAGCGGTCTTTTCCCCTATGCCGGGGACGCCGGGCACGTTGTCGGAAGAGTCGCCGGTGAGACCGAGGACATCGATGACCTTGTCCGGGGTGACGCCGAACTTCTCACGCACTCCCTCTTCGCCGACGATATCGGCGCCGTCCCCCGTCTTTCCGGGTTTGTACATCCTGATCAAGGGGGAGATCAGTTGCATGAAATCCTTGTCGCCCGTGACGATCATCGTCATCACCCCTTCCTGCTCCGCCCGGCGGGCCAGCGTCCCGATGATGTCGTCCGCCTCATAGCCGGGCTTTTCAATAAGGGGCGTATGGAAAGTGCGGACCACTTCTTTCAGCTTCTCCATCTGCGCGGCCATATCCTCCGGCATCTTCTGGCGTGTGGCCTTGTAGTCCTGGTAGAGGATGTGGCGGAATGTCGGCTCCTTCGTATCGAACGCGACGGCAACGTATGCTGGTTTCTCTTCATCCAGAATCTTCAGGAGGGTTGTGACAAAGCCGAAGATGGCGCTCGTGTTCTCGCCTTTGCTGTTGAGGAGCGGACGGGAAATGAAGGAGAAATAGGCGCGGTACGCAAGCGCCATGCCGTCGAGAAGAAAGAACCTTTGGGGGGTACTCATGGGGGGAGTCCGGGATCCGTGCAGCCGTGATCGTATGTTCTGATGGTGCGCTCTCCAACATACAGAATGCTGCGGGGAGTGTCAATTTGCTTTTTTCCGTTCGTTGATTGTGTCGGCTGAATTGGGTACATTACACCATCAGAAACCAGTCCGAATGAGAATCTACACGAAGACCGGCGACAAGGGAGAGACATCGCTCTTTGGGGGCCAGCGGGTGCCGAAGGACACGCTCCGCATCGAGGCATACGGCACGGTGGACGAGCTCAACTCAATGATCGGAATTGTTCTGGCAGACATGCCTCCGCCCGAGGTCACCCGCATCCTGACAGAGGTCCAGGCCACGCTCTTTGTCCTGGGGGCTGATCTTGCCACGCCCCGTTCCGTTGCCGCCGGGCGGGTGCGGCGCATCGGGCAGCGCGACGTACGCACGCTCGAGAAGCACATCGACCGCGTCGAAACGCAACTGACAACACTTCGGACGTTCATCCTTCCCGGCGGATCGCCGGCGGGAGCGCAACTTCACCTTGCCAGGACCATTTGCCGCCGCGCAGAACGGATCGTCGTCCGGGTCTCTCGCAGCGAGGACATCGGCGAGAAGATCACGACCTTTCTGAACCGTCTCTCAGACCTCCTCTTTGTTCTTGCCCGGTTGACCAACCGGGCTGCAGGAATTCCCGAAATACGATGGCAATCCCGATAGGTGCAACGTGACAATCAGGAAAAAAACGCCGGTCCTCCATGGGTGAAAACGTCCTGGAGGTGGAGAACCTCGTCAAGCGGTACGGTGCGTTCACCGCGGTCGATGGCATCAGCTTTGAAGCGCAGCGGCAGGAGATCTTCGGGATTCTCGGTCCAAACGGCGCAGGAAAGACGACGACGCTGGAATGTATTGAGACCCTGCGGGAGTTCGATGGGGGTTCCATCGTCCTGAACGGCCTGGATGTTCGCCGCCAGCCGCAAGAGGTCAAGAGGATCATCGGCGTGCAGCTGCAGTCCTCTTCCTTCTTTGATAAGCTGTCGCTGGTGGAACTGCTCGACCTCTTCGGTTCGCTGTACGGCAGGCGCGTCGATCCTCTCGGTCTCCTGGAAGAGGTCGAGCTTGCCGACAAAGCCAAGGCACAGGTCAAAGAGTTGTCGGGGGGGCAAAAGCAGCGGTTCTCCATCGCAGCGGCGCTGGTGAACGATCCGGTGGTCCTTTTTCTGGATGAACCGACGACGGGACTTGATCCCCAGGCGCGCCGACACCTCTGGGGGGTGATCAAACGCATTCGTTCCGAAGGGAAAACGATCGTCCTCACCACCCACTCGATGGATGAGGCGGAGGAATTGTGCGACAGGGTGGCGATTATGGATGCGGGAAAGATCGTTGCCCTTGCCCCCCCTCTTGCCATGATCGAAAAGCTCGTTGCGGGCGGCTTCAAGAAGGATCGCGTGGAACGGCTTGCGAGTCTGGAGGACGTGTTCCTGCACCTGACGGGACACGCATTGCGGGATGAATAACATGCGGACAGGGGCGATGGCAAACGCGGGAGTACACATGCGCGCTCACGGGGATTCGGGCGGGGGAAGAGCGGGAGATGTCCCTCAAGGCATCCGTGTCGATTCGAACAACGACCGCAGTCTTTTCTCGTCCGGGCGGCCGCGATGAGACTTAAATGGAAGCTGACCGTTGCGTCGACCAAGATGTTCTTCCGTCAGAAGGAGGCGATCGTCTGGACTCTCCTGTTCCCCCTGTTTATCGTCGTTCTCTTCGGCTTTGTGAAGTTTGACGGCATCGGCCGGATGCATCTCGGTGTCGTCAATGAGGCAGGGGCCAACGGCGCGCAGCTCCTGGGGAAACTGTCCGGGGTCAAGACGTTCGAGATTGCCGAAGGGCCGCGCGATGCGGAGGTTGCTGCGCTGGGAAAAGGCGAGCGCGACATTGTTCTGGTGATTCCCAAAGGGTTCACGCCTGGTGGCGCGGAGGCGCTGACCGCGTATGCCGACCCGGAGGCGCGGCCGAGAGAAACGCAGCTGGCCGTCCTGGTGTTGCAGCGTGTTCTTGACGAGGACGCGTTTGCAGCGGCACCCCAGGTCCGGCGGTCCATCGTCTCGATGGAGCCGGTGAAGACGCGGAATCTGACCTATATGGATTTCCTTCTTCCCGGGGTCCTCTCGATGTCGATCATGCAAATGGGAATCTTCGGCGTCGCGTTCAGCTTCGTCTCTCTGAAGAAGCGGGGGATCCTCCGCCGCCTGTGGGTCACCCCCATCAACCCCAGTGATTTTATCTTCGCGCAGGTGGCCACGCGTCTCCTGACCCTTATGGTACAGATGACCGTCATGATCGGCGTCGGCTTCTTCTTTCTTCACCTGCACTTTATCGGCAATTTCCTCGTCCTGTATCTGTTGGGGATTCTGGGCGCGGTGGTGTTCCTCGGCATCGGGTTTGCCCTTGCCGGCATTTCCCGTTCGGAAGATCAGGTCGCCCCGCTGGCAAATGTCATCACCCTGCCGATGATGGCCCTCTCGGGCATCTTTTTCAGCCGCACGAATCTCCCCGGCTTCCTCCGGGTACTCACTGATTACTTCCCGCTCACGTATCTTGCGGACGGGGTCCGGAGTGTGGCCATCGACGGGGCGACGCTCTCCCAGGTGCTTCCCCAGGTGACGGGTCTTGCTGTCTGGGCCGTACTTACGTGCGGCATTGCCGTCCGACTCTTTCATTGGGAATAGCTGCGTCACACTACACACACGAGAAAGGAGCACATCGTGAGAAAGATCCTTAGCTGTCTCATCCTGCTGCTTGTTGTCCCCGTCCTGCTCCCCGGACAGGTCAACATCCAGTACACACAATACGATCTGCCCAACGGGTTGCACGTCATCCTCCATCGCGACACATCCGTTCCGGTCGTCTCCCAGGTCATGGCGTACCATGTGGGCTCGAAAAACGAGCAGCCGGATCGGACCGGCTTCGCGCACTTTTTCGAACACCTCATGTTCGAGGGATCGCCCAATATCAAGAGGGGCGAATTCATGAAGATCGTCCAGAACGCCGGCGGCACGCTGAATGCGTTCACCACCTTCGACAAGACGGTGTACTTCATCACGGCCCCGTCGAACCAACTCGAACTTCTCATGTGGCTCGAGTCGGAACGGATGCTTCATCTCAAGATCGACTCGATCGGTGTCGAGACCCAGCGCGGTGTGGTGAAGGAGGAAAGGAAGCAGAGCCTGGAGAACAGGCCGTACGGGAGCATCCTTGAGGAGACCATGCAGCATGCCTACAAGGTCCATCCGTACCGCTGGACGCCGATCGGCACCGCCCAGTACATCGACAGGGCGACGATCGACGAGTTCCGTCGGTTCTACAAGGCCTTTTACGTGCCGAACAATGCCTGCCTTGTGATTGCGGGCGACATCGACATCGCGCAAACGAAGGAACTTGTGCAGAAGTACTACGGCGACATCCCGCGGGGAACCTCGGCGATCTATCGTCCCAGTGTGGTGGAACCGCCCCAGCAGGCGGAGATCAGGGATTCCGTGTTCGACAACATCCAGCTCCCGGGCGTCATCGAGGCGTATCATATGCCCGCGCAGGGCACCGCGGATTATTACGCCCTCAGCATGCTGACAACGATCCTCTCCGGGGGAGAGAGTTCGCGCCTGAACAAGCGGCTTGTGGACAATGACAAGATTGCGATAGCGACCGAGTCCATCCCGATGGATCTCGAGGATCCGTCGGTTTTTATCGTCCTTGCCATCACCAACTTTGGCAAGACGGCCAAGGAAGCGGAAACGGCTCTCGATGAGGAGATCGGGAAAGTGCAGAAAGATCTTATCTCCGATGATGAGTTTACAAAGATCAGGAATCAGGAAGAGAAAGCGTTCATCGAGAAGAATGCAACCGTCCAGGGGAAGGCAATGGAGCTTGCAAACTATTATCTCTTCTTCGGCGATTGCGGACTGATTAATTCGGAAATCACCAAATTCATGGCCGTAACGAAAGAGGATCTCCGGCGCGTCGCCCAACAGTATCTCACGCCGAAGAACAGCACCGTGCTGTACTATCTTCCCAAAGCCAAAGCCAAGTAGATCATAAGGGACAACAACCATGAAACGAAAAATTTCAGCAGTGCTGATCCTCCTGGTCTTCGCCGCGGGCACGCTCTTTGCCCAAGTGGACAGGACCGTGATGCCGGCTCCCGGTCCGGCACCCGCTGTGGCGTTCCCGGCGTACGAAAAATTTGTCGCTTCGAACGGCATCCGCGTCATTGTCGTGAAAGACACGAAACTGCCGACGATCGACGTCCAGCTCCTCATCGACCGCAAACCGATCCTCGAAGGGGACTACGCCGGATACATCGACATCGGCGGTCAGATGTTGCGGCGGGGGACAACGACCCACAACAAGGATCAGTTGGACAATGCGATCGAATTGATCGGCGGATCGATCCGCTCGTCGGGGACAAGCGTGTTCGCGTCGGGTCTCTCGCGCTCAACCGAGGACCTGGTGAAATTGATGGCCGAAGTGGTTCTCCAGCCCACGTTCCCGCAGGATGAACTCGACAAAGTGATCGAACAGACCGTCTCGGGGCTGAAATACCGGAAGACGGAACCCACGGCGATCGTGGAGGTCATTCGAGGGAAGCTTCTCTTCGGAGAGGGACACCCCTACGGCGAAGTGGAAACCGAAGAAACCGTCAAGAAGGTGACCCGCGAGAAGTGTCTTGAAATGTACAATACATACTTCAAGCCGAATGCTGCGATCATGGCATTCGTGGGAGATATCGATGCAGGCAAGGCCATGGGACTTGTGGAAAAATACTTCGGCGGATGGCAGCAAGGGACCCTCCCCGCGCCTCTGTATGCAGATCCCAGGCCGCTCCCGGCGGTGACCGTTGCGCTGGTCGACAGGGCCGACGCGCCCCAAAGCGTCGTCAGGGTGTCGGAAGCAATCTCGCTTGCGCGCACGTCGCCGGACGTTATCCCTGTGATGGTGATGAACACAATCCTCGGCGGCGGAAGCGCGTTCCGGCTGTTCACCAACCTCCGCGAGAAGCACGCGTACACCTACGGCGCCTACAGCAGCATGAACCCCGATGAATTGATGGGCTCGTTCACCGCAATGACCTCGGCGAAGAGCGCTGTGACCGACAGCGCGATCACCGAGATCCTGCGCGAAACCAGACGGATCAGGGATGAAAAGGTGGGCGAAACGGAACTCCAGATGGCAAAGAACTTCGCCAGCGGAAGTTTCGTCCGCAGTCTGGAAAACCCCGAGACCATCGCAGAAGACGCGATCACGATCGAACGGTACAAGCTCCCATCGACCTATTACCAGGAGTACCTCAGGAAGATCGACATGGTCAGCGTCGACGATGTCCAGAGGGTTGCCCGGACGTACATCGACCCTGAGAAATTGCTCGTCGCCGTTGTTGGCCCGGCTGCAAGCGTCAAGGCAAAGCTGGCAGCATTCGGTCCTGTGTCGATGTACGACGAGGACGGAAAACCGGTGGTCGTTCGACCGGCCGAAGCCCTTACGATCACTGCCGGGGAGATCCTTGACAAATTCATCGAGAGGACCGGCGGGAAGGCGCGATGGTCGGCTCTCAAAGACATGACGCTCCACATGAGTGCGAGAGTGCAGAACTTCGACCTGAAGATCCTCACCGTAAAGAAAGCACCGAACAAGTTGTACCAGGAGGTCATCATTGGTACAATGGGGACGCAGCGGCTCGGCTTTGACGGGAAGAAAGGCTGGGCGTCGACGCCGCAGGGAATCATGGACCTGAGCGGCGACCAGCTGGAGAGCGTGCGGCGGATGGCCGCAATGAACTTCTACATCGGTTACGCGAAACTCGGGCTGACGGCGAAGGCGACAGGATCGAAAACCATTGCTGGAGAGGATACCTACGAGGTGACATTCTCGAATGCCAAGGGTCCCGTCTCGCGCCACTACTTCAGCACCAGCGACTTTCTGAAGGTGCGGGAAGTAAAACTCGTGGACACGCCCCAGGGAGCGACGGAGGAAACAACGGAACTCGCAGCATACAAGGATTTCTCCGGCTTTCTGCTGCCCTCAAGGTATGGGGAATCGGCGATGGGACAGGCTATCGATCTGTCGCTTGATTCCTGCGAGATCAACCATGGTGTCGCCGACAAGACGTTCGGGAAGCCGGCGGGGAAATAGCGGGGAACCCTCGGATGAACCGGCGTCATGCTTGATGCCTGACGCCGGTGGTTCCCGGAATTCTTGACATTCCGGGCGGGTTTTGGTATATTTTGGCTGATTTTTCTTGTCAAGGGAACTCGCGGTGAGTCTCTTCTCCTGCGGGTATTCTCACCGTATTCTCGTCCTGGAGATCCTTCACGATGCTCACCGAGTTTGGCCGGGTGTTCATCTTTCTGCTCGTGGGAGTCGTGTTCGTCGCCGGCGGCATGATCTTCGCCTGGCTCCTTCGCCCGAACCGGCCTTACCCCAGCAAGCTCTCCACCTATGAATGCGGCGAACTCCCGGTCGGAGACACCCGCGTTCGTTTTAATGTCCGTTTCTACGTTGTCGCCCTCATTTTTCTCATCTTTGATGTTGAAGTTGTGTTCCTCTTCCCATGGGCCACGGTCTATCGAAGCCTGGGATGGTTCGCCTTTCTGGAGATGCTGGTGTTCCTCGGCATACTGATTGTCGGGTACGCCTACGTGTGGGCGAAGGGGGATCTGGATTGGGACAAACCTGCGCCGAAGATCCCGCGTTACACAAAGGGGATCGGCGTGCAGGAAACGCATCTGAAAGACGAAGAAATCGCAGTGTAACGGGAGCATCATGGGACTTCTGGACCAGAAATTTGAGAACGGCAACGTCCTCATTACCTCGATGGATGGATTGCTGAACTGGGCCCGCCTCTCGTCGATCTGGGGGATGCAGTTCGGTCTCGCATGCTGCGCCATTGAAATGATGGCGACGGGCGCCAGCCACTACGACCTCGACCGGTTCGGCACATTCTTCCGGGGGACCCCGCGGCAGTCGGATGTGATGATCGTCGCCGGAACCGTCACATTGAAAATGGCCTCCCGTATCAAGACCCTGTACGACCAGATGTCCGAACCCCGGTACGTGATCTCGATGGGGAGCTGCTCCAACTGCGGCGGCCCCTACTGGGAACACGGCTACCACGTCCTGAAAGGCGTGGACAGGATCATTCCGGTTGACGTGTATGTGCCGGGCTGTCCGCCCCGGCCTGAGGCGCTCATGGAGGGACTGCTGAAGCTGCAGGAGAAGATCCGCCACGAGAGCCTCGCCAAGAAACCAGCGGCCTGACAGATGCCCTCCGATCCTCACTCTCACTCGTGAACCCTCGACTTCAGAACCGATGACTCCGCAGGAAATTATCGAAACGCTGAGATCCCGCTTCGGCGATGCCATTCTCGAGGCAAAGACGGAAGGGGTCATCGACCCCTTCGTGAAGGTTTCTCCCCTCTCGTTGAAGGAAATCAGCCACTTCCTCCGCGATGATGAAAAGACTCTGTTCGACGTCCTGATGTGCCTCAGCGGGATGGATTACACGGGGGGCAAGCTCGGTGTCGTCTACCATCTTCATTCAACGAGTCTCGACCATAAGATCGTGCTCAAGACCGAAGTGACGGCGGAGAGTCCCCACGCGGCCTCCGTCGAGTCGGTCTGGAAAACCGCCAACTGGCATGAGCGGGAGGCATTCGACCTTTTCGGCATCGTTTTCGACGGCCACCCGGACCTGCGGCGGATCCTGCTCCCCGACGACTGGGAAGGTCATCCCCTGCGAAAGGACTACGCGGTTCCTGAATTTTATAATGGCATGAAGGTGCCGTACTGATGGAAGAGAGGATGACATCGGAGAGAACCGTTGCTGGCTTCGGCCGGTCGCTGAAAACTGAAGAGATGGTTCTCAGTATGGGTCCGCAGCACCCGTCGACGCACGGCGTGCTCCGGCTCGAACTCGTGGTGGACGGTGAAATTGTCGTGGATGTGATTCCGCATCTCGGGT
>Ga0182010_10000128_pt1 | contig 42118 bp, 35 predicted proteins | sample 611E1MmetaG_FD_120488 | JGI IMG/M metagenome (GOLD analysis project Ga0182010, IMG submission 120488) | Permafrost microbial communities from Stordalen Mire, Sweden - 611E1M metaG | ecosystem: Environmental > Terrestrial > Soil > Wetlands > Permafrost | place: Sweden: Stordalen | collected... | reverse complement strand
ATTGAGTAGGACCAAGACCCCAGGAAGTCCGAGCACGAGTTCCCGCAGAAGGTCACCAATTTTCGCGCAGACCCCAGATCCCAGCCATCCGCTGCCGCGGACGAGCAATCCACCCGCGGTACGACTCGGGACGGAGCCGCCCCTGACGTGATCACCACAGTCACGTTGTCCAGGTCCGCGTCTGGGAACAAGGGACTCGGAAGCGGTACGACACAGCCCCTGCGAAGATCGCCGGTGCCGCCCACGCACTCGCTGCCGTCCGGGATGCCGCCGGCCAGAAAGCACTCAAGTCCTGTCTCCAGAATCGATGCGGCACTCGCGCCTTGATCACAGTCGTCGAAGCAGTACGACAAAGGCCCCGCGTCCGGCGTGACGTTCGCTCCGGTTTTGGCGACGTCGATGAGCGCGGGTCGCGCTGGACCAGCGCCGGGCAAAGCGAAAACGCACGTGGGCGCCATGGCCTCCCAGGCCGCTTTGGCCTGGTCCCTCAGCGCCACGATGGGATCCCCAACCGCACCGCACGCAGGTGGCAAATCGGGTGCGCCCGCGGTAAGCAAGACAAGCCACTCAGGCCAGAGAACCAGCCCATTGGCCAATACCTTGCCGGTGGCGTCTGCTTGGGCAAGGGCAAGCGCAGCGGGAGTGGGCCGAGCACCTGCGGGAAAGGCGACACTGTCGAGCGCCGCCATTAGCTGTGCTTGCGTCTGCTCAGAAATGGGCGCCGCAGGCACGACAATGGGAGCCCTGACGCAGTCGCCCTGATTGGGGAAGAGTGTCAAGCCAATCGCAGGAGAGGCAGGCGTCAGGCGTGAAATCACCCGTTTGAGCGCGTCCCGGGTCAACTCCCAGCTACTTTGGCCCGTTCCCGTCACCGCGCCTTGCATGGACGCGCTGGTGTCGACGACGAGTTCTATGACCGGCCAGGACGACGAAGACCACACGACGCCGCAGTTTCGACTGCCATCAAGGTTATCGGCGGCCAGGTCCCCCGTACCGTCCAGGACCTGATCCTGGCTGGCGTCCGGATGCGACAGCCTGGCAGTCCCCGTGCGCCCGCATGCCAACAGCAGGATGGCAGCCAAGCTCGGAGGGGGCAGGTGAGTTCTCATGCTGATTGAACCATGATGATAGGTGGTGGATGAGCACCATCCCGTTGGGCCGCAAGGCCGTCGTATGGCTGTGCAGAGGTTCGCGCCATCGGTATGATGGTGCCACTTTTCGCACGAAGGAGAGCGAGCGCGTCTACTCCCTGAACCGCTCGCGGTCCGTCATCCAGGGCGGGCGCAATGGCTCGCCCTGGCCCGCGACCACGGGCCACACCCGGGAATCGCGCCGAACGTACAGAGTGATCGGCAGGCGTCCGGTCTGCGAGTCGATCTGGTCGACGACCCATGGTTGGTACGATGGGGGGACGGCAACCAGCAGCCGCCAGGGCGCATAGTCGGCGCGGAACCCCTCCGACATGAGAAGCTGAAAGTCACCGAGGAACCATGGGTCGATGTCGCCGTTGGCGCCACCGAGCATGATCACATCCGGACGCCGCGAGAGCACATAGGGGCCGTCTCCCCGCCGGTGCCCGGGCACGGTGGACCAGCTATCCGGTTGCGAGAGCGCGCGCGGCATGGGCATGGGCACGGCCCGCGCGATGTGCCGGTCGTTGATGCCGAGGGTGTCGATGAACGAGAGCGACCGCGCGAAGTATGGCACCGAGCCTGCCGTCGCTGCCGCGACCAACGTGCCGGGGGGAAACCTGGCTTCGAGCACGCGCCCGACGAACTCGCCGACTGCTGCCGCGGGATTGCGTGCAGCCGGAAAGCGCCACGAGAGCTGGAGTTGCCAGAGCGCCGCGATGCCCACGAGCACGAGCGTGGCTGCTCGGACGCCCTTGCGCATGGACGATGGCGCGAGGCTGCCCGCCAGAGCAAGCACAGCGACCGGCGCGAGCATGAAGCGGGAGCCCGGCATGTGGTCGCCACCGCCCGCTGCAACGAGGGCGAAAAGCGGCAGGCAGGGGAGCAACAGCACCGACACGCGGCGCCGGTCCGGAGAGCGGACGATGAGCCATGCCGCAACCAAAGTAGCCGCGAGCCATTCCCGCGCGGACTCGATCACATACGTTGCCGCGTCGGCGAGGCGAGGCCCGAGTGGCAGATCGATCCCCTTGGCCCGTGCCGCGTTGGCGATCCAGTCCCCGAAAAACTCCAGCCGGAAGATCTCGTAGCCCCCGTAGAGGATGGCCAGGGGCGCTGCTGCCAAGACGAGATCACGTCCGCGGCGCGCAAAGGCTGCAGCGCAAAGCATGGTCAGGCTGACAGCGATTCCTTCCGGACGACCGAGCGCGACGGCAGCGAGCGAGAGCCCAAGGGCAAGCCCGCGGGCACGCGAAGGCGGGGCATCCCGCATGCCCCAGACCAGAACCAAGGACATCAAGATCCAGAAACAAGCGCTGATCGTCTCGAGGCCGCCCAAGGCCCACAGCGTCCAGCCCGGGATGGTTACCAGCGCGAGAAGGCCGACCGGATCGGCCCGGGAGCGAACCCAGAGGATGACCGTGGCAAGCGCGTAGAGCACGCCCAGGACCTGCGCTGCCAGCGCAAGCGGGGCACCCAGGAGGCCAAGCAGGACGATTTGCGCCAGCCACAGAGGATTCGAGAAGCCCTCGACGCGCTCACCGTCATTCCAGGTCAATCCCTTCCCGGCCAGCAGCCGCTCGCCGTAGCGCAGCGAGATGTACGCGTCGTCGTGAAAGAAACGACGATGGACGACGAGGCCAAACATCACCGCAAGCAGGGCGGCGCCGAAGAGCAACCAGCGCCTGTCAATCCGGGTCGGGGCTCGGGACTTCATGAGCATTTCCCCTATGCCACCTCCGGCACGCGCCGACTATAGCGCGGAACTTGGCCGGCCAGTCGCACCCCGGCCGGAACATCTAGAAGGCGTGATCCCTGCGAACCGAGCCCACCAGCATCGCCATCTGCATCACCAGGGCTCGGTCACCCTCGACTTGCAGTCGCCCCGCGAGCAGCGCCTGCAAGGGGGCGAGCGTGCCGCTCGACAACTCTTCGCAGGTGCGGCTGTCCACACGTACGGTGGAGCGCGGACGGCCGGCGCGCATCCCCGTCGGGCCAAACGCCGCGTCAAGGGCCCAGCGCCGCCGGCGGCGTCCCTGGATCTCGACACCGATGCGGCCGTCGATTTGCCCCAGCAAGCCGACTCTTCCTTCATCGACGCACAGCAGATCCACCACGCCCGCATCCGGAGGCAAGAGAGCGGGAAGGTCGGGGTCGTCGCGAAACAGGGCCAAGAAATCCGCCACGCTCTGCCGGAGCCAGATGTCTGGATCGTCGTCGTGGCTGGGCAGACCATGCCCCGAACGCGGATCGCGATGTCGTGCGATCAACGCTTCCTCGGTGACGCAAAGGTCCCAGGTGCCGCCGCCCTGTCCGAAGAGGGTCACGCGCACCGACGGGCTGTCAGGGGGCGGACGGCGAGGCGCTGCTGCAAAAGCGCGCGGCAACCAGGATTCGATGATCGCGGCCGCCGGGACATCGGGGGGCGGGCGGCTCCAGCCGACCACGGACTAACGTCGCCTCTTGCCGGCCGAGCCCGGCCGCCGCCGTGGCGTCACCTTGGCGGGACGCTTTCCTTGCGGATGTCGGGTTTTTGCTCGACGCTCGCCTTCCCCTCGGTGCTCATGTCGCGGCTGCGCCCGATCTCCGTGCAGGCGCAGGTCCACCTGCCGGCGCGCCACACTGGCCGACAGGACCTCGACCTTGACCGGATCGCCGAGAGAGAAGCTACGGCCGGATCGCCGGCCCACCAGGCGACAGGCCACCTCGTCGAAGTCGTAGAAATCGTCGGGGAGAAGGTGCTCGGTCCGCACCAGCCCCTCGACAAAAGGCTGGTCGGCCGCCACAAACACGCCAAAACTAGCCACCCCTGAGATGGTGCCGTCGAGTACGTCTCCCACGCGGTCGCGCATGAAGAAGGAACGGTAGAGGTCGACCACCTCACGTTCCACTTCCATGGCCTTGCGCTCGGCAAACGAAGCCTCGCTGGCGATCCGGTGCAGTTCTTCGGGCGAAAGGGCGGGTCCTCTCTCGAGTGGCGAGAATCCCCCGGCCGGCTTGCCTAGGCTGGCCAGCCGTCGCTTGAGCAACCGGTGCACCACCACGTCGGGATACCGGCGGATCGGCGAGGTGAAATGCAAGTAGGCCGGCGCGGCGAGGCCGAAGTGGCCCCCATTGGTCCCGTCATAGGTGGCCTGCTTGAGCGAGCGCAGGAGCTGGAAGGAGAGCGCTTTCTCCGCTGGGTGGCCCTGCAGCTGCTTCAGCACGGCAGCCAGACCCGACGGTGTGCGCGCTTGCTCCTCATCGACGAGAATGCCGTAACGCTCGGCCATGGCCGAGAAGTTGTGCATCTTCTCAACGTCGGGGGCGGGATGGACCCGCCACAGGGTGGGCTCGCCCCGCTCTTGAAAGCTCTCGCCCACCGCCAGGTTGGCAGCCAGCATGAACTCCTCGATCATGGCGTAGGCGTGGCGCTCGCCCGGATCGCGCCGCGCGCGTCGGATGTCGCGCACCAGGCCGGGATCGTCGCGGTCCAGTTCCACCACCACTTGGGGCAGATCCAAGTCCAGGGCCCCGTGCTGTTGGCGCCGCGCCCGCAACTTGCGCGCCAGCGCATCCAGCCCGCGCAAAGCGGGCAAGAGCGGCTCATACTTCTTGTGCTTGCCCTGAATCTTGCCGGCCAGGGCAGCGGCCACCCCTGGATAGTCCAAGCGCGCGCACGAATGGATCACGGCCGCGCAGAAGTCCTGGTCTCGCACGGCGAGATTGCTATCGAAATCGATGCGCACCACCATCGCGAGGCGGTCGTGCCCGGGCAAGAGCGAACAGATATTGGCGGACAGCGCCTCGGGCAGCATGGGGATCGCGCGATTGGGGAGGTAGAGGCTGCAGCCGCGGTCTCGGGCCTCTCGGTCAAGCGCCGTGTTCTCGCGCAGGTAGTGCGAGACGTCGGCCACCGCGACCCAGAGGCGATGGATGCCGCCGGGTAGCGACTGCAGAGCCACGGCATCGTCGAAGTCGCGCGCCGTCTCCGGGTCAATCGTCATGAACGGTATGTCACGCAGGTCTGCGCGATCGCGCCGGTCCGCGTCCTCCACCTTGCCCGGCATCTGGTCCGCGGCTTGCGCCACTTCGGCAGAAAATTCGTCCGCGATATCACCGCAGGCCAGGATCTTTTCAACCTCGGTGAGCGGATCCTCGGGTCGTCCCAGCACCTTGAGCAGCGTCACTTCCAGCGGGGCGTTTGCCTGGGCGGGGTAGGCTGCAATCTCGGCTAGCACGGCCATGCCCGGCCGTGGCGGCGCGCCCCCACCGCGCAGAACCACCGGCTCGGTAATGCGCGGATCGTCGGGCTGGAAGCGGAGGGTGGCGCCCGCTGCCACGATCTGTCCCGTGATCTTGCCCCGTCCGCGCTCGAGCACGCGGGTGACCCGTCCCTCTAGCCCGCGCGCGCCCACCCACCACTCGACCTCCACCCGATCGCTATCCATAGCCGTGTCGCGGCTGCGCCGGTTGACGTGCACGTCCTCTGACCCGTCCTCAGGCACGACAAACCCGTAGCCGTCCGGATGCACCTTGATTCGCCCCGTGACTAGGCGAAGTGTGGGCCTCTGGTTCTCTGTACTCATTTTGTCAGGCCAGCATACACGCGCCCGACGCCGATGGCTGGAGTTCGAGCTAGCCACTACGGCGTATGCAGGGCATACAGCTTCTTGTCGTCGGTGCCCACATAGATGGTGCCGTCAGGAGCCAGGATCGGCGAGCTGTCCACGTCGCCGCCCAACTCCACCGACCAGCGCAGCCTTCCGTCGGGCTCAAGACAGTACAGGCGATCGTCCTGGGACCCGAACAGGATGGCGCCGGCCGCGTCGACCAGGGCGGACGAAAGAATCCGATCACCGGTGCGGAACGTCCAGGCCGGCGTGCCGTCGCGATGAATCGCATAGAGCAGGCTGTCGAACGAGCCCACGTACACCGTCCCGTCGCGGCCGATAGTCGGAGCCGCCCGAATGTCGTCGCCGGTGGAAAAGGCCCACACGATCTGGCCGAAGGGACTTATGGCGTAGAGCTTGTTGTCGTCGGATCCGAAGTAGATGGTTCCGTCTTCCTCGATGGCAGGGCTGGACTCCACGTCGCCGCGCGCGCGGAAGTCCCACCGCTTGGTCCCGTCCTTGTTGATGGCATAGACGTTGTTGTCCATGCTCCCCGCGACCACGGTTCCGTCGGGCATCACCGCGGGCGCGGTGGAGACATGCCCTCCGGTGGCGAAGCGCCAGCGCAGGTCGCCGTTGGGGTTCACGGCATAGACCGCGTCACCGCCGAAGTAAATGGTTCCGTCGAGCCCGATGGTGGGGCCGCCATCCACGTCGCAACGGCTGGCGTCGGGACCCACCCCCAGCGTCTGGGCGCAGCTTCCCGCGCGCATCTTCCACAGCGACCTGCCGTTCTTGGCGTCGAGCGCATACAAGAAGTCGTCGTCGGACCCAACGTAGACCGCCCCGGAAAGCGAGATAGCTGGTGAGCTGAAGATTAGGTCGCCCGTGACAAGTGACCAGCGCAGCTTGCCTTGCCGATCGATGGCGTGCAGTCGGCCATCGTGACTGCCGAACAAGACCAAGCCGTCGGATGACAGCGCGGGCGACGACGTGATGGGCCCGGCTGTCTCAAAGGTCCAATGGATTTCCGGCCGCTGGGTTGGCAGCCGGCAGGTTGAGCGGCCCCGATGCTGGGGATCGAAGCGGAACATGGCCTGCGCGGGCGGCCCCACAGGAAGAGGGGCCACGCTCACCGCGGCTGGGGGCGCCGCGCAGGAAACTGAGACCAGCTCCTTGGGCCAGACGCATTGGCCGGCTTCGCAGACGCGCGCCAGCTTGCAGTCGTTATCGGATCCGCAACCCGGAGGCGGCGGTAAGTGGGCCGCGCACCCAGCCACCCCGAGCATAAGGAACCCCAGCGGACAGAGCAGCGGGCGCTGGTTCTTGTTTCGATGACTTGCGTTCAAGCGAAGTCAGACTAGAAGAGGTTGAGCATCAGGTTAACGCCGATGCTGTACCACACATCGTTGCGATCGTTAGCCGTCGCTGACTCGGGGTATTCCGCAAGAGTGGCTGCCAGTTCAGCAGCGAGCGACGTGCTGTGGGTTTGCAGGAACTCGGCTCCGATTCCGGCGGCGCCAGCTATGCCTCTGCAGTCCGACCCGTCGCGGTAGTCGTCGCTCCAATCGATGCAACCCATGCCCACGCCAAGCCGTGAGTAGAGCCAGGGCATCATGAAGAACTGCGCCCCGGCCGTATACGTCGTCTGCGCGAAGCTTGTCTTGCCATTGAAACCAGAACCGGAGAACTGGGCCCAGGCCCCATCGATGGCCAGCAGCACCATCCAGCGCGGCGTGATTCCGAAGCCAAGATGAAGCGCGTACGAGAGGCCCGCCTCGTGGGCCGTGACATCCGTGGCGCTGAGCGAAAGGCTGCTAATGCCCAGCCCGAAGCCGAGCATGAAGGGACGGTAGGTCGATCGCATCGGGCTCGCGTACGGGGGAGCCGCTGGCGGATAGTAGTTGGGGTGGTATCCGTAGTGGTACCGATAGCCGTAGCCTGGTGGCGGGCCGTAGCCTGGTGGCGGGCCGTAGCCGGGTGGTGGGCCGTAGCCGGGTGGTGGGCCGTAGCTAGGTGGTGGCGCGGGCGCAGCCTCGGCCGCGGGCGCCGGTGGCGGGGCCGGGGTGGCTGGCGAAGCCGCTTCGGCCGCCGCCGTGGGTGGCGCACCAGGCGCCCCGCCCTGTTGCGCGAGGGCCGCAGTGTGAACGCCAAGCACGGCGAGCATCGTGGTCGCGATGACGGAAACTCGCCTCAACATCCGATTTGGGCCGGTGGGTTCCATGACACTCTCCTTAAACTGGTCAGTAGCATACCCGCAACTTACAAGATTGGTGCCACCATCCTGGAACTGCAATCTCCATGACGACTTTGTCCCCGCCTGACGTACAATGGACTCGACCATGCCGGGCCCAGGCTCAGCAGGACTCTTTGCTTCGCTGCGCGGCGCCGCTCGAATGGCCCAGGAACGTTTCTTGGTCGGGCTTGCCGACGCCGAGGTACGGGCGCGCGTGGTGGCCGGCCTCTCCGCCGAGGGCGCCGTTGTGGAGTTGCCTTCCGCTGAGCGGGCCCTTGACCGCTTGGCCGAAGAGCCGTTCGAGCTGGCGGTGCTCGATGCCGAGGTCTTGGAGAGCGGGAGGGACCCCTTCGCCACGGCGCGCGAGCTGCGGCCATTTTCGGACGTGGTGTTACTGTTAGAGGGCGATCCCGAGCGCTGCTCCAACTTCTACGCGCGCGAGGTGGGGGCGCTGCTCACGCGGCCCCTGCCCGCCAGTGACGCGCTTCTTCGCGCCCATCTACGCTGGCTGGCCTCGTGCCGGCGGGGCCGCACGCGCGAACTGCTGCTGGGGAACGCCATCAACAGCCATCTCTCCGCGCTGGAGGCGAACGAGCCGGCTCTGGCCAACGCGCTGGCGGCAGCACTGGGCGAGCGCAAGCGTCAGCCGTCGGTCATGGTCATGGGTGACGCGGAGCTGGCCAAGCTCGTTGGAGGCGGGTTGGTTTCGACCTCACCGGACGTGGTGGTCGTCGGGGCCGCGGCAGAAGATCGGATGGACACACGCCTGCGCGAAGCCCGAAGCCGTGCCGCGGGCGCCGCGGTCGTGGTCGTTGATGCAACCCCAACATCCGAACGGCTGGGAGCAGCGGTCTATGGCGGCGTGCGCGCCTATCTTGGCCGCGGGTGGATGGGGGAGGTCGGTCGAGTTGTGGCCAGCACCGCGAGCCGCCGTCGTGCTGAGGTGATGGGCCGCCAGTTGGTAGAGACGCTGGCACGTTTCGGGGTTATGGACCAGGCGGAGCGCGCGGGCACGACCCCCGCGGCACCGCAGGACGTGGACGCGAGGCTGATAGCCGACGCCGCCGTTGCAGAGGGCGGCGCGGTAGTCCCCTCAGCCCACGAAGTCCTGGTGGTCGACGATGAGGTCGTGGTGCTGACCGTGCTGCGCGAGATCTTGCGTCGGGGCGGCTATCGCGTGACCACGGCAGCATCGGCCGAAGAAGCCATCGATCTGATGCAAAGGCGGCGTTTCGACCTGGTCCTCACGGACAAGAACCTGCCTGGTGCGTCGGGTCTGGAGGTCCTGCGCGTGGCGCGCACCCTGGATCCCCAGCCTGCCGTTGTGATGATTACCGGATATTCATCCTATGATTCAGCGGTGGAAGCCCTGGACATCGGGGCGCAGGACTACATCGAGAAACCGATCCGCGACGTGGAAGAATTGCGTTTCCGGATCCGCCGCGCGCTTTCCCGTCGCGATGAGCAGCTCTCGCGCGCGCAGGCCAGCTCGCGGGTCGACAAGGCCCGCCGGGGCGAGAAGGGCCGCGTGCTGGTGGTGGAGGCGGAAGGCCCACGGCGCCAGCTCATTACTGAGTTTCTGGGCCGGACGTGCAACGTGACGGCGGCGGCCAACGGCGACGAGGCGTTGGCCCTGATTCAGGAGCAACACTACGACGTGGTGCTGGCCGATCGGAATCTCCCCGGTATGTCTGGCCTCCGCGTTATCGAGCAAGCGCAGCGCTTGCTGCCCCACTGCGCTTCCGTGCTCTACACCGCGTATCCTTCGTATGAAACGGTCAAGGAGGCGTTCGAGTTGGGCGTGGACGGCTATCTGGCGCGACCGAGCGAAGACTTCAAGGCCTTGGCGGAGAAGGTGGCGGGTGCGCTTCGCAGCCGGGGCGGAATTCTTCTGGGGTAGCGAGAGCCTCCGGGCCGCCCGAAGGGCCGGCTCGCGGCTCGCGGGTCGCGTGGGCGAGAGCGTGAGGGTGAGCGAGTTCGTGGGCGGTACGCGGAAGACTGATCGCGTGCCGCAGGCCGCACACGTTCACCCAAGCCGCTCACGCAAACCGCACCACACTGGTCGCTACCGCCCACGCTACCCGTCACGCGCACGCTGGCCGACCTGCGCTGGCCCTGAGTTTCTCGACAAGCCCAGCTCGTGTCTGTTGACGAACGCCGGTCGACTTTGCTCTACTCTCGCCCCAAGACATCCGATCGACAGCGGGTGGCGACGACGACGTGAAGATCGCATTTACCCACAACCTTCGTCTCACGGATAGCGAGGACGAAGCCGAATTCGACACGGCAGAAACCGTCGACGCCATTGCCGACGGCCTGCGCGCCGGTGGGCATGAAGTTGAGAAGATCGAGGTCACCGGTCCGGCCTCACACCTGGCGGCGCGGCTGGAGTCGTACGGGCCCGACCTCATCTTCAACACCGCCGAGGGCCGTCGCGGCCGCACGCGCGAGGCGTTCTACCCGGCATTGTTTGAAGAGCTGGGCTTCCCCTACACCGGCTCAGATGCCTACGTGATGACAGTCACCCTGGACAAGTGGATGACCAAGCTCGTCCTGGGGGCTCAGGGCATCGACACGCCGCGGGCCCGTCTGGTGGTGCCGGACGATGTGCAACGCGGTCGTGACATCGGCATCCTGGGCCTGGCCTACCCGGTTCTGGTAAAACCCAACTATGAGGGGTCCTCGAAGGGCATCGGGGACGAGGCCGTGGCCCGCGATCCGCGCGCTTTGACCGAAATGTTGCCGCGGGCACTGCGCCGCTATCCCGCCGGCCTGATCGTCGAGGAGTTCGTTCCTGGCACCGACGTCACGGTCCCCTTTCTGGAGGGCGCGGGTGACGAAGGCGTGCTGCTTCCGGTCGACTACCTCATCGACCCGGCGGCCCGCAGCCGCTTCAATATCTATGATTACCGGCTCAAGTCCGCCGAGGCCAGCCGGGTGGCTGTGCGCTGTCCCCCCGACCTGCAGCGCGACGTGGTGGCCCGTCTGCGGGCCATCTCCAAGCAGGCCGTGCGCACCCTGGGCGTGCGGGACTTGGGCCGGATCGATTTTCGGTTGGGCGACGACGGCCGCATCTACTTGCTAGAAGTCAATGCTCTGCCCTCGCTGGAGCGGGGCTCCAGCACCTTCGCCGCGGCGGCGCGCGAGGGGCTCGACTATCAGGCGGCGCTGGGCGCGGTGGTGGCCAGTGCAGCGCGACGGCAGGGACTAACCGTCCCGCAGGTTGGTCGCCGCCGGCGGGCTCCCGAGCCGCTGCGCATCGGGTTCACCCACAACATGAAGCGCGTCGACTCCAAGGGCGGAGATGACGCCGAGGCCGAGTACGACGCCCCCGAAACCATCGAGGCCATCCGCCAGGCGCTCGAGAGCTACGGCCACGTGGTGCTGCCCATCGAGGCCACCGCCGAGTTGCCCCGCCAGCTCACGGACTCGCCGGTGGATCTGGTCTTCAACATCGCCGAGGGAGTCGAGGGCCGCAACCGCGAGGCCGCGGTGCCCGCCCTGTGCGAGCTGATGGGCATCCCCTACACCGGATCGGACGCGGCCACGCTGTCCATCGCGCTCGACAAAGCCCTGTCCAAGAAGGTGTTGCGCCAGCACGGGATCCTGACCCCGGAATTCCAGTTGATGGAGACCGGACGCGAACGCCTGTCGCCCAAATTGGTCTTCCCGCTCATCGTCAAGCCGAACCAAGAAGGCTCGTCTAAAGGCGTGAGCGCCCATGCCTCGGTGGTGGACGATGAGGCATCGCTGCGGGCCGTGGTGCGGGATCTGCTGGAGAAGTATCGCCAGCCCGCCCTCGTCGAGCACTACGTTGCCGGCCGCGAATTCACCGTGGGACTGCTCGGCGACAAGCGGCCGCGCGTGCTGCCGCCCATGGAGATTCTCTTCCTCGACAAGAACAACCCGCGCCCTGTGTACGACTACCAGATCAAGCAGGAATGGGAAAAGTACGTCTACTACCAGTGTCCGGCTCATCTTTCGCCCGCGGAGGTCAAGGCCATCGAGCGGGTCGCCCGCGACACCTTCGAGGCGCTCGACTGTCGGGATGTGGCGCGCGTGGATCTGCGCATGGACGAGGCGGGTGACTTCTATGTGCTGGAAGTGAACCCGCTGCCCGGCCTGACGCCCGGATACTCAGACCTGTGTCTCATCGCCAAGGCCGCCAACATCGACTACCGATCGCTCATAGGCGAGATTCTTTCAGGTGGGCTCAAGCGGTTGCGCGAAAAGCGTCGCGCCGAGGCGCGCGAAGCCGAAGCCGCCAGGGTCGGGCCGGGTGGCAACGGCAACGGCGAAGGCAGTGGCAACGGCAAAGCGGAGAACAACGGCAAGGGCGACAAGTCAGCCGCCGAGAAGACCCCTACGGTCGTGCCGCAGGCACCCTAGGGCGGATGGGCGCAAATGGTCGTGGCCGCATACCAGGACCACGACTCCCATCGATCATTCCGGCGTCGCGTCCTCTGTACTACTAACGTTGAGTTTCTTCGTAAGCCGCGAAGATTTTCGACAGCTCCACGATGGCTGCAAGAAGCCGTGGTCGTGGTCGTGGTCGTGGTCGTGGCCGTGGCCGTGGCCGGAGTGATCCCTTTGGTTGCGGCCGTCAGGCTGCGATGTGCCCCTGTGAAAGAGGGTAGCCCATGAGGAGACGCCTCCGCGATCTCGGCTTCGCCATCGGACATTTGCCAACGGGACCACTGAACGCTATCACCGACGTGACGGGTGTGCGCGTGGGCCACACCACGCTGATCCTGGGCGAGGGGCCGCTGGTGGTGGGCAAGGGGCCGGTGCGCACCGGCGTAACCGCCATCCTGCCCCCTGACCCCATCTTTGCCGAGAGAGTCCTCGCCGGCGCGTTCGTGCTCAACGGTGCCGGCGAAGTCTCGGGCCTCACCCAGGTGGTGGAGTGGGGCCTTCTCGAAACCCCCATCCTGCTCACCAGCACCATGTCTGTGGGCAAGGTTTCGGATGCCACCATCAAGTGGATGACCCGTCGTTTTCCCGGCATTGGCACGGAATACGACGTCATCATTCCCATCGTGGCCGAGTGCGACGACTCATGGCTCAACGATGTCGTGGGTCGGCACGTGCGTTCCGAGCACGTCTATCGTGCCATCGAGCAGGCCATGGGTGGGCCAGTCTCGGAAGGCTGCGTGGGCGCAGGGACGGGCCTGGTGACCTGTGACTTCAAGGCTGGCATCGGGACCAGCTCGCGCCAAGTGACCATCCACGGGACACACGGGAACGCCGACCCGCTCACCTACAGCCTGGGCGTGCTGGTCCAGAGCAACTTCGGCGTCATGCGCTCGCTGTCCATCGCGGGGGCTCCGGTGGGGCAGATTCTCGAACCCGAATTCTCCCGGGCAGAGAAGCGCACGCACAACGGCGGTTCCATCATCGGCGTGGTGGCCACCGATGCCCCGCTGCTTTCGTCGCAGATCAACCGCCTGTGCAAGCGCGCTGCCTTGGGGATCGGCCGGGTTGGTTCTTTCGCAGCCCACGCTTCGGGCGAGATCGTGATCGGGTTCTCCACCGCCAACAAAGTCCCCCGCGTCACCTCGGGCGTGATTCACCCTATCGAAGTCCTTCTCGACGAAGTCTGCGACGGACTGTACGAGGCCGTCGTGGAATGCACCGAGGAGGCAATCGTGAACGCCCTATGCTTGGCCGAGGACATGACCGGCCCTTCCGGCCACTTCGCGCCCGCGCTGCCCTTGGATCGCCTGGCGGACATCCTGTCGCGCCACCGCGGGGCACAGAAAGTAGACCCATGAACGTCTGCTGCAATCCCGCGACAACCGCCGCAGATCGCGCCGGGGCTCGCGTGGGCGGTAGCGTGAGCGGAAGCGACCAGCGCAAAGCGGGTCGCGTGGGCGGATCGCGTGAGCGTGAGCGGCACGCGCGATCCCGGCTGCTCAGGCCACCGCCTCCCGGATACCGCACACGAACTCGCTCACGCCCACGCCATCCGCGATTCGCGATCCGCGGGCTTGCTCTTCGGGCGGCCCGGGGTTTTCCGCCGGGCCGTGCCTAGCACGCCATCCTCATGCGCATCGCTTTCTTGGTTCCCGACGTCAGGACCCAGCAGCCCAGCTTCGCTGGAATTCACCTGGCTTGGGCTGCGCATCGGCGCGGGCATGAAGTCCGTTTCGTTTCGTGCCGCGACCTTTCGTTTCTTGACGATAACACCGTCCTGGCCACCACCGTGCGCGTGCGCGCGGGTGACTATCGCCGGCCGGCCGACTATCACGCCGCCTTGCTGTCCCCCGATGCCGTGCGTGAGGAAGACGCGCTCAGTTCTTTTGACGTGGTTTTTCTTCGCTACAACCCCTTGCGTGAACCCGCTGGCGAGCCGCCCTCGCCGGTCATCGACTTCTGCTGGCGCCTGCGCCTAAGCGGCGTTCTGGTGGTCAACGATCCCGAGGGAGTGCGGCGCGCCTGGGGCCGGCTGTACCTGGCTGACCTTCCGCCCGAGGTACGCGCGCGCACGGTGGTTTCGCGTTCGCCTGCGGGAATCAAGGCGTTCTTGCGCGAGCTGGACGGACCGGCCGTCCTCAAGCCGCTGGCCCACGCAGACCACGAGAAAGTCTTCTTCCTGCGCCGGCGCCAGGCGAAGAATCTCAACCCCATCATCAGCGCCATCACCCGAGACGGCTACGCTGTGGCGCAGGAGTACCTGCCCGAAGCCGGCGCGGGTGAGAAGCGTCTGCTCCTTCTCGGGGGCGAGCCGATCCGAGTGGGATCGCAGGTCGCTCTCTACCGACGTTTGCCTTCGTCACATTTCGATGCGCGTAGGTCGCTGCGGGCCGCGCCGGCGGGCGGGCCTTCACCTTTGGGCAGCCGGCATTGTCGATTCGGGCCGGCCGAGCAGCGTCTGTGCGACCTTCTGCGTCCAAAGCTATTGGCCGACGGCCTCTATTTCGTCAGTGTGGACATCGCGGGCGACAAGATCTTGGAGCTGAACGTCTTCGCTCCCGGCGGCATCCACTCGCTGCGGGAAATCTACCGCATCGACGTCGCGACCGTCATTATCCGCGAGCTCGAGCGGCGGGCGCGCCTGAGGGTGGTCTACCGCGGAACGCTGGATCCCGAGGCTGCGGGCGTCGCGTGAGCTGGGGCCCAGCCCGGCTTACGCCCCCTGCAGAAAGTCCTCCATCGTCACGCTCCGGACACGTTCGGCTTGAAAGCGGCTGGCCGAGACCACGGTCAGCCTGCCCTTCGGGAAGGCGCGCGAAAACCAGGCGAACTCCAGGGGTGAGGTGGGTCCGCGCTTGACCTCGACGAAGTCCTCGTCGGCGCCGACGAAATCGAGCTCATGGCCGCCTCTTTGCCAGAAGGGCAGCCGCTCGGGCTCGGGGTCGCCCCGCAGTGCCTTGCGCCGGTGCAGTTCCTGGGCTACCAGCCATTCCAGCCAGACCGCGTGGCGATCCGGCGGCAAGGCCATCACGTCCTCCGGGGCTCGCATCTCTGCCTGCGACCAGGCCAGTGCAACCTCTCGTCAACGTTCACGACGTTGAGTATATCAACGTTCCGGACGTTGAGGAAGGCCTTGCACGTCTGCGAGCTTTCCCAATTCCCGGTCGAACGTACCCACGGGGAGGTGCCCGGCCTTGCGCGCGGCTTCCACGATGAGACAGTCCGAGAAACCGAGCGTCGGCCTGTTGCGGAACTGCGCGATGGCCGCCGCCACGACCTCGGTTTTCTCAAGCGTGAGATTCTTGTGGCCGAGAAGCATCTCTATTGCCGTCGCAATGGCGGCAGGTGCAAGGTCGTACACACTGTCCAGCACCCACGCCGCTTCCATCAGGACCAGGTGAGAAACCCAGGCCCCGTCTTCCACGAAGCGCTCGGCTGCCGCCACTTGCTTCGCATCATCGCGCGCCAAGAGCCGCACCAGAACGTTTGTATCAATGGCGCGCATGTCGCTTTCTCATGAGGCGCCGCACTCCCTCTTTGATTTTCGCGAGGTTTCTCGGTGGCGGCGGTTCGCTGGGAAACACCGCCAGGTGGATCTCCGCGGAAGTGATGTGGCCCGCGCGGCGCAGGACGATCTGCCCGTGCTCTTCGCTCCACTCGAGCACGGCGCCTGGCCCGATGCCCAGCTTCCGCCGCACTTCCGCTGGAACCGAGATTTGCCCCTGTGCAGTGACCTTGGATTGTGCCAGCGCCATGACGGCACATTACCACGGTAATGCAATTCCTCGCGGAAATTCTACGGCTTGCCGGCCGATGGTTCGCAGGTCTTCAGGTCGACGGTGCGGCTGCCTGGTGGGCCGTAGCGCTTGACCACTGCCAGCTCGGGCCAAAGCGGGCTCTTGCGCAAAGCCGCCAGCACCGGCGCCTCCAGGGTGTCGGCGTCGGTCCCGTAGATCCCGATATCGGGGCGGCGGTCAAGCGCACATTCCTCGCCCAGGTGCATGCGCGGGTTTCCTTCGAGCACGGTGCTTGCCAGTTGCGTCTCTAGCTCTGCAAGGGCCAGTACCTGAACGTGAGCCGCCGCACGGTCGTTGGGCGGATGGCAGGTGCGGATCACAACGGCCTGATCCGAGAAACGACCCTCGAACGACCGGGTCGCCTCCCAGGACTCAAGCTGCTCCGGCGATTTAGCCACCCGCTGAAACCAGTCGGGCGGCACGTCCAGGATCACCGCCCCACGGCCCACCAGCCCGAGGGCCAACCGGCCGTCCCGCGCCTCTGTCATGGCCACCACATCAGCCTCGGCCAAGGCCGGCACCGCTGGGTGAAGCGGCCGCGCCACATTTTCGCTTTCAAGCAGCCACAGCCCGCGACCCGCCAGCCACACGCGCTGCGATCGATCCCGCATGATGACGCCCACCTCGTCACCCAGACCGCTGGGCCGAAGCGGCTGGCAGTTGCCCCAGCGCAGGTCGAAGAGGCACAGCCCGTGGTTGGTGGCGAGAAGGAGACGGCTCTTGCCCCAGGCCAGCGCGTCGCGGATCTGCACGCGCACGCCATCGAGGGTGACCGGCACGTCGTCGATGAGCGGGACGCCCCCCGCCTCGTTGAGGTCGAGACGGGCCATGGCCCAGGCAAATGCGGCGAATGGCAAGCCGATCCAGGGCGGACCGACCCCTGCGACGAAACGCAGCGGCTCACCCACCGCTGACTTGACCGACAAGATGCCGTGCACCCCTTGCGTGTCTAGCGTGCTCGCCCCGCCAGCCAAGGCGCCATGGTTGGAGGAGGGCATGCTCATCACCATGCGCCACTTGCCGGCCGAGAAATTCCACAACCCCTGGTTGTCGACGTTCCACAGCTGCCGGTCAGGGGTCGCGAAGGTGTCGTCAGGTTCCAGTGCGAGGTCTTCCTGGCTTGCGACCTTGAAGCCGCCGTCCTTCCACTGACCGGTGACAAACGTGTCTTTGAGCCCATGCATGTGGCCGCTGTAGGTCCGGCGCGGCCCGGCCTTGGCCACGACGATGTTGGTCTTGTCATCGATCGGAATGCTGACCAGAGCCGCCCACACGCGCTCCTCGCCTTCATTCCGTCCCACGCCCACCAGATCGCGCGGTGGCGCCACGGTTTCCGGCACAGCCCGCCAGGTCCCGCGCGAATAGAGCAAGGGGCTGCCGTGGCCGTAGAAGGCCAAGCCATCGCCCATGCGCACGATCTCGGTAGGAAACGAGACAGAATCCTGTCCGTCAAGCAGGTACCGATGCGTGCTGTCGGCGGTGAGTTCCAGGAAACCGCCGCTCGCCAGGGTCAAGATGACCCGCTCGCCATCAAGATGGGCCCTGCCCACCGCGTGCAGGTCTCCCCCGGGTCCGCGCTGGACCTTGAAGCCCACCGACCCCATGGGGTTCCATTGCTTGACCTTGTTGTCGACTTCCACCACCTCCTGGGCTGACGCCACGATGGCGCCTGCCCGTCCGGGCGTGGCCAGGATTTGTGTGATCGGTGTGGCAGGCGCCCCCGAGGGAGTCTTCGCGTGATCGGCGCTCGCCGACCAGAGCGTGACCGTCTTTCCGCCGGAATCAACCCGGACGATGAAACTGGCGGGCCCCTCCGGCCGGGTGGTGCCGCCGAAGGCCCAGATCTGCCCGTCCGCGAGTTCGCTGACGCCCTGGAGCCCGATCCAGTCATCCTTGGCCGGGACCTCCTTCATGGTGCCCGCCTCGAGATCGATGAGTTGCAGTCTGGCTTCGCGGTCGTCGCGATTGCTGCTCACCCAAAGGCGCTCCTTGCGGTCGAGGAAGAAGCTCTTCGGTGCGTCGAGGGGATATTCGCGGCCGTTGCCCAGGTCCTTGAGCTTGTGTGCGAATCCACCGCCCGCACTCGACCCATAGGGAATGCGGCTCGGGTTGCTGATGACAACCAGCATCCCGCCTTTTCGGTGGCCGATCCATTCCGGTCGCCCTGCCACCTCATCCACCTGAGCCAGCGAAAGGTCGGCCAGGTTGACCCGCATGATCACCCCGTTGGACAGGCCTGCATAGATGCTCTTTTCGTCGCCAGGGCCGATGCAGACGAAGCTCCGTCGCGCCTGCCGTTCGCCGAGCAGGCTGAAGTTCTTGCGATCGAACGCGAGGAGGTTCCCGGCGCGGCCCAAGGCAACAACCTGCTCACCCACAAGGAGGCTGTCGCGCAAGGCGTTCCGGTCCACGTGGTGCTCGATCCCGAGCGTGCGGGTTCCCGACTTGCGTGCCGTGGCCTGGCCGCCCAGAGCTGCGGGCACGGCTTCCGGTCGCCTCGATTCGATGGATCGGAGGACCAGCAAAAACGCGCCGCCAGCCAGAAGCAGCGCGCCTGCCACCAGGCCCGCCACAAGAGGAAAACGGACCGGCGATCGGGTCGGGCCGGGGGACTGTGCCGAATCCGGGAGGGTCACTGGGATTCCGCGGTCTCCGTCCGGCGCCCCGGCTGGCGGCGCGGGCTTCCTCGTCGTGCCTGGAGACGGCGTCTCGACAGCAGGGTCGGGGGCCACGGGCATAGCCACTAAGCGAGGCGCGATGGAGAAATCTGTGACCCCTTCTCCCCGGTCCGCCGGGGAGAAGGGGATGAGGGGTCCGGCCGAGGACGGCCCCTCTCCCCAACCCCGCTTCGCGGGGCGAGGGGGCAGAATGCCTGGGCTTCCGCTGGCCGGCCGCCTAATGCCTATGGGGGCCGCGGGCGGCTCTTGCGGGGCTGCAGGAGTGGGACCGGAGGTGGCACCGGCTCGCTTCACCTGGCCGACCGCGCCGGGCGGCACAGCCCCGCCGCCGGGACGAAGCGCCGGAGCGGCATGCCCTTGCCCCGGTTCGCCGCCTGACAGCGGAGGACGCACCGGCGATGAAGGGGGCGCGATGCCACCCGCGCGGGGGCTGGGATCGCTTCCGGAAGTCGGGGGCTTACGGGAGGCGGGAACCATCGGGTTGGCGGGCCCGGCGCTGGCGCCCGACGCGGGCAGCGTTCCTGGCGGCGGCGCTCCGGCAGGGGCGCGAAATCCCGCAAAGTCGGCAGGCTCTGGCAGCTTCAGCGCAGCGGCAAGGGCCCGCACCGCAGCCGACACGGCTGGACCGGAACGTGGGGCCGGTGACAGCGCCGAACCAGCCGCGCCGCCGGCCTGCGGGAGCTTTCCGGCTGGGTCTGCGGGCGGAGAGAGAACAGTTCCTGGCGAACCAGCGCGCGTGCCGGATGAAGGCGTCCGAGCAGGGGGTGAGCCCGGCGTGGGCACACTCGATGCAGCTCGGCCGCCTCCCTGGGGCAGCTTCGGGGGAGGTCCGGGTGACATTCGGCAGAAGAGTAGGATACACGACGATCTTGGCCTGCGATACGCCGAGACAGGCGCTGTTCCTTGCTCAAAGAGTTCGCTCCGCCCTTGGGCCCCCCACCAGCCGCCCCGGGGGGCGCAGGGTGGGCTGTCCGTCCCGAAGCCCCGGTTTGGGGGAGCCGGCGGGCTCCCCCCGCGACTACTTGCTTTCCAGCAAACGCACCTCGACCTCGGGCGGATTCGCGAAATCGTCCCACAGACGATCGAACAGCTTGCGGTCCGGTTTGCCGTCGAGCACGACGAACCGGTACTTCAGCTTGAGTGGCTTGCCGGAGCGCACCGTGATCGGTCCATTCTTTGTCGGGGCAAAACCCATGACTGGCTCTTCTGGATCGATGAACACGGCCTCGGGCTGCTCAGTGTTTCGCGGGTGGGCCAGGATGGCCACGCCGGCCAGCCTGCCCCCGCCCTTGCCGCCCAGATAGCACCAATGCGCCGGCTTGCCCTGGGCCTCGCCGCGTTCTTCGCCCTCGGACGTCAAGAAGAATGACTTGCCTGGTCCTCGCCAATCGCGGTTGCCACGCAGGGTGATTCCGCCAAACGGATTCTCACCCAACGTGGTCTGGCCGCTCACCACTTCCTGGCTTGACGCTAGGTCCACCACGAAATAGGGCGGCCGGCTCGAAGCGCGAAACCCGGTCACCGACCAGCCTTCGCGCAAGACCGTCGCGCCCAGCCGGCGGTCTAGGTCAGTGAAGTACTGATGCGAGTTGAACCCACCGCGAAGCGCCCCACCCCACAGGGGCGTGACTGATTCCACGGCAACGCGGCCCGTCTGGAGGCCGGCGTCCCAAAAATCCGGGTGGCTGCCTTCGCATTCCACCTTCTGCCAGCCGGACCAGATGCCGTGCTGATAGAGTTTGTCCTTGGGATAGTCATCGGTCACCACCACGCCTGCCGGCGAATAGACGGGATGAAGATAGCCGCTGCGCCAGTATTCGGGTGCAATGTCTTTGCGGCGGGGCTGGCGCTGGGTCTGATAGGCCAGGATCGGCTTCCCGTCGATGGTCAGCGTGACATTCTCGGGCGTTTGCGCGGCCAGCACGCCGCCCTTCCCAGACCCGGCAGGGGACTCCCCTTCTTCCGCCAGATAGATTGCCTGCGCCTCCGCCTTCAGCGCCTTGATCTCGAAGGCGACCTGCCCATCCGCCTGCATCTGCGATGGCACACGCGCGCCGTTCGGCGCTCGCACCAGCGCTGACTTGACCCCCGGCGTTCCCGGCAGAAGGGCAGTCACCGTGACGTTCTCTCTCGCGCGCGGACCCGCCTTCACCGTGATCTCCCACCGCCGATGCCGATCAGGGACAGCGGCCTCAGGGGGCGTCACCGGCGACGGCGGAGGCGTGATCGTGAGGGAGGTTTGCTGTGGCGGGGGCGTGCTGGACTGGGGCGGCGACGGCTTGGATTGGCCACAGGCCGAAGTGCCTAGCACGGCACAGAGAAGTGTCAGGGGAAGAGTAGAGCGAAACATGGCCGCGAAACTAACCCGGAGCGCGCGCTTCGGGAAGAGAAAGGACTCGGTAGCCAGATGTGGTCGATGCCTTCGAGCACAGCGGGATGACGTTCTCCGCCTCGGCCATGGCCAGGTAGTCGCCCCATGCCTGCATGATTTGGCGACGTTTCTCCACCAGCAGCGCCTCTACTTGCGTTTTTGCAGCCAATACGCCAGCAGGCCGACGGCCAGCGTGGCTAGGCCCACAAGGCTCTCCCGCGGCCGCTCGGCCACGGTGAAGGTTGTGGCGCCGAGCACGAAAACCAAAAACAGGCCCGGCACCCATGGCCAGCCCGAAACCTTCAGGGCTGGGCCTTGCTTGTGCCGCTGCCACACCAGACCCAGCACGGTGGCCGCGGCGACCAAGCCCAGCGTGAAGCCGACATATGTGAGCAGGCTTGCGTAAGCCGCCGTCCACAAGGCCACGATGCCGATCGCGATCTGCGCGAGGAGCGCCAGGCGCGGTGGCCGACCTGGCCGTACCGCAAACGCGCGCGGCAGAAAGCCATCGGCCGCCATGCGCGCCACCACCTGGGGCCCGGCCATCACGAACGACGAGACGCAGATCGCGAGCACGAAGGAAATCAAGCCTGAGACCAACCTGGCCAGGCGCGGCCCACCCAACACGAGGGCCGCGATGCGGCCCACGTCGACTCTTCCTGCAAGCAAAGACGCAGGCGTCCCCAGAACGAAGACGGCATTCAGCCCAAGGTAGAGTGCGGTTACGATGGCGGTTCCCAACACCAAGGCCCGGGGCAGGTTCTTCTTCGGTTCCGCGACCTCGCCGCCCACGTACACCGCCGCGTTCCAGCCCTGGTAGCTGTACGACACAACCACAAGGGCCACGCCCAGGCCCGCCATTCGGCCCGGGGCTGCCACATTGTGCAGCCCCTCGCGCGCCAACTGCCCCACCCCGAACCCGGTGAACAGCGTGATCAAGACCAGTTCGATCCCAACGGCGATCGCCTGCGCCCGTGCCCCGGCGGTCAGAGACACTGCGTGCACGGCTGCTGCAGCCACGATGATCACCGTTCCCGTCAAGCGGGGCGATGCCAAAGCGGGGCCTCCCAGGGCGGACATATACTGCCCGAACGCGTAAGCGAGCGCGCCCAGCGGAACAGAAAACCCTACCAGCAGTGAAACCCAGCCTGCCAAGTAGCCGAGCGCCGGATGCAGCGTGCGTGACAGAAACACGTATTCTCCGCCCGATTCAGGAATGTGCCGGGCGAGCGCGCCGTAGCACAAAGCCCCGAGCAAGGCGATCAAGCCACCCAGCGCCCAGACCAGCAGCACTAGCCACGTCGAACCCAAATCGGCTATCAGGATGCCGCTCGTGGTGAACACACCCGTGCCCACCATGCTCGCCACGACCAGGGCGGTTGCGCTGCCAAGCCCGAGGCGTCGTTCGCCGGCCATGCAGGACCGATCGAGTATTGCTACTTGCCCCTGCGCTGCAGGGCCAGGACAAGCCGTGCCCAGGCATCGCGCTCGTCCTCCGAGGTGAACGAAAACTCCACGCTGGCCACCCGCGCTGCGCGCTTGCGCCTTTCCACGCGAAGCACCTTGCCCGTGACGTGACGCGCATACATCGCCACGGTCCTGGCCGGCCCGGGCACGGTCAGATCCACACCATCGCCAGCCATGAGCGGCAGCGAGGTCTCCACCAATATGCCACCCACACCCAGGTTACAGATGTGCGCCCGCGCATCACTTCGCTCGCCAGCAGCCGGTGGGGATTCCACCCCTGCCGCGAGCGTCGCGGGCAGCCGCACGCTGAGGCGTGGGTACTGGCGGCGCTGCTCAGTCTCCACCCTGGCCAGTCGCTGCAAGGCCACCGTAACAGGCGGGCCGCTGGCCACGCGCAGAATCGCCGCGCGGCCGGTGTGACGACCCGTGCTGCTCGCGTAGCGAACCACCGCCTCATGCCCCGCCTCAAGCCCTTCCGGGGACGTCGGCAGGTCGGGGAAGGTAAAGAGCACCTCGCCCGGCCGCAAGCTGAAGACAAACCCATGCAGCGGCGCTGCAGAGCCGTTCGCAAGAATGTCTGCCCACTGTCCAAGCACAAGCTGGGCGTCCAGAGCGATTCTCTTTTGCGGTTGGCGGGGCCTGCGAACCGCCTTGAGAAATGGAAGAGGGGCCATGGCGTTCCCCCTTCCTGTATCGGCTCCCTCGCGCAACCACATAAGGGCTATCTACTCTCCGCACATCAAAGCGCAAGTCAAAGGGCATGTGTGGCGATATCGCCCAACTCCTCGTCGGAAAGTTGCACAGGATTGCCGCGCATGCTGCTGGCGGCCTTGGCCTTGGCAACCAGGGCGGGGATGTCACCGGCCGACAAACCGTGGTTCCCGAGGCCCCGAACCCCGAGCGCCCGGCAGAGATCGCGAACCCAAGCAACACCGTCGTCCGCCCCCGCGCCGTGCCGCCCTGTCACGATTTCGGCGATCTCCCGGTAGCGAGCCCGGGCTGGGTGTTCAGGCTCGCGCTCGGCCAACGCGCGCAGGTTCGCCTCCATCACCGGCCCCAGCAAGGCTGCGCAGAGCGCCCCATGGGGAGCGTGCAGCATCCCGCCCAGGGGCGCCGCGAAGCCGTGCACGGCGCCCAGCCCCCCGTTGGCCAAGCACAGACCGCCGCACAGGCTCGCCAACATCAAATCCTCGCGTGTGTCCGCGTGGAGCCCCGAGGTGTAGGCCCGTCGCAACGCCCGCGCCGAACGCCGCAGCCCCTCAGCGCCCAGCGCATCAGTCAGAGGATTGGCTCGACATGAAACCAGCGCTTCCAGAAGGTGCGACAGGGCGTCCAGGCCGCTGCAGGCCACCACCGGCTGGGGCAAACCGACCAGCAGGTCCGGGTCGAGCACCGTTAGAATAGGCAGTAGGTAGGGGCTGCGCAAACTGACCTTGACCTTGGCAGCCGGCACACTGATGACCGCGTTGCGGGTTACCTCAGCGCCGCTGCCGGCCGTGGTCGGGATGGCCACAAAGGGCAACGGCCGCGCCTGCAGCGGCCGTCCGCGGCCCACGACCTCAAGATAGTCGAACAGGTCGCCTTCGTTGGTGGCCAGCGCAGCCACGGCCTTGCCCGTGTCCATGGCGCTGCCCCCACCCAGTCCGACCACGGCGTCGCAACCCTCGCGCCTTATCTTCGCCCGGCCAGCCGACACCAAGTCCACCGTGGGCTCGTGGTCCACGACCAGCAAGACCGACTCGATGCCGGCGGCGACCAGCAGAGATCGCAACCGCTCGGCCCCGGGGCCTGGCAGATTGGTCGCGACCAACGTGCGGCGCACGCCCTGGGCGCGCAGGGCAGCGGGCGTCTCCGCCAGCTTGCCAGAACCAAACAGCAGCCGCGCGGCGGTCGCGAACTCGAAGCTCACCACGTGGCGTCCTCGGTGACGTTGAGATATTTGTTGCTCGTACGCGGCTCCGCCATCATGGACGCGACCGTATCGCGCCACTTCCGGTAGTGGGCGGTTTCCTTGTGCGCGGCCGCGCCCTCGGATCCGTGGTAAGCTTCAATCATAACGAACCGGGTGGGAGTGTCTGTGTCCTGCACGACATCGAAGCGGGCTACCCCTGGCTCTTTCACGCTCTCGCAAGCATTGGCCAGCGTGGCACCGCGAAAGGCCTCGACCAGGTGGGGCTGGACGTGGACATGGACCAGTACGACGTGGAGAGTGTTGGGCATGGCCAGAGAATAGCGCGGTATCGTGGAACCGGATCGTCTAGTGCTGCATCCTAGGCTTAGGTGCTTAGCCCCAGCGGGGTGTTTCTGCGAGATGAGAAGGGGGTCCGATGCAACTCTCGGAAAAGAAGTGTGTTCCGTGCGAAGGGGGTGTGCCGCCGCTTGGTTCGGAACAGGTGGGGGAATTCCTGCGCGAGGTCCCTGGCTGGCAGGTCAGTGAAGATCATGGCACCTTGAGTAAAGAATTCCGTTTTTCCCATTTCGCTGAGACAATGAGGTTTGTGAACCAGATGGCCGACCTAGCAGAAGAACAAGGTCACCATCCGGACTTTTGCGTTCACTACGACAGGCTGGACGTCCAGCTCAGCACGCATGCCATCCGCGGGCTCTCCGAGAACGACTTCATCATGGCGGCCAGACTGAACAAGCTGGCCTTTTCTCGCAAATAGGTGATATTCCCGTGCTCGAAACCACAGATGCGGTAGGTTCAAGTGTGATGGACACTCAATCGTGGCCCAGGTCAGCGCTTGCTGTCGAAGACTTGGAGGCAGGCATGTCTGGCTTTCGCCTGGTCGAGGTCAAGGTCTTTAGCGCCACCAAACGCAAGGACCGAGATCGCCTCGATGAGGTGGCCACAGCCTGGTTGCGGGACCATCAGGACTTCGACCGCCTGACCGCCCGGGTGACGCTGTCATCGGATCTGGAATACCACTGCCTATCCATCACCTTCATGGGCTGGCAGCGGATCTAGTGCCGCCTCTCGTAAGTTCGTACCTGTTTGAGCGGCCAGTTTGACGGCGACGGAGCCGGTGGCCGGAGCCGCATCCGGCAGCCGGTCCCGGATGCGGAACCGGATCCGGCTACCGGTCCCGGCCCCGGCACGGTAACCTGAACCAGCTACCGATTTCCTAGACCCGTGACAGCCGCAGAAGGTCGTGGCGGCAGACGATGGAAAGGCCTGTCTTTCTGGGGGAGTCCGCCCCTTGGCTCTGCTTGTCGCGGGATTGCGGGTCAGCCGCCGGACTTGCTCTTGCGCATGAGGCAGGGCAGGGTAGCGGTTTCCAAACCCCCAACGGAAGGAAGCCGCTCTCGTGCAGTACCTGATGGACCTGTTTCATAAGATCTACAACGTCCAGGGCATCATCCAATGGGGGGGCATGGTCGCCCTGGTCGCAGTGGTCTTCTCCGAGACTGGGCTCCTGGTGGGATTCTTTCTGCCTGGTGATTCGCTGCTGGTAACGGCCGGCATCTTCTGCACCTCGGCCAACCCCACCGGTAAGCCTCTGCTCGACATCGTGTGGCTAAACCTGGCCGTCGGAATCGCCGCCGTGGTGGGTGACCAGGTGGGCTACTACATCGGGCACAAGACGGGGCCCAAGATCTTCACACGCGAGAGTTCGCTCTTCTTCAACAAGAAGCACCTCATCCGCACCCACGAGTTCTACGAGCGCCACGGCGGCAAGACCATCATTCTGGCGCGCTTCATCCCCTTCATTCGCACCTTCGCCCCGGTAGTGGCAGGCGTGGGCCAAATGAACTACCGCCGCTTCGTCAGCTACAATGTCTTCGGCGGCATAGGCTGGGTGCTGAGCATGACCCTCATCGGCTACGGCCTGGCGACCACCTGGCCCGGTGTGACCAGACACATTGAGAAGCTGATCATCCTGATCATCTTCCTGTCGCTCCTGCCTGGCATCATCGCTTACGCGAAGAACACCCTGGCCAACCGAAAAAATGCCCAGAACGCCGGCTGACAAGAAGACCGCGGCGGGCAAGCTTCAGCCGACGCCGGCCGCGCCACGGCCGGTCCGGGCGCCGCAGCCGCCGCGGGTGGCGTTCCCCAAGAAGAACCAGCAGCCCACGGCGGCTGCCTTCACGGCACGCCTGCCGCTGGCTCTGGGCAAGCGCTTCGAGGCGGCGCGCAGCTTCCTTCTCAAGCAGAAAGAAGTCGTCGAGGATGTGACCTTCTACGGCCCGTCGACCGGATGGGCCCTACGCTACCTATGCGCCGGCAAGCCCCTGTGCGCCCTGCTTCTGCACAGCGATCTTCCGGTGGCCATCGTGTCACTGGAAGCAGCGGCCAGTGCCGCTGTGGATTGGCAGGCCCTTTCACCTGTTGGCCAGCGCGCTCAGAAGACGGCCCATGGCAGCCCGTCGCGGTTGTGGCTCGACATTCCGCTGGCTGGCACAGGCGCCGCGGACTTCAAGACCGTCATTCGCGCTAAGCTGACGACCATGGCGCCTTGACAAGTTGAGGAAACCGACGGACAGCGGCGACGTCTTAATCAAACCGGGTTGAATGGCTGACTTCGGCGCCCTTTCCGTCCTCATCGCGTTCGTGGTGGCAACCTATGCCGGCGCGGCATCTTTGGTTGGAGCCCGGCGCAACAATGCGCGACTGCTCGAATCCGGACGGGCCGCCGTATACGCCCTGGCCGCGGTGCTGGGGCTGGCCAGCGTGGCCATGGTGCAGGCCTTTGTCTCGGGCGACTTCAGCATCAAGTACGTCCAGCACTACTCCGATGCGCAGGCTCCTCTGGCCTACAAGATCTCGGCGTACTGGGGCGGGCTGGATGGCTCTATGCTGTTCTGGGTGTCTTTGCTGGCCGTGTTCGCCGCCATCGCTGTGTACACCAACCGGCACCGCCAGCGCGAGATCCTGCCCTACGCCATCGCGGTGATGGCCGCGGTCGCGGACTTCTTCCTCTACCTCATCATCTTCGAGAAGAACCCTTTTGATATATTCCTGGTCGAGATTCCAGCCTCGGGCCAGGGGCTGAATCCCCTCTTGCAGAACCCGTACATGGTCACCCACCCGCCCGCGCTCTACGCCGGGTTCGTGGGCCTGACCATTCCCTACGCCTTTGCCATGGCGGCGCTCATATCGGGCCACCTGGACGGCGCCTGGCTGGTGGCGATTCGCCGCTGGGCTCTCGCCTCGTGGTTCATGCTCACCCTCGGCCTGGTGCTGGGCATGATCTGGGCCTACGAAGTCCTGGGCTGGGGCGGATTCTGGGCCTGGGATCCGGTCGAGAACGCGGGCCTTCTGCCCTGGTTGACCGCGACCGCGATGCTGCATTCCATGAAGGCGCAGGAGCGGCGCGGGCTGTTGCGCCGCTGGACCTTCGTATTGGTCATCCTGACCTTCTTCCTCACCATCTTTGGCACCTTCATGACCCGGTCGGGCATCGTGCAATCGGTGCACGCCTTTGGCAAGGACACGCGGCTGGCCTGGATCTTCACCATTTTCATGGGGCTGGTGCTGCTCTCCAGTTTCGGCTTCCTGTTCGCGCGCCTGTCGGCCCTGCGGGCAACGCGGGCGCTGGATTCGTGGCTCTCACGTGAGGCGTCGTACGTCGCAGCCAATTGGGTATTCGTGCTGGCTGCCCTGGTGGTGATGTTCGCCACCATGTTCCCCACCCTTTCCGAGGCGGTGAGCCGCGAACGCATCAGCGTGGGCGCGCCCTTCTTCAACCGCTGGATGGTACCCATCGGGATCACGCTCCTGCTGCTCACCGGGCTGTGCTCCATCCTGGCCTGGCGCCGGACTGCGCTGCCCGAGGTGCGCCGGCGCCTCATCGCGCCGGTGGTGGCGGGAATCGTCACCGCCGGAACCTGCACCATCGGCGGGTTGGGCTCGTCCAAGGCCGCGCTGCTCTGCCTCGCCCTGTCGGGCTTCATCGCCGCAGCGGTGGTCCAGGAGATCGGCCGTGGCGTGGCCGCCCGCATGCGCAGCGCAGGCCAGGGGCCGGGCGCCGCACTCGGCGCGCTTTTCTACCGGATCCGCCGCCCCTACGCCGGCTACCTGGTCCATCTCGGCGTCGCTCTCATGTTCCTGGGCTTCGCTGGCCAGGCCTTCCAGCGCGAGGAATCGGTGGTCCTGTCGGTCGGGCAAACGCGTAGTTTTGGCAAGTACGGCATCCGGTTCGACGGCTTTGCTCAGACGGAGGATCGCCAGAAGCAGATGGTCACGGCCGAGCTCACGGTCCTACTCGACGGCAAACCCGCCGGTCAGCTCCTCCCGGCGCGCTGGGTCTACGCCAAGCGGCCCGAGGAGCCGACCACCCAGGTCGCGATCATGCGCGGCCTGGACGAGGATCTCTACGTCACCATGGGCAAGCACGACCTGGACGGGGGCACGGCGGCTCTCAAGCTGGTGGTCAACCCACTCGTCGACTGGATGTGGCTGGGCTTTCTCCTCATGGCCGCGGCCACGATTCTCGTGCTCCTGCCCGATGGCCGCTCGGTCCGCGCCGTTTCACTCGCCCGCTTTTCGTTCAGCAGCGTAGTCGCGTGGGGAGCCCGCCGGCTTTGCCGGCGGCGCACCATCGCGGGAGGGTTTGGGAACTCTTCCAGGGTTCCCATGTTAATGGTCACCTTGCTGGGGGCAGCCGTCGCCCTGGTTTTCGGCGTACTGTTCGCTCGCCTGCCCTGGCGCGCGCCTCTGGTGGTCCTCGGTGTGGGCGGAGTTGGCCTTGGGCTGACAGCGCTGGCCTTGTACCGCGTGCTCGATCCGCTGCTGCGGCAGGAAGCCACTACCAGCGCAGAACGCCGCGCCTTCATCGAGGAAGAACTGCAGGCGCGCCTTGCTGCCGGCACCGAGGAGACAGAATGAATCGCTGGTCCTGCCTAGTCGCGTGGGGAGCCCGCCGGCTTGGCCCCCTTCGGGGACTTCGGGACGGCCCGCCACCCTGCCCACCCCGCGCGCTTCGCGTGCGCCCTCGCCGGCGGCGCACCATCGCGGGAGGGCATGGGAACCCTTTGAGGGTTCCCATATCAGCGGTGCTGCTGCTTGTTGCCGGGACTGCGGTTGCGCAGCCGCCAGCGGGAGAGCACGATGCGCAGACCATGGCGGCGCGTCCTTTGATGGTCGGCGACTTGCCAGTGGGCACCGTGACCGTACGCGTGGGTCGCGGCTCGCTGTCGAATGTCGCCGTGGGAGTCCAGGTTGTGGCCACGGTGACTGCTCCGGGTGGCAAGGCCAGCACGCGGACCGAAGAGACCAAGTCGGACGGTCGCGCGACTTTCTCCGATCTCCCGGTGGGCGCTGAGTTTCGCGCTGAAGCCATGGTCGACGGCGAACAACTGCAAACCGCTTCTTTCGACATCCCCGCTCAGGGAGGCACGCGCCTCATGTTGCTTTCCAGGGACGAACAGGGTCAAGGCGAGGGCGAAGAGGCAAGTGCGCCGGCCAATCCGCACGCGGACGTGGGCGGGCATGGCACAGACCTGGCCGAAGCGGCTGTTCGCGCGCTGCCAGGTGCGGTGACGGCGAGAGATGACCTGGCTGCAGGAACTTTGGAGCTGCGCCTAGTCGACAGCGATGGTGCGCCCATGGTTGGCCAGGACGTGAGGTTGGGGCACAGCACCGGCAGGCGAGAGGCCATTTCGTTCGTGGCCAGGAAATCCGACAAGGACGGATTGGTTCGCTTTCAAGGGCTCGAAACCGGTGATCCGCACGAATACGTAGCCACCATCGATCGCGACGGCGTGCGCCTCGGCAGCGGTCGCATCCGCCTGTCGGCCGATCGGGGCGCCGCCGGAGAGCTGCGCGTGCCCGGCCAGACCAACGATCCATCAGTTTTGCAGGTATCCAGCTCGTCCAAGCTGCTGATCGACCTGCGCGAAGACGCACTGGCCGTCATGGAGAATCTGGTTCTCGAAAACACATCCGACCGGTTCTTCAGCGCCGGTCAGGGTGGCCTTCCCATTCCCCTTCCAGCCGGGTCCAGCAATGGAAGCCCAATCGAGGGCGGCGCGCGCCTGGAGCCGCTCGAAAGTTCGACCATGTTCTTGCGGGACGCGGTTCCACCAGCAGATTCGGACGGGATCCCGGTGCAAGCTCGGTTCGGGTTCTTCGTGCCCACAGCAGGCGAAAGAAGCATCACGCTGCGCCAGCCCATGCCGCTCGGCATCGAAAGCCCAGTGGTCATGGTGCCGGAAAATGACCACCTGGCGCTCGCAGCGCCGGGGCTGCAGACCATGGCTCCCCAGACGGACGATCGAGGAGCACGAATGCTGCTCTTCCAGCTCGCCAGCGTGCCTCGCAACGGCGTCCTCAGTATCACGGTGTCCGGGATGCCCACGCGTGCCAGCGTGGGCAAGACCATCGCGACGGTGCTGGTCGCCGCGCTGGTCTTCGCGGCCGTGCTCGGCCTGCGCCGGCCCAGAATCGAACGGCGGCCAGAAACCAAAGACCCCGGCACTCGACGTGAGCAGCTTTTTGCTGAGCTGGTCGAAGTGGAACGGGGGCGGCGAGCCGCGGGAGCCGACGATGCGCCGCTGGCCTTGCGGCGGGCCGAGCTGGTGGCCGCCCTTGCGGCCGTGGAAGGGGGCCCTGAGCCTGCGACAAGAGCGAACCGGCGCTCCCCGGAAGCCCAGAAGTTCGATGATTGAGTCGAGCATCCAGTCTGGGCGATCAGCCGTGGTTGTAGCCGGCCTCAGGAAGGTGTTGTGGGATTGACGAGCGACCGTGTGCTGCGTCTTGTGAACGTCGGCAAAACCTTCGGCCGACACCGGGCGCTTGCCGACGTGTCGCTGGCTTTTGTCCCTGGTCGGGTGGCGGCAGTTCTGGGCCCGAACGGTGCGGGCAAGTCCACCCTTCTCGGCCTGCTTTCGACCCTGTCGCAACCATCACAGGGGCGCATCACGCTGGGCGATGAAGAGCTGTCGCGCCACAGCCCCTTGCGCGCCACCATCGGCTACGTCGGCCACGAGCCGGGCGTCTACGGAGATCTCTCCGCCCGGCAGAATCTGCGGCTCTTTGCCTCTCTCTACGGAATGGCGAGCGCCGAGCGCATCGACGAGATGTTGGCACGCGTGGGCCTGGATGGCGTCCGGCGTGAAGCGGCGGCACGGACCTTCTCGCGCGGGATGTTGCAGCGTCTGGCGCTGGCGCGCGCCCTGCTCCACGAGCCGGAGATCCTGCTCTTTGACGAGCCGGGCGCTGCTCTCGACCCCGCGGGCGCCGCGTGGCTGGCAGGCGAGCTGCAGCGCGAGCGTGAGGCCGGCCGGCTAGTGGTGTTGGTGACCCACGATCTCGCCGCGGCCGCTGCCATCGCCACGCATGTTGTGGTGCTTCGCCGCGGCCGCGTGGCCCGCGACGAGGCGCGTGCGAGTTTCTCCGCCGACGAGGTTCGCCGGATCTACGAGGAGGCCACCCGTGGCAGCACCTAGTTGGGCTTGCCAAGCTGCGCGCATCGCTTGGAAGGATCTGCACATTGAGGGACGCAGCCGGGAGGTCGTCACCACCATGGGCTTTATGGCCGCGCTGGTGGTGTTGGTGTTCTCCTTCGCCTTCATCTCGGGGCAAGAAGTGACGGTTGGCCCCGACGTGGTCGCCGGCATTCTGTGGGTCGCGGTCTTGTTTTCGGGCACGGTGGCCCTTTCGCGCACCTTCGACCGCGAGCGGGAGAGCGAGGCCATCCGTTCGCTTCTGCTGTCCCCGGCACCGCGCTCGGCTATCTATGCGGGCAAACTGGCGGCCACCGCGCTCATCATGTTCCTGGTGGAGTTGCTGTTGACGCCTCTGCTCGCGGCTCTGTTCTCGGCCGCTATCACTCCACACGCGCTTTGGCTGGGGTTGCTCCTGTTGCTGGGAACCATCGGTTTTTCTTCGGTGGGGGTGCTCTTCTCTGCGGCGCTTCTGCGCGCGCGCAGCCGCGACGCGCTTCTGGGCGCACTGCTCTTCCCCATCGTGATTCCGGTGCTGCTGGCGGCCAGTCGCGCAACCGCCACTTTGCTCGATCCGACGGCCTCGGATCTCGAACCCGCGCTCTTCTGGACGCGTTTTCTGGCCGCCCTAGATGTGGTGTTTGTGGTGGTGGGGCTGTGGTCATTCGAACCGGTCGTCATGGGAGAGTGAGCTATGCTTTCCATGATGTCTTCGTCCCGCAAGTCTGGCGCCGCTTTCCTGGTGGGCCTCTTGCTGACCATGCAGGGGTTCTTTGTCGTGACCTTCCTGGTCGCAAACGCGCCGCTGGAAAAGACCATGGGAGCCGTGCAGAAGATCTTCTACTTCCACGTCCCTTGCGCCTGGCTGCTCATGCTGTCGACCTTTGCGTGCGCGGGCGGCAGTCTGGCATACCTCTTTCGCGGGTCGGAACGCGGAGATCGCCTGGCCCTAAGCAGTGCCGAGCTGGGCGTGCTGTTCGGCCTATGCGTGATGGTGACGGGTCCGCTTTGGGCGCGAGCGGCCTGGGGCGTGTTCTGGACCTGGGACGTCCGCCTCACCTCGTCGCTGCTGCTTTGGCTGATGCTGATAGCCTATGGTCTGGCGCGACGTTATGGCGGTGAAGGAGGCCGCCGGCTGGCAGCAGCCTTGGCCCTATTCGCGGCGGCAGACGTGCCTCTCGTCTACCTTAGCGTCAACGTCTGGCGCGGCCTGCATCCGAACACCAAGACGGTTTCTTCATTGGCCCCTGGGATGCGCTGGCCCTTCTTTCTGTCGCTGGCCATTTTTAGCGCCCTGTGGGGCGTGCTGCTTGTCTTGCGAATGCGTGTTGAGCGCACCCAGGCGCGCCTAGTGGAACTGGCGATCACCGTCGAGGATGCGGAAGGAAGGTCACCATGACTTACGTTGCCCTGGCCTATGGTTTCATCTGGGGTGCCGTTTTCACCTATGTCGCCCTGATCGGGCGGCGCGTAGCGCGGATCGACGGTGAAATCGAGGATCTGCGCCAGCGCCTGAAGCCCGGGGCGTAGGAAGCTAGCTGGGTTCTCACAGAGGGCACAGAGCAGCCCCACGGCTGCAAGAAGAACGCGTTGGGTGATTCATCTCGTCGGCCACCCGCCGCGGAGAACGCAGAGCGGACAAGGGTTCGGACGGAGCCGGAGAGGGAAGGGTTGGATTCTGCACAGACCCATTCCCCTTCTTCTCATCCGCTCTCGTCCGCCCTCAGTGCCCTCTGTGAGAACCAGCATCTCTTGGACCGTGGATCGAAGTCAGCTGGGTTCTCACAGAGGGCACTGAGGGGGAAGAGTACGGAGGAGGGCTGACCTCGCCCGCTTTGGTTGCGGCAGTAAGGCTGCTCTGCACTCTCTGTGAGAACTAGGAGCTGAGTTGACTTTTCCAGCAGACCAGACCAGACTAAGTTTATGAAGTCGATAAACATCCAACAGGCCAAGACCCATCTCTCGCGCCTGCTCGAGGAGGCTTTGGCCGGTGAGGAAATCGTGATCGCCAAGGCGGGGCGCCCCTACGTGAAGCTGGTACCCTGCACGCCTGACCGGACACCGCGACTGCTGGGCGGGTGGGAGGGCAAGGTCCGGATGGCCCAGGATTTCGACGACACGCCCGAGGATGTGCTCAAGCTTTTTGAGGGCGAGCCCATCGCTTCGGCCAAACCGCGCCCGCGCCGCGGTGGCAAGTGAAGCTGCTCCTCGACACGCACGCCTTGCTGTGGGCGCTCGCGCGTCCGGGCGAGCTGGCCCCGGAGGCGCGCCGTCGTTTGCAGGATCCCGGCAATACCGTCTTCGTCAGTGTGGCGTCGGCATGGGAGATGGAGATCAAACGCGCTTTGGGCAAGTTGGATGCACCTTCCGATCTGTCGGAACAGATGCAACGCCAGCGCTTTGCGGAGCTTCCTGTCCATCTCCGCCACATTCAGGCCCTCAAGGGCCTTCCCAGCCTGCACCGCGATCCCTTCGATCGACTCCTGGTCGCACAGGCCCTGGCCGATGAGTTGGTTGTCGTCACGCGAGACGCCCGAATTCGCGCCTATCCGATTCGGTCGATCGAGTGCTGATCCCAAATCTTTTCATCTTCAACAGTCAAAGTCTCGAAGAGGATTCCTCTCGCCGCGCCGTCACTGCCGGCTAGCGACACGGGCTTCCCAGTCTCACGATCGCGCGCCGGGAGATTCTCTTGGCGCGCGCTCCCGACGGACCACCGATGGACAGGGGGAGTGCGAGGGCTGAATCAACGCGTCTGCCGTTGCTCCGAGGCTCCGTGAGCCACGGATTTCCAGCCCTCTCTTCCCGTTCGTTCCTCTTGACTGCCAGCCACCGACAATACGAAGCTTCTGTAAGCGCGGGAGGACCCTCGGCCACATTTTCTTGCCGGAGGGGAAAGGGGATTGGCTGTCCAAACGATCTTAGCTTCTGCATGCCAGGCCGAAGTCGATGCTTTACTACGCCTTGCCGCTGTGCGAACGGGCCACCTCGGCCATGGACCTGCCGCTGCTCGTGATTCCGATCGAGGCGAGCTGCGGGCATCGCAGGTGAGAAACTGAGTTTTCCGTCCGAGTCATCCCTTGCTCCTGTGGCCGTTGACCCTTCTCGCGACCCTTGCCGGACCAGAGTCCGACGCTGCGACGGTGGAGCTGCGGGTCGAACCCGAGCGCGCGTGGTCTGGCGAGCTTTCGCTCATGCAGGAGTATCGCGTGCGAACCGCGGAGTCGGGGTCGGCCAGTCCCTCCGGGGTGCTTGGGGTGCCGCCAGCCGCCAACCCGAGAACCGACCAGGATCTGCGGCTGACTCTTGATGGGCAAGGCAGGGGGTATCGCGATCATTTGCAGGGCCAGATCTCAGCCGCGCTCTGGGTCGATGTCGATGGGTATACACCCGGGGGCCAGCCCGACTTGTTTGGGCAAATCTCCGACTACCGCCAGCCCCTTTTCGTGGTCTACGCGCTGTCGGCTGAATGGCAGCACAGTCTTCCCCTCGAAACCCTGCGTCTCGGCCGGCAAGTGAGCGAGCATGGATTGCCGATAACTTTCGACGGAGGGTCGCTGGGCTTGCGCTTGTGGGAACGCAAACTGTCGCTCTTCGGCTACGCGGGGCAAACCGTCCACTTTTTCGAGACCCAGCCGGGGCTGCTCGAAAACTGGGTAACTTGCGCGGGTGCGGGGTATCGACCGAGCCAGAATCTTCGTCTCGAGGTCGACTCGCGCTTTGAGCACGACTCTGTTCTTTCCCAGGACGCGCAGCAAAGGGTCTGGGTCTATGCCCATTCCTATGGTCTGACCCTGTCGACGCGTTTCGACGAAAGCTGGGCCAAGCTTTTCGTACGGGGTCTCAACCGGAGCGCGTCCCACGCCGGAGGCGCCCTACGCCTTGTGTTTCCGTCCCTCGCCCTGGGGATCGATGCTCAGGTGAGCGCGCAGCTTCGGACCCTGGGCGAGATCAGCGAGAACGAAAACCCATTCTATTCACTCCTCGGCCCCAGCCTGCCCAATCTGCGCTCGCGTGTGGAGGTCTGGAAGGAGTTCGGGTTGGGCCAGACAACCGCTCTGAGCCTGCGTGCTGGCTGGCGCGTACGTCAGCTTCTGCGTGGGGTCGAGGGCCCGTTCAACCGCAATAGCGGCGGCGTCTACTTTCAAACCGAGCTCAACAACCTGGCGGTGAAGGGCCTCTTCGCCACCGGAATCCTGGAATGGACCTACGTCCCGTGGTCATTGGCTAACGACTCGTTCGTGGTCCTCGGGGGATCGGCTGGCTACGCCACCCGCAGAATCAAGGTGGACGCGGGCACCTACTATCAGCGGTGGAAGGTCAACTACTACCGGGAGGTAGAAGAGCTGCAGGATGCCCGCACCGTCTATGGAACAGTCGCGGTTCGCGCCCTGCCTTGGTTGGAGGTGCGCGCACGCTATACCCTCGAGATTGTCGACCGCAACATTCAGTCGGCCTTCTTCTCCCTTCGGGAGGATCTGTGATGGGCCGTCCGGCTCAGCGCCCGCCACGGGGCGCATGGCCCCTTCTACCCGGGATTCTGCTGTTTTGCGGGCTTGGCTGTCAGCGCAGCCCGCTCGGCGACGGTCTCCCGGCCAAGCTGGATTGTTCCTCGTGTCACGGCAGCCAGGACAATGCGGCTCCCCCCAAGGCGCTCGACGGAGCGACCAGCACGAGCGACATCGGCGTGGGCGCCCACCAGCCCCACATGAACGGGGGATCGATTGCCGGCCCCGTCGCCTGTACAGAATGTCACCCGCTGCCCACCGTGATGGATGGCGACAACCACCCGGACCCACTCTCCGGTGGGACGGTGATGGTATTCGGCCCGCTGGCGCAAACCGGAGGGGCTGCTCCGATCTGGAACCGCACGACCAGGACCTGCACGAGTACCTATTGTCACGGTGCCACCCTGCCCGGCAGTTTCACCCCCGCGCCGCCTCTTTGGACCAAGGTTGATGGCTCGCAAATCAAGTGCGATTCGTGCCACGGCATCTCACCGGCCGATCTCGGCGCTTCGCATCCGTTGCACAGCGCATACACGTGCGACACCTGCCACGCTCGGGTGACGTCCGCCGAGTTGACCATCCTTGACCCCACTCTCCACGTAGACGGTCTTGTCGACGTCAGCATGGCGGCCGGCACCTGGGACCCGGTGTCCAGGACCTGCGCCAATACCCCCGACGGGTGTCATGGGAGTCAGCCATGGTGACCACGCGTGGGCCTTCCGTCCCGGGCCCGGCGAACAGCAATGGGCGCCCCATACCTGGCCCGGTGCCGGATGAGAGCCGCACGGGCAGTGCGCCCCGAGTGGCGGCCGCCGCCGACCAAGGAGATTCGGGCTTCGACCGCCAACTGGCCAGCCTGTTCGGCGAGAGCCTGTTCGGGCCGTGGCTCGATCCCGGGCAGTACCTGGGCGCAACCCGCACCACGCGACGGCACGGCACCCCGTTCAGGCGCCTCGCCCTGCTGGTTCTTGTCCTCGGAATCGGTACCGCGGCTGGCTGGATCGTGCGCGCAGGCCTTGTGCGCCGGGCGGGCGAAGAACGCGAGCATACGGCGCACAGTCTGGCCAGCTTCCTCAGGGAGGGCGAGCTGGATCGGGTCGCTCAGTTCCTCGCCCTTCTGTGCGGTCCCAATGCCACGCTCGACGCGCGCGATCCTCACCTCGATCTCATCGTTCGCGGTGAGGCGGCCCTTTACCGGTACCAGGATGCTGACCCCGCACGCCTCGGCCGCATCAGGCCGTATCTGTCGCCCGTGGGGACCAATCCCCCATCCGCGCCACGAACTCTGGCCAGCCTGACCGTGGCGTCACGGCAAGAGCGGGCCGCGCGCCTGGCTGAGCTGGAGTCGATCCGGCCAGCCTTGGATCGAGATCCCGAGTTCCACTATCTGCTGGCCACCGCGCTGGAGCGCAAGGGCGATGTGAAGGCCGCTCGCCAGGCCTGGGAACGGGCCTTCGAGCTTGGGCCGCTGTGGCTGGCCCACCGCTACGAACAGACTTGGTTCGAGGCTCGCCAAGGCAAACCGGAATCGGTCAGCAAGCTGGTCGGCCGACTCATGAGCGTCGCGCCCGAGTCGGCCTGGGCGCGCTTGGCGTCGCAACAGTTTGCGGGCGCCCAAGCCGCCAAGCCCGATGTCTCCCCAGAGGGCTCGTCGGCGCGCCCAGCTCCAGCGGTTGCGCTCTTTCATCAGAATTTCGCCCTGGCGCTCGCACAGGTTCGCGCCGGCGATCCGGTCGCGGGCAGGCGCAGTCTCGGCCAGGCGATCGCAGCGGTGAATGGCCAGGCGCCCTTCGTGCTTGATGCGTTCGACTGGCTGTTGGAGGCCAAGGCCATCGGGCTGGCGCGCGACTTGACAGGGTTCGAGGCCTGGCCGCGGCATTCCGACCTGGCCGCGGCGCGACTCGAGCAACTTGCCGAGCCCGGAAACCGCCTGGCCGAGAATCCGCCGGCCGCATCGGAACCACAGGCCAAGCCCGGCAAGCACGTCAAGAGGCCCGGCCGGGGCAAGTCCAAGGCAAAGGCGCGACACAAGAGATGAGGCCTGAGTCCACTACAAGAACGCGCCTCGTTGGCCTTGGGTTCTCGCTCTTGGTGAGCCTCTTTGCCGTTCCCCTGGTGGTGGCGCAGCAGTCCTTCTTCCGGGTGGCACCTGGGCCGCTGAACGAGAGTCACGCTGCCTACGACAACTCGGACGGCTGTCCGAAGTGCCATGAGGCCAATCACGGCGTCACCGACGCCAAGTGCCTCGACTGCCACAAGCCGCTCAGGGAAGAGCTGGCCAAACGGCGGGGTCTGCACGCGACGTTCACCGGGACGTGCCTGCACTGCCATCCTCAGCACAAGGGGCGGGAGTTCAACATCATCGACTGGAAACACGCGGGTGGGCACGAGACCTTCAACCATACCCAGACTGGGTTCTCGCTCCTCAACGACCACGCCAAACTCGCCTGCGCCTCCTGCCACACCCGGCGAATGAAGTCGGGCCGTATCACCTATCTTGGCCTTGCGCGGGATTGCCGGAGTTGCCACAAGGGCATTCACGGATTCACCGAGGCCCAGCTCGCGCAGAAGTGCGATACCTGCCATCCCCCTGGGCACGTCCTGCGGGGAATGTTGCTTTCCGCTTGGCTGGATCCGCACGGCCGCTACTCAGGGATCGCTTTTGACGGCAAGCACCTCGAGCAGCCTTGTACCAAGTGCCACCCCCAAGCCCAAATGGCGGGCCGGACCCCGCCGCGCAAATGCGCCGATTGCCACCGTCCTTTCCACCCGGTGACCGCCGAGACCGCCAAGTGCACGTCCTGCCACTTCACCGGGCGTCCCTGGAAAGAGGCCAAGGCCGACCACCGTCGATTCGGCTTTGCCCTTCTGGGCAAGCATCAGACCCTCGACTGTCGAAAATGCCACGGCAAGGGCGCGCAGATCACGTACACCCAAGGCGGCTGCGTGACCTGTCACCAGCACCGTGGCGCACACAAGGGGCAGTTTGCGGACAAGCCTTGCGCTGGTTGCCACGTGGAAGGCGGCACGCGCACGCGGGCCTTCACCCACAACAAGGATACGCGCTTCCCGCTCATCGGCTTCCACGCGGAGCCCAAGGTGCGCAGCAAGTGCGTGAACTGCCACCAGAACGACATCTACCGCACCAACAAGCTCGCTTGCGTCGACTGTCACAAAGACAGGGACAAACACAACGGACAGCTAGGCAACGACTGCTCCAAGTGTCACTCGCCTACCCAGCATTTCAAAGACCTGCGGCTGGTCTGGAAGCACAGCAAGCGGTTCCCGCTGGAGGGTCTGCACAAGACCGCGAAGTGCGAATCCTGCCACGTCAACGGTCGTTACAAACTGGGAGAAGTCACGTGCGTAACCTGCCACGAGAAGACTGAACCGCACCGCGGCCAGCTGGGCCGGGACTGCGGCAAGTGTCACCGGCCGGAAAAGGGAGCGCCCAAGTTCAAGCACGACACGATGACGGCCTTCGTCCGCGACGGCGCACACCGCGATCTGGCCTGCTCTTTCTGCCATCGGCCGCGGCCTGATTCACCCCCTGCCCTCGGTTGGACAAAGAAAGAAGTGGCGCCGCCGCTCGATCGCCGGTTCCCGGTCATGGGCAAACGCTGCGCGGACTGCCACGCGGACCCGCATCGCGGGTCGGCCGGGCCCAACTGCGACGAGTGTCACTCCACCGCCGGTTTCCGGGGCCTGCTCGCGGGGGCCGCGCGAACCCTCAAGCCGCGCGACCACACCCAAGTCTGGTTGCGTTCACACGCCGATCTGCCCTGGGACGAAGACGATGTCGGGGCACAGGGGCGCTCGTGTACCCGCTGCCACGCCTCGCCCGTCTGCACCAGTTGTCATCGCACCCACCCGCCCAAGAGTCACACCGCACTCTGGCGCTTGCGCGGTCATGGAACCGCCGCAGCCTTCGATCCGGAACCGTGCCGGGTGTGTCACCCGCCGGGTGGGTGCGTTCAGTGTCACAGAACAACGGCGCCGCTCAGTCACCGCGGGGCCTGGGGTACGGTGCATGGATTCGCGGCGGGCAGTTTTGCCAACGAAAACTGCTACGTCTGCCACCGGCGTGCCGATTGCCTGATATGCCACCACAGGCCCTGATCGCGGAGAGGGAGCATGTCATACTGGGCGATACGGACCATGGCACAAGAAGCAAGCCACGCGGTCACGGTTGATTCCCTTCGCTCACTAGCGGTTTTTTCCGACCTGCCCAACCCGGCGCTTGATCAGCTCTTGCGCGGAAGCCAGGTGCGCCATCTCGACCATCGGCAGCGCCTCTCTTCGCTGGAGCGGGGCCAAGGCGAAAGCTACTGCTTCGTGCTCTCAGGCGTCGTCTCCATCGCGCTGGAGCGGGCGGGCGCGGCTGTCCCCGCACGCTTGTGCGAGGATCGCTCGCTCGAGCACATCGGCTTCTTTGCGCCGGGCGAGATCTTTTCCGATGGTTTTCTCGATTGCCCGCCCGGCCCGGGAGAGCCGGTGCTCGACTGCATGGCCTCCACCTCGGCCACCTTGCTGGCCGCCAGCCGCCCGGCACTGGCCGCAATCATGGCCCGGCACGCGGCCTGGTCCAGGCGGCTCGGACAGCAGATCGCAGCTTCCCGCAACCACTTCCTTAGCCATCAGGAACCCACCCGGGCGCTGGTGCAGGACTTCTTTCTACGCCACGGGTTTGCATCCAGTGCGTTGGTGCGGGTGGGGCAGCTCGATCGCTGCCTCGACTGCAACAAGTGCCAAGAGGCATGTGCGAAACGCCATGGTTTTGCTCGGGGAGTGCGCGCCGGTCTGCGCCTCGGGCGCTTGGCCATCTTTCAGGTGTGCCGGCAGTGCGTGGACAAGCCGTGCCTGGAGTCCTGCAAGGTCGAAGCCCTGGTCCTCGACGAGCAGGGTGAAATCCGCATCAGCGAACGTTGCACAGGCTGCGGCGTCTGCGCACGCAAGTGCCCCCACGGCGCCATCTTCACGCTGCGCTACACCGCCGAGGGCCGGAAGCGCCAGCGGGCGGTCAAGTGCGATCACTGCGCCGGCTTCACAAATCGCGCCTGCTTCAATGCCTGCCCCACCGGAACCCTGCTGGAGCTTTCGCCCCAGGAGCTGTTCACGCAGCCGGGGCCCGGCGGCCGAACCTTCTCCGGCGTAGCGTTTCTCGAAGGCGTCGCCGAACATCGCGCCCGGCAAACCCACCGCGCGGCCCGTGCGGCCGTGGCCGCTCTCCTCTTTCTCGCGCTAGCCGCCGTGGGCCTTGAGGCCTTCTTGCGCCGGACTCTACCTGAACACAGCCTACAGGCCGTCCTTGCGCAATGGCTGGGAAGTCTCGAACCGATCTCGTACAGCTCGGGAAAGGGATTCGGCCACTGGCTTGGGTACATCGGCACGTCGTTCATGCTGGCGACTCTTCTTTACCCGCTGCATACCCGACTAGGCCTGCTGAAGAGCCTCGGCGCCCAATCCACCTGGCTCACCGTCCACCTGTGGGTAGGGTTCATTGGCGCCACGCTTGTCACCTATCACGCGGCGT
>Ga0182010_10000127_pt1 | contig 42258 bp, 37 predicted proteins | sample 611E1MmetaG_FD_120488 | JGI IMG/M metagenome (GOLD analysis project Ga0182010, IMG submission 120488) | Permafrost microbial communities from Stordalen Mire, Sweden - 611E1M metaG | ecosystem: Environmental > Terrestrial > Soil > Wetlands > Permafrost | place: Sweden: Stordalen | collected... | reverse complement strand
GCCGACGCCGACGCCGACGCCGAGGGGCAGGGGGGTGGAGGGGACGGGCCGGTCGTCCTCACGCTCCAGCACCATCCGACCGGCACCGACCGGCACCGGGGCTGCGACTGGGTCGTGTGCGCCGTGCACCAGCAGCCGGACGACGCGTTGTGGAGGGAGTTGCGGGCCGCACCCTTCCCCGTCCACCGGGTCGGGGACTGCCTGTCGCCGCGGCGGGCCCACGCCGCCATCGTCGAGGGCCATCGAGTGGCCGTGGCACTGTGAGCACGCCGGACACCCTCGGCCAGGCGTCGGGTGAGGCGCCCCTGGCTGCAGTGGCGGTCGTGGTGGCGCGGGACGGGAGGTTGCCGCACGGTGCCGACGAGGCGGTGGCTGAGGCAGAGGGCGCGGCGGTCGTGGTCGGCTCGGGCGCACAGGTCGGGGCCGCCGCGCTGGCCGGGGCCCGCCACGTGTGGTGGTCCGACACCGGGGACGGGCTCAGGCCGGGCGCACTCGCGGGCGCTCTGTCCCCCCTGCTCGAAGGAGTGCCGATGGTGGTGATGCCGGCATCGCCCGACGGACGGGACCTGGCGCCGCGCCTGGCGGCCGCCGGCGGCCGCCACCTGGTGGCCCGGGCGGTCCGGGCCGAGATGGTCGCCGATGACCACCCGGACGGGGCGCCCATGGTTCGGGCGACGGTGTCCCGGCTCGACGACCGGGTGGTGGTGCCGGTCGACGTAGACGGCCCGGCCGTGGTCACACTCGTCCCCTGCGGTCGCAGCGTGGCCCCGGCCACCACGGCCCCTCTCGTCGAGCACCTCCCGCTGGCCCTGCCCCCGGCCGGTCCGGCAGACAGCGGGAACCACGCCGGCGGACCACCGGGCACGATCCTCGACCCGCAGGTGGTCGCCATCCTCGAACCCGACCTCCACACCATGGACCTTGCCGACGCCACCCGGGTGCTGGCGGGCGGGGCCGGCCTCGTGCCGGGCGCCGACGACCGCCACGCCGCTGCCGCCTTCGACCTCCTGGTCCAGGTCGCCGCGGCCCTCGGGGGGTCCGCCGGGGCCACCCGGGTTGCCACCGACGCCGGTTGGATCGGCTACGAGCGGCAGATCGGTACCACCGGGGTGACCATCGACCCCGACCTGTACATCGCCTTCGGGGTGTCGGGTGCAGCCCAGCACGTGGGCGGAGTGGGAGCCCCGAGCCATATCGTCAGCGTGAACACCGACGCCTCCTCGCCGATGACCGCCATGGCCGACCTCGGTCTGGTCACCGACGCCCGGGAACTCCTGGCCGAACTGGCCCGCCGCCTCGGTGTGGTGGTGCCCGCCGCTGCCTCTGGCGGCGGTCCCCCTACCGCCGACCGTCGAACCGAGGCCGCCCGTGGCTGAGTCCGCCGACTTCGACGCCGTGGTGGTGGGGGCCGGCCCTGCCGGATCGTCGGCCGCCCTGGCCCTGGCCCGCGCCGGTCGCTCGGTGGTGATGGTGGAGCGCGGGCCCTTCCCCGGCTCGAAGAACGTCTACGGCGGGGTGGTCTACGGCAGGGTGCTCGACGACATCATCCCCGCCTGGTGGAGCGAGGTCCCGGTGGAACGGTGGGTGGTGCGCCGCTCGACCATGATGATGACCGAGGACCAGTCGCTGGCCATCGACTACCGCTCCCATGCGTGGGGCGTGGCCCCCTACAACGGGATGACCACGGTGCGCTCCCACTTCGACTCGTGGCTGGCGGGCAAGGCCACCGAGGCGGGGGCCAGATTGGTGACCTCCACCGTCGCCACCGGGCTGGTGCGGGACGGCACGGGCCGCGTGATCGGCGTCCGCACCGATCGCGACGGCGCCGAGCTGCACGCCCCGGTGGTGATCGCCTGCGACGGGGTGAACTCGCTCCTGGCCAAGGAGGCCGGGCTCCTGCCCCACGCCGAGGCCTCGCACTACACCCTGGGGGTCAAGGAGGTGCTGGACCTCCCCGCCGAAGTGATCAACGACCGGTTCGGCGTGCGGGGCCACGAAGGGGTCGACATCGAGATCCTCGGGTGCACCCGCGGCATCCCCGGGGGCGGCTTCCTCTACACCAACGCCGAAACGGTGAGCATCGGTGTGGTGGCCTCCCTTCCCCACCTGTCCGACTCCAAGGTGCGCCCCGAGGAGTTGATCGCCGACCTGAAGGCCCACCCGTCGATCGCGCCGTTGCTGCGGGGGGCCACCCTGCGCGAGTACGCCGCCCACCTGATCCCCGAGGGCGGATACGACACCATGCCCCCGTTGGCCACCGACGGCATGCTGGTGGCCGGGGACTCGGCCGCCATGACCCTGGCCGCCGGGCTCTGGCTCGAAGGGGTCAACTTCGCCATCGGCTCGGGATACGCCGCAGGCCGGGCCGCCGACCGGGCCGTCACCGCGGGCGACTGCTCGGCGCGCGGCCTCGCCTCCTATCGGGCCGACCTCGAGCACCAGTTCGTCCTGGCCGACCACAAGCGACTCCGCAAGGCGCCGGCCCTGGTGCTCTCCGAACGCATCCAGCAGCGCTACCCGGGCCTCCTGTGCGACCTGGCCGAGGGGATGTTCACCGTCACCAATCCCTCCCCCAAGGCCGGCGGCCTCCGGATCACCAGGGCCGCCGCGGCCAAGCACGGGGTGAAGCTCCGCGAACTGGCGGCCGACACGCTCCGGGGCCTGAGGATCTTCGGATGAGCGGACCGGGAGCGGCCGACGGTGGGATCGGTGCGGCGGACGGATCGCTGCCGCTCGGTGGGGACACCTCGCCGGCGAAGGCTCTGGCCTGGCGCGGCATCTCCTTCGAGGAGCGCATGGCGAGCGTCGACTTCCGCGTCGGCGAGCGGGCGCACATCACCGTGGACTCCGACGTCTGCCGGTCGTGCACCACCAGGGGCTGCGTCACGGCCTGCCCGGCCAACCTCTTCGCACCCACCTCCGACGGCGGCATCCTCTTCAACTACGAGGAGTGTTTCGAGTGCGGGGCCTGCTACATGGTCTGCAACCACGAGGGTGCCATCACCTGGACCTACCCCGACGGCGGCCACGGCGTCGTCTTCCACCACGGATGAGCATGTCGCACCCCGTGCCGACGGCCCCACTGGTGGTGGCCTGCCTCCGGGTGACCGATCTGCGCCCCGAGGTGGACCTGCTGACCGGAAGCGTGCGCCGCGACCGGCTCGGCGTCGGGCTCTCCGCTCCCGACGCATCGGCGTTGGAGCACGCCCTCCGGATCGCTGAGGCCTGGTCGGGCCGCGTCCTGGCGGTGGCGGCCGGGCCGCGCTCCGTCGAGACGGTCCTGCGTGACGCGGTGGCCCTGGGCGCTTCCGTGCTGCGGATCCCCTGGGACGACGACGGGAGCGACCACGGGTTCGCCGCCGAGCTGGCCGGTGACGAACAGAGCCTGGCCCGTGCCATCGGCGCAGCGCTGGTGCCGTTCGGGACACCGGACCTCGTGGTGTGCGGCGACCGATCGGTCGATCGCGGCACAGGTGCACTGCCGGCGTTTCTGGCCCACGAGCTCCACGCCGCCCAGGCGCTCGGGCTCGTAGCCCTCTCCCCCGGGGCGGCCGACGGCACGTCCCGCCGCGTACTCGATGCCGAGCGCCGACTCGACGCCGGCTGGCGCGAGCAGCTCGTGGTCCCGCTCCCCGCCGTCTGCTCGGTCGAGGGCGCCGGTGTCCGGCTCCGCCGTGCGCCACTCTCCGGCGTGCTGGCGGCCGAATCCGCCGTGATCCCGACCTCGGCTCTTCCACCCCGCCCGGCAGCCGGGACAGGACGAGGGACGGGCCCCGTGCTGGTCGGAGCGACCAGGGTCTTCACCCCGCGGACACGGGTGCTGCCCGCCCCGGAGAGCCCCGACCCACGCATCCGTCTGCTGGCCCTGACCGGCGCGCTGGTGGCCCACGATCCCCCGACGGTGGTCGGGCCGGTGGGCGCCGCCGAGGCGGCCGATGCGCTCCTCGCCTTCCTGGTGCGGCACGGCTATCTCGAGGAACCACCGGTCGGCGGATCGCCGACCGGGGCGGGTGACCGGTGAGCCGGTTCGCCCGCATGACGTGGCCCGAGGTGGCCCGCCGGACGGGATCGGGGGACATCCTCCTCGTGCCGGTCGGATCGACCGAGCAGCACGGGCCCCACCTGCCGGTGACCACCGACACCGACATCGCCGAGGCCGTCGCCGAGGGGGCGGCAGGACGCGACGCCCACCTGGTCGTGGCCCCCGCCCTCGCCTACGGATCGAGCGGCGAGCACCAGGGCTTCGCCGGTACCCTCTCCATCGGGCAGGACGCCACCGAGCTGGTCCTGGTCGAGCTGGGCCGATCGGCGACCGCCGACTTCGCCCAGGTGATCCTCGTCTCCACCCACGGCGGCAACTCGACGCCGGTGGCCCGGGCCGTGTCGCGACTGCGCTCCGAGGGCCGCTCCGTGTCGGCGTGGGCACCGGCGTGGGGGGGCGACCTCCACGCCGGGGGGACCGAGTCGTCGTTGATGCTGGCCATCGACCCCGCCCGTGTGCGTCCCGAACTGGCCGCGGCCGGCGACCTCCGGCCCCTCGACGACCTGCTGCCGCTCCTCCGCAGCGGTGGCGTCCGATCGGTGAGCCCCAACGGCGTGCTCGGCGATCCCACCGATGCCGACGCCGCCACGGGACGGCGGCTCCTGGATGCCGCCATCGGCGACCTGGTCGAGTTCGCCGCCCACTGTCGAGCAGCGCCGAACATGGAGGTGACCCGATGAGTCGAGTGGCAGTGGTGACCGGGGCAGCCCGGGGGATCGGCGCCGCCACCGTGCGCGGGCTGGCCGCGGCGGGGTGGTCGGTGGTGGCGGTCGATCGAGCCTCGGACGATCCGCGTCTCCCCTATCCCCTGGGCTCCGTGGAGGAGCTGCACGCCGTGGTGGCCTCGGCGGCGGGCGGCCCGTCGGGCGCCCCGACCGGAGCCGGTGAGGGCGGGCGGGTCGTCGCCCACGTGGCCGACACCACGGACCCCGACGCGCTCGGAGCAGCGGTGGCATTGGCCGAGGACCGGTTCGGAGGGCTCGACGCCATGGTGGCCGTGGCCGGGGTGATCGCCGGTGGCGTCCCGCTGTGGGAGATGCCCGGAGAGCAGTTGGGGGCGGTGCTGGGGGTGGACCTCGGTGGGCCGATCACCGCAGCCCGGGTGGGGATCCCGGCGCTGCTCCGCCGGCCGGTCCCCCGTCAGGGACGGTTCCTGGCCGTGGCCTCGGCCGCCGCCACGCGGGGCATGCCCGAGCTGGCCGCCTACGGGGCGGCCAAGGCCGGGGTGGCCGGGCTGATCCGCGGGCTGGCCGCCGAGCTCGGCGACACCGGGGTCACCGCCAACGCGGTCAGCCCGGGCTCCACCGCCACGGCCATGCTGGACGAGAGCGCCCGCCTCTACGGGCTCGACGGAACGGGCCCCTTCGCCAGCCAGCAGCCGATCAAGCGCCTGCTGGCTCCCGAGGAGGTGGCGGCCGCCCTGGTGTGGTTGGCCGGGACCGACAGCGGCGCACTGACCGGGGCGGTCATCCCGGTGGACGGCGGCCTCTCGTTGTGACCTCGCTGCCGGAAGGCTTCGGGCTGGTCCTCGACCCTTCGGTCCGCTCCTTCCGCGACGGGACGGTGTTGGTGGGCGGCCATCCGGGGCGGCTGATCGTCCTCACTGCCGAGGGCGCGGGCCAGCTCGACGCCGTCCTCGCCGGTGGTCCGGCCACCTCGGACGGGCGACGGCTCGCCGGGCGGCTGGTGGGTGCGGGCATGGCCCATCCGCGGCCCTCCCCGTCCGGGAGGGCGCCTGCGGCCGGCCCCACCGTCACGGTGGTGGTGCCCGTCCGCGACCGCCCCGCCCTGCTCGATCGATGCCTCCGCTCGCTGGGTACCCGGGTCCCCGTGGTGGTGGTCGACGACGGTTCGACCGATCCGGCGGCCGTGGCCGAGGTCTGCGACCGCTACCGGGCCAGATTGATCACCCGCGCCACCAGCGGTGGCCCCGGTGCCGCCCGCAATGAGGCCCTGTCCGTGGTCGACACCGACCTGGTGGCCTTCGTCGACAGCGACTGCACCGTCACCGAGGAGTGGTTGGACCGGCTGGCGTGGCTCTTCACCGACCCCGGCGTAGGGGCGGTCGCCCCCCGGGTCCGTCCGGACCCGTCGGGCCGGCCGGCTCGGCGTTCGGGCCTCGACCGGTTCTCGGACGGCCATTGCGCACTGGACATGGGCGGCGAGGAGAGCGAGGTGGGGCCCGGTCGGGTGGTGCGCTACGTGCCGACGGCGGCCCTGGTGGTGCGCCGGACGGCGATGACCCACCGGTTCGACCCCGGGCTCCGGGTCGGCGAGGACGTGGACCTGGTCTGGCGCCTGCTCGAGTCCGGCTGGCGTGTCCGCTACGTGCCGTCGACGACCGTCCACCACCGCGAGCCCTCGTCGTGGGGTGAGCTCCTCGCACGTCGGTTCCGCTACGGGACCTCCGCGGGCCCGCTGGCCAGACGGCACCCGGGCCGGTTGGCTCCTGTCGAGCTGCGGCCGGCGCCAACGGCGGTGGTCGTCGCGGCCCTGGCCGGCCGGCGGCGGACCGCCCTGGCCGTGATGGTGGCGTCCTCTGCTGCACTGGCGCGCCAGACCGTGCCCCTGGGGATCCCACTGCCGCTCACCCTTCGCTGGAGCGCGCAGAGCGCGGGCTGGACAGCCGTCGGCATCGGGCACGCCTCCACCATGCTCGCCGCGCCGGTCCTCGCACTGGCTGCCCTGCGAAGCAGGCGTGCCGCTTGCATCGCGGCCGGACTGGCCGTGGCTCCGGCGGCGGTGGACTGGTGGAGACGCCGACCCGATCTCGATCCCGGTCGGTGGTGCCTCGCCTCCATCGCCGACGACGTGGCCTACGGGGTGGGCGTGTGGACCGGGTGTCTGCGCTCCGGGTCGTACGGCCCGCTCGTCCCGGCCCTCCGGCTCCGGGCGGAGTCCGGAACGGGGTAGAAGCCCAGGCCCAGGCCCAGGCCCAGGCGACGGCGACGGCGACGGACCCCGGACGACGGGTCCCGTGCCGACCCACGATGGCGCCATGGCGCGACGAATCTTCCGTTCCGTTTGGTGCGACAATGCCCTTCGGCGATCCGCATCGTGGCGGCGCCATGGCCTCGCAGCACTCCCCATCCCCACGTCGAACCGGGCACGGAATCCACATGGACACTCACGGCGAGCGCACGTCGAGGCGGTGCCTGATGACGCACCTCGGGCGGCGGAAGGGGTTGCTGGCGACCTGGGTGGTGGGCCTGGTCCTCCTGGCCGGAGCCGTCTGCGCGGGCATCGCCTCGCTGTCCACACTGCACAGCACGGAGGCGTCGCTCGCGTCGGTGCGATCCGACCTGCAACGAGCCATCACCAACTTGGATGGCACCCGGTCCGAGCTGTCGACGGTCACCGCCCAGTCACGGTCCGCCGCCGTCGCGCTCGCCGCCGAGTGGGCCCAGCTCGACACCGAGCAGCGCCAGCTCGCCTCCGCCGAGGCCGACGTCTCCGCCAAGGGGGTCAACATCTCGGATCTCGACTCCTGTGTCTCGAGCGTCGAGGAGGCCCTCAACCAGATCGCGCTGGGAGACCGGGCCGGCGCCTCGGCCACCATCACCGGTGCGTCGGCCACGTGCCTCGCCGCGGAGCCGTCCACATCGTGACGGTCCGGGCCGACGAGGCACCTCCACCCAGCGGCGTCGAAAAGGAACGGTCGACCGCCCCCCGGCCACCGGCGCACCTCTTCCACCACGACCACCCGCCGGTCGTCGTGCTCGCCGTCCTCGGCGCAGTGCTGCTGGCCGCCATCGCCTGCGACATCGTCGTCCAATCGCAGCTCCGCCATGACCAACACTCGCTGGCGGTCGCCGAACACCGGTTGGACCAGACCCGGTCGTCCGAGCGGGCGATCACGGCCGCCCTCGCCTCGACGACCACGGCCCGGGACGCCAGGCGGCAGGCGACCGCCCAGGACGGGGCCGAGCTCGCCGCCGCCCGGAACAGGCTGAGCGCCGCGTCACAGACCATCTCCCTGCAGACGCTCGATATCGCCGCGCTCGGCAATTGCCTGTCCGGCGTGTTGAGCGCAGCGAACTCAGTCGCCACGGCCAGCCTCCCGGCCGCAGTCCTTTCGCTGACCTCGGTGTCGTCTGTGTGCCTGTCGCTGGACGGCTCCGGGGGCGGACTGGCCTACCCCTTCGACTTCCCCGACCCGTTCGTCCTGCCGGTGGGCAGCCTGTACTACGCCTTCGCCACGAACTCCGCCGCCGGAAACATCCAGATCATCCAATCTACGGACCTGACCCACTGGACCACGGTCGGGGACGCACTCCCCCACCTGGCCCCGTGGGCGAAGCCCGGCGCCACGTGGGCACCCTCGGTCCTCCAGCGCGGGACCACCTTCGTCCTCTACTACTCGGCCATCTACGGCCCGAGTAACGAGCAGTGCATCTCCGCCGCCGTGGCCACCGATCCCCAGGGTCCCTACGTGGACGACTCGCAGTGGCCGATCGTGTGCCAACTGGCCGCCGGAGGTTCGATCGACCCCACCCCCTTCGTCGATTCCGACGGCACGCCGTACCTGGTGTGGAAGTCCCAGGGCGCCAACGGCCAGCCCGCGACCCTGTGGTCGCAACAGTTGCAACCGGACGGGACCACGTTGGTCGGGACCGCACCGGCACCGCTGCTCGTTCCCACCCGGACATGGCAGCACGGCTACGTCGAAGGCCCGGCCATGATCGACTCCGGAGGCAAGTACCTGCTCTTCTACTCGGGCAGCGACTGGAAAACGACAAGCTATGCCGTCGGCTACGCCACCTGCGCGGGACCCCTCGGGCCCTGCACGGACCAGTCGGCCCAACCGCTGCTCGGGGCGCAGTCCGGGTTCAGCGGCCCAGGGGGGCCGTCCCTCTTCACCGATTCCCAGGGCAACCTGTGGATGGCCTTCGCCGCCTGGCTACCGGGAGAGGTCGGCTTCCCCCACAGCCGACCGCTGTTCCTGCGCCGGATCACCGTCACCGACGGCGTGCCCCGGGTCGACCCCTAGCCTTCCCGGGTCGGCTCCCCCGGATCGGCTCCCGGCGGATATCGAGCGATGGCGGCCCACGTCCTCGAGCATGACCATCGGCCGGTGGCTTCGGACGAAGATCCGCCTCGGTCAAATTACCCAAAGAATAGACCGGGTTATTGCCCCCTGAAATGCGCCGCCAGCCCGTGGCATCCAGTGTTTTTCCGACACAAACGACCAGTTCAGCCGTGGTATTTCGAGGAGTGCACACAAATCTTTGCCCAACCAGGTATACTCTTTGGGAGCGCACTTGTGCTGACGAGGTTGCCGAGCAATAGGGCAGCCCTGCCGGGGGTCGGGCCAACCGACCGGCGGCAGCAGTACGGCACGGACCGAGCATGTCGCTCGGGTCGGCGCGGCATCGTGGCCCCGAGCCACCGGTGCAGCAGACATCGAACACTGACCAGTAATGAAATGAGTGGTGTCACCACGACGCAATCCTGGGCGTAACTAACACCGGCCGCACACCCTACGGCGTGAAGCCAGGACGGACGAGCCTTCCCGCTCGCCGTCCGGGGACCGAATGCAATGGCCGGAGCCCGCCAACACCGAGCAGAGGAAGGCGCTTCGCGCGCCCTACGAAGGGAGGTGCCATGCGGACCCGCATTGCACTCGTGGCGATCATTCCTGTCGCCCTCATCACCGTCAGTACCCTGACGCAGGCTGCCTCCGTGCAGTCTGCCCGGGCAGTAACAACCAGGTCCTCCGGGACCACCACAGCCACCGCCATGCCGGCCGATCAGTTGACGGCATTCCACACACCGGCGGTGGGCAGCCCGCAGGCCGGCGGTTCGGACGTTTCGTTCGATCTGGCCGCATCGCTGCTGTCCGGTCGTCCGATCGGGATCCTGGGGACCGTGCCGGCGGCAGTGCCGGCTCCGGCCACCGTGCCGGCTCCGGCCACCGTGCCCGCTCCCGCTCCGGCTCCGCCGGCGGGGCCCGTCGACACCGTGACTCCTGCCCAACGGGCAGCGTGGGAACGCGTCGCCATGTGCGAGGAGGGTGGCAACTGGGCCTCCAACGGGGGCCGGTTCAGCGGCGGGCTCGGGATCACCCGGGCCAACTGGGACGCCTTCGGGGGCCTGCAGTACGCGCCCGAAGGTGCGGAAGCGACGCCCGACGAGCAGATCATGGTGGCCGAGCACATCCAGTCCTACCCGCCCGATCAGGGTGGGTGCAGCGGATGGTGATCGGCGGCTGACGCCCGTCCGGACCACCCGGCGGGTCATCATGCCTCCGAATCAGGGGCCCGACCGACACCTCGTCGGTCGGGCCCCTGGCACGTCCCCACCGAGAGGGTCCCCGTTCTTGCGACTCGCCAGGACGCCACAGCACGCCGGCGACGGTCTACGAGGGCGGATCCACTGCAGTGTCGAGCTCCGCGCCGAAGGTCGAGCTCCGCGCTGGAAGAAGGGGACTTCGTCATGGTCAAGAGCTCGACGTCGTCAGACGGAACCGTGACTGCCACGGCAGCAACCTTCGGGGCTGCTCCCTCGGGAGCCCCCGGCACGAACAACACACCCCCGGCAGCTTGAGCTACCGGGGGTTACGACTCCCGAGGGATGTCGACCCGACGACCGCTACCGGAGAACCAGCAGCGGCGTCGGGTCCGACACCCGAGGGATCGAATCAGATCTTGCGGACCTGGCTCGCCTGCAGGCCCTTTTGACCCTGCTTCGTCTCGAACTCCACACGCTGGCCCTCCGCGAGGTCGCGGAAGCCCTCCATCTGGATCTCGGACTGATGCACGAAGAGATCATCCCCGCCGCCGTCAGGCGTAATGAAACCGAAACCTTTTTCGGCGTTGAACCACTTAACTGCACCTACACCCATAACTGAGTCTCCTTGAAATTCACGCACGGTAACGCGGGGATCCATTGTGAAGCCCTACATGCACCGGCCCGCGTGATTGGGTCGATGACCTCACTACCCTAGGCGCAAAGGGCGTCCACCGCGCCACTTGTCGTCCGAAAGGCTCCGATCGGGTCGATTCGGGCACGTGATGGGGTGCCCGGTCAGGCACGATCTGGGTGCTCGGCCGACGCCCCGGTACCCGGGCCCCGGATCGGCTACGGGGTCGCAGAGCCCGCCCCGCGTGCGGCCACCCGCTCGGCCCAGCTCGGCGCGGGGACCCGGCGGCCGATCGGTTCGAAGACCTCCGCCAGCAACATCACCGAGAATGCGACGAAGAAGATCGGCTCCACCAGCGTCCCCAACCGGTCGGTCAGGTAGGCCAGCGCGAGCAGGGGGTACCCCACCGCCAGCACCGTGACCAGGCCCGAGTAGGCCCGTGCCCAAGCCGTGCCGTCGCCACGGGTCCGGCGCATGGCGATGACCACGGCAGTGGTCAGGGCAGCGAACTCGACGATGCCCGAGACCATGTGGACGTAGTGGTGCACGGGGAGCTGAAGGTGCCACTCCAACCGCCGGCAGGTGGCACTCAACCCCTCCGAACAGGCGTAGGTGTAGTGACCGCCCACCGCACCGGCAGCGGCGAACACGACCATCCACCTCCACTCCCGGCGACGTCCTCCGTCGGCCATCGGACCGCGGAGGAACAGAGCGGCGAGCATCAACAGGCCGGCGACGAGGTCGGCCCTCGACATCAGGGCGGCGTGCGGCCGGCCGTCGGCCTCGAGGTCGGAGAAGAAGCCGTTCACCGACGGCATCAGCCCTGGCACGAACAGCACCACGACCCACCAGTTGTAGGCGATCACCGCGCCGATGGCCAGAACTCGGGCCGCGTTCAGCTCCGCGGCGCCCACCTCGGTGCGCCGCGGGATCCGGACCCGCGAAGGGAGGGTCAGTGCCTGCACGGTCGGTCCAACATTGTTGCTCCCCCAATCATTCCTGGGATCGGAGGTGAGCCCTGGCATACGCACCGCTCCCCCCCCCGATTGTGGGCACCCACTGGTACCGTCGCGTCCCATGCTGCCCCCGATCTGCTGCCGGCGCAACGGTGCCTCCGTGGCGGTCGTCCTCCTCCTGGCCCTGGTCGCCGGGTGCGGGAGCCCGGCCGGCGGCCCGGCGGCGTCGACCAAGGCCACTGCCTCCTCCGATCACCTGCCCGCGCTCCCATCGGCACCGGCGATCGTGTGGTCGCTGTGCGGCGCAGGCTCCGCCATCCAGTGCGGCACCGTCTCCGTGCCGGTCGACTACCGACACCCGCACCGCGCCTCGATCGCCATTGCTGTCACCCGGGCCCCGGCCCTCGATCCCTCCGGTCCGCACGGCACACTGGTCTTCAACCCCGGCGGACCCGGGGAGAGCGGCAACCAGATCCTCCCGGTGGCACTCAGCCTGCTGCCCCCGGCCATCCGCCAGGACTTCGACATCGTGACCTTCGACCCGCGGGGAACCGGGGCCAGCGACCCGCTCCGCTGCGGCACCCCGCCGTCCGCGCTGACCAGCGCGGATCCGGTGCCGGCCGCGCCCGGTCGGCCGTTACCGGGGAGCACGGCGTTCACGACCATGGCCCGCTCCTGCCGGGCGGAGGCACCCGACCTCGAACCGTTCATCGACACCACCGAAACCGCGCGCGACATGGACAGGATCAGGCAGTCCCTCGGCCTCGCCACCATCAGCTTCTACGGCATCTCGTACGGGACCGTGCTGGGTACGGTCTACGCCGAGCTCTTCCCCCACCGGGTCGGCACCATGGTCCTCGACGGTGCCGTGGACATCAACGCCTCCCTGACCCAACAGGCCATCGAGGAGGCCCCGGTCGCCGAACAGTCCCTCGCCCACCTGTTCGCCACCTGCGCGGCCACCCCGTCGTGCCCCCTCGGCCCCGACCCGACGGCGTTCTTCTCCGGGCTCGCCGCGTCCCTGACCCGGCACCCCCTGCCGGCCCCCGGGGGCGGCGACACCGAACCGGTCACGGTGGGGGACCTTGACACCGCCACCCTGTACGCCCTGGGCGTGCCCGCCTTCACCTCCTCCTACGAGTCGGCGCTGGTGGCCGCCGACCACGGCGACGGCGCACCCTTGAGGTCCATCGCCCTCGAGTCCGCCATCGACATCGACGGGGAACCGTTGGTGGACCCCCAGTGGGCCATCACCTGCAACGACGCTGCCGTGCACCCAGGGCCGATCGCAGCAGGGTCCCTGGCCACGGCCCTGCACGCCCGGTACCCGCTGATCGGCGCCTACGCAGTCATCTACAACATGGGCGGGTGCGTCTCGTGGCCGGCGGGGCGGCAGACCGTGGTGGACGTCCATCCCACCGGGGCACCGCCGGTCCTGGTGATCGGCAACACCGGCGACCCGATCACCCCGCTGGTCGGTGCCCGCCACCTGGCCGCCATCTTCCCGGTGGCCGCACTGCTCACCTGGGACGGATGGGGCCACACCTGGCTGCTGAGCGGACCGGACGACGCCTGCATGAGCCGGGCGGTCACCACGTACCTGACCGGTGGAGGGCTCCCCCCGGCCGGCACCGTCTGTCACTGAGCGGCCGGACCACGCCCCGGAGCCGGCGCCCGGGCGCGCGCCGGGGGGCGGGACCGCTCAAGGGCGGCCGTCGACGGCCAGGCGGTCGTCGCGCAGGGGCAGGCGACCGGTGAGGGCGATGCCCAGGACGGCCACCGCACCGGGCAGGGCGAAGGCCACGGTGACCCCGGTGGTCAACGGCCATCCCCTGGCGGCCCCCACTGCGATGGCGGCACCGCCCAGCCCGGCACCGAGGGCCGCTCCCAGCACGTCGGAGAGGCTCAACGAGGCCGACGCCCAACCCTCCCGGCCGGAGGGCGCCTCGCGCAGCATCATCAGCGTGGTGGGCGCATAGGCCAGCCCCATGCCGAGCCCGGCCACCGCCCAGGACAGGTAGGCCACCGAAAGGGGCACCGGGGGTTCGAGGACCGCGATCATGCCGCCCACCCCGACCACCACCAGGCTCAGCCCCACCCGCACCAGCCGGCGGCCCTCCCACCGCTGATTGAGGCGGGCCTGGATCCATGCCCCGACCGTCCAGGACAGCGTCGAGACGGTCACCACGATGCCTGCCGCAGCCACAGTGTGGTGGCGCACGGTCACCACGGCCAGGGTGACGAAGGCATCCGCCCCGAAGAAGGCGAACGTCAACAGACCCCGGCTGAGAATGGTCGTGGGCAGCCCGGGCGCGGCCCGCAGGGTCCCGGCCGGCAGCAGTCGCCGCAGTGCCGGCACCAGCACCACGGCTCCGGCGACCACCAATGGCACCACCAGGACCGGATGCCCGGCGGTCAGCCCCCCGAGCACCAGGCCGGTCCCCACTGCGGTGCGGACCGCATCCACCATCCGGTGCTCGACCTCCGGGGGGTTGGCCGGCCTCCCCAGCCGGGCCAAGCCGGGCAGGGCCAGCACCCCGGTCACGGCCACGAAGGGGATCAGGCCCAGGAACACCCACCGCCACCCGAAGACGTGGGCCACCGCGGCGCTGGCCAGCGGTCCGACGATCCCGGGGGCCACCCACGCCGTCGAGAGCACCGCCATCATCCGGGCCCGGAGCCGCTCGGGGAAGGCCCGGCCGATGGCCACGTAGGCCACCGCGGGGATCGCTCCGGCGCCCAGGCCCTGAAGCGTCCGTCCCACCACCAGGACGATCATCGTGGGGGCGAGGCCGGCCACCACCAGACCTGCGCCGAACAGTACGAGGCCGGCCACGTAGGGGCGGGTGGGGCCCGATCGGTCCGCCTCCCGGCCGGCGGCCACGATGCCGACCATGCAGCCCAGGAGGAAGGCGCTGAACACCCAGCCGTAGAGATGGAGGCCGCCCAGGTCGCGGGCGACCTCCGGCATGATGGTCACCACGGCCAGTGCCTCGGAGGCCACGAAGGTGATGGTGAGCACCAGACCCACCGTGAGCGCCCGGCGCTCGGGAGCCCAGAGGCTGTCCCCGGCCCCTCCCCCCCGGCCTGGCGGACCTCCGATCGATGCCTCGGTCATAGGGGCAGCCTAAGAGCCGGGGTGCCCGCGATAACGAGTGGTCGGCGGCGATGTGCGCCCCCGCTCTACCGGGAGGAAGGCTCCCGTCCGCGCTACCGGGAGACGAGCACCTGTTCCAGGAGCACGGCCCGACGGGGGCACTCGGCGGCTGCCCGGGTGGCGAGAGCCACCAGCCCGCCGTCGACCGGAGCGCCGTCGACGATCGGGTACCCCCATTCGTCGAGGGTGACCCGTTCGGGGAGCAGCTCGGCGCAGTAGCCGTAGGCGTCACAGGCCACCGGGTCGACCCGGACCCGCAGCCCGACCCGCTTTCGAGTGGTCATGATGCCCACCGGTCCCGGGTCGTGGCTGCCGGAAGGGCCAGCACACTGGGAGCGCGGTGTCCGGCACACGGCCGTCCCCGTCCATGGGCCAGCGCGTCATCGGCGAAGACGGCCAGGGCGGTCCTGGCCAGACGGAACACGCCGTCGGGGTGGCGGCAACCGCCGCGCCCGTCGACGACGGCCGCCCGAACCTCGATGCGCTCGAGCACGTCGGCCCCGGCGCGGCCGACCGCCAACTGTTCGAGGTCGTCGGCGATGGCCGGCAGTCCGAAGACGCACGGGCCGCACTGCCCGGCACTCTCGCCGGCCATGTACCGGACGATGCGGGCCGTCTCGGCGATGCCGCACGAGGCGACTGGGAGCGCCACCACGATGCCGACGCCCATGGTGGCCCCGGCCGCGGCCAGGGGGCCGGGAGCGTACGGCGTGGACAGGTGGGAGGGATCGAGCCACGCCCCGCCGTAACCGCCGAGCAGCAGGCCCGACAGCGCACCCTCGAGGCCGGCGCGGCCGACGATGTCCCCCACCGGCGTCCCCAGTTCCACTTCGAGCACGCCCGGTGACCGGACCGCACCGGAGACCGTCACCAGGGTGGAACCGGGTGCCTCGGGAGTCCCCAGCCGACGGAACCACTCAGGCCCGTGGCGGGCGATGAGCGCCACCTGCGAGAGCGTCTCCGCGTTGTGCACCAGCACCGGTCGTCGGCCGACGGCGAGCGGGACCGACTTGTCGATCCGCAGGGACGGGAGCGCCCTCCGGTTGTTCAGCCACGCCACCAGGGCCGACTCCTCGCCGGACACGTAACGTCCCGGTGGTCGTTCCACCGAGATCCGACGGTGGGCCATCCCCGCACGGGCACGCTCGGCGACGGCTGCCGTCACCGACGCTGCGGTCCGGCCGTTGTCGTCGGCGACACAGATCACGATGTCGGACGCCCCAACCGCGGCCGCGGCCACGTCGGCCCCGTCCAACACCAGATGGGGCGAGTGGGCCAGCAACACCTTGTCCTTGGCACTGGCCGGCTCGCCCTCCATGGCGTTCACCACCACCATCGGCCGTCTGCCGCCGCGCCGGACTGCATCCCATTTGACCGCGGCGGGGAATCCCGCCCCGCCCCGCCCCAGGAGCCCCGACTCGGACACCGCCCGCCGGACGGCCGCCGTCCAGCCGGCATCCTCCCGGGTCGGGACGGCCAACGCACCGTGGGTGGCCAGGTGGCCGGCCAGGTCAGGGGTGAGGTCGGTGGTCGGCCGGGCCCGGGGGGGCACGGTCAGCAGCCGGTCGTTGGCGTCAAGGGCCATGGCACTCATGGTCGGTCCTTCTCGAGCAGTCGGGTTGGGGAAGCGTTGCGGTGTTCCACGGGTGCTCCGGCTCCGGTCGGAGCCGGAGAGACCGGGCGCGTCGACCCGGGCCGAGGCGCCGAGTCCCCGGTGGACAGCCGGGCAGCCGAACGGTCGGCACGGTGCACGGCCACGGCCCGGGTGGTGGCACCCGCCCGTGCGGCCCGCGCACTGGCCTCCCGGTGGTCGTGGACCCGCCAGGCCAGTGCGCCACCGACCGCCAGCGTGCACGCGGCTGCCAGCGCGTCCATCCACAGCCTGGAGGCATCGGTGCCCATGCCCAGCGAGTGGGCCATGGCCACCGGCCAGCTGCCGTAGGCCAGCCAGTGGAAGGCCCGCCAGGTGCGTGCACTCATCCTTTGGCGCAGAGCACTCGAGATGGCCACCGCGGCCAGGAGGTCCACGCCGACGGTTCCGAGCCCGGTCCACAGGGGCCGGTAGGGCGACACGAACGGCACCAGCACCGACGCCCATCCCACGTGCACATAGGTGTCGACCACGGCGGTGAGGACATGGAGGGCGAGGAAGGCCATGGCGAGCAGCGAGACCCGCTTGTGCAGATCGGCCTGGGCGAAGGCCGGCCACGAGCGTGACCTCGCGCGCCCGGCCGTCAGGATTCCGAGCACCACGGTGCCGGTCAGGAGCACCAGTGCGACGATGCCCGTGGCGCGCATGGCGTACCAGATGGTGGTCGAGTGGGAGACGAGCATCACGGTGCCTTTCGTGCGTGGCAGACGTCGATCGCGTCCACCGGCCATCCCCCCGTGTGCACGACGATTCCGTCGGCGGCCACCAGCCGGGCCGGCACGCCGTGGGCGGCCAGGTTCCCGAGCGCGTCATGACCCCAGACAACTGCCGCCGTGCTCCAGGCATTGGCCTCCACACAGGAGGCCGCGGTGGTCGACACCAGCGACCAGACAGATTGGGCGGCTTCGCCGGTCCACGGGTCCACGATGTGGTGCACCGGTCGCCCGTCGCGCGTCCATGCCCGGGCAGTGGTCCCCGAGGTGGCCAGGCCTCCGCCGTGGAGGGACACGACCTGGTCGACCGCAGCCGGGTCCGTGGTGCATTCGGGGGCGATGCCGATGGCCCACCCGTCCCGGGGGCCGGGGCCGGCCACTGCCACGTCGCCTCCCAGGTTGACCAGGACGCCACAGGCGAGCGCCTCGGCGATCCTGGCCGCGGCCCGGTCGGCGGCGAATGCCTTGGCGGTCGCCCCGAGGTCCACGCGGACGCCCGGGGGGATGGCAACGGTGCGTTCGACCGGGTCCAGTTCGATCCGCCACCAGCCCGGAGCCGGCTGCGGCCGGTGGCCGGAGGCCGGCAGGTCGCGGCACATCCCCTCGAAGTCACGGTCGTAGCCGAGTTCGACGAGGGCCGACCCGATGGTCGGGTCCACGATGCCCGCGGTCCGCACAGCCACCACACACGCCGCCTCGAGTGCCTCGAAGAGCAGGGGGGTCACCTCTGTCGGCTGTCCCGCACTCCTCTCCTCCACCAGCCGGAGCTCCGAGTCGTCGCGGAATCGGCTGCAGGCCTGGTCGATGGCCGCCAGTTGGCCGGCCAACAGGGCGAGGGCCTCGTCAGCCCTGTGGGCGGCGGTCACCGCCACCACTGCAGTGGTTCCGATCGCACGCATCGAACGGGTGGCGGCCGGCGTGTCCGTGCGCGTGCCCGCCGCCGATGTCTCCAACTGGGCGCTGCTCATGACTGCCCCGACACGGTGACCGGCGAGGTCGTGGGGGTGGTCGTGGGGGTGGTGGTGGTCGGGTTGGCCGCCGAGGCGGATGCCGACGGCGACGACCCTCCGGCCGCAGATCCGGTGGACGACTGCCCGGACACCGTGGTCGGCGTGGTGGTGGCGCTGGTGCCGGATGACGAGCCCGACGTCGTGGCGGTGGTGCCGTGCGCGGTCACCGCCGACGAGTGGGCGGCCGACTCGGACGCCACCAGGACACCGAGGCCGACGGTGCCGGCGGCTGCCGCGATGCCGATCGACGTCGTGGCACGTCGGACGCGACCCATGGCCCGGTCCCTCGACAAGGAGCGGTGGCCAAGAGGGCGCTGGTGTTCGGGGGGCTGGGTTGGCATGTCCTGACCTTTCGTGTGGAGGGCGGAGAACGTGTGTCGTTGTCAATCGACGGGGGCAACGCCCCGGGCGCTGCCCCTCGGTGATCCCATTGCACAGGGCTCGCCGGAGAGTCAGCATTGCGTCAGCTGGGAGGTCCCTGTGAATGCATGCACGAGCGGATCGGGACTCACAGCTGGCCCACAGGCGGATCACACCCAGTAGCCAAACCCCGGTGCGATGCTGGTGGAACTCGCAGCTCAGGACTGTGGACATCGCAGGAGGAGAACACGGTGGAACCCACCCGCAGCCAACGAATTCTGGTCGTCGACGATGAGCCGTCCATCGTCGACGCCGTGGCCACCTCCCTCCGCTACGAGGGGTTCGACGTCGAAGAGGCGGCCAACGGCCGGCTGGCCCTGTCCGCCGCCCAGGAGCACCCGCCGGACCTGATCGTGCTCGACGTGATGCTGCCCGACCTCGACGGACTCGAGGTCACCCGCCGGTTGCGAGCCGACGGCCTCCGCGTGCCGATCCTCTTCCTGACCGCCCGCGACGCCGTAGAGGACAAGGTGGCCGGCCTCACCGTCGGCGGCGACGACTACGTCACCAAGCCCTTCGCCCTGGCCGAGATCGTGGCCCGGGTCCACGCCATCCTGAGGCGGATCGGCAGCGAGCCCGATGACGAGGGCATCCTCCGCTTCGCCGACATCGAGATGAACGAGGGCGCGCACGAGGTGACCCGGGATGGCCGGCCCATCTCGTTGACGGCCACCGAGTTCAACCTGCTGCGTTTCTTCCTCCTCAACCCCCGCCACGTGCTGTCCAAGTCGCAGATCCTCGACCACGTGTGGCACTACGACTTCGGCGGGGACGGCAATGTGGTGGAGACCTATGTGAGCTACCTCCGCAAGAAGCTCGAGGCGGTCGGTCCCCCCGTCATCCACACGGTGCGTCTGGTCGGCTACGCACTGCGTGAGCCGACGGCGGAGTAGCCGATGTCCCTCCGGAGCCGACTGCTGATCGCCATCGGCGTCATCGCCCTGGTGGCGTTGGCCATCGCCGACGTGGTCACCTACTCGGCCCTGGAGTCGTTCCTCTACCAGCGGGTCGACCAGCAGCTCGACCAGTTCAACGTGGGCTACGAGCGCGGGCTCAACAACGGCGGGACACTCCTCTGCTACGGCGGTCCCGGCCGGCTCCAACCCGGCGATTCCGGCCCTGCGGGGACCTCCGACCCCGGCGGGGGTCCCCCGTCCAACGCGGTCCAGATCGCCGCGGTCGAGGTGCGCACCACCACAGGAGCGGTGGTCAACTCCCAGAGCTGCCCGTCCTATTTGGACGGGACCGCGTACACGCCGCAGCTACCGAGCACCATCACCGGATTCTCCACCGGCCCGGACGGCACCCAGGTCGCCTACTTCGATGTGCCCTCCACGCAGCCGAACGGCCCGGGCTTCCGCGTCCGCGCCTCCACACTCGCAGACGGGGACTACCTCATCGTGGCCCAGCCTCTGGGCGACACCGGCAGTACCCTCCACCACCTCCTCCTGGTCGAACTTGCCGTCACCGGCGGCGCGGTCGTCATGGCCCTACTCGGGGGCCTGTGGCTGGTCCGCATCGGACTGCGGCCACTGCGCGACATGGAGCGCACGGCGGAATCGATCGCCGACGGCAACCTGACCGAGCGGGTCCCCGGGGAGAACGACTCCACAGAAGTGGGGCGGCTGGCCCGTACCCTCAACGTGATGCTCACGCGGATCGAGTCCGCCTTCAGCGCCCGTCTGGCTTCGGAGCGGCAACTGCGAGCGTCGGAGGCACGGCTCCGACGCTTCGTGGCCGACGCCTCGCACGAGCTGCGCACACCGATCGCGGCCATCTCGGCCTATGCCGAGCTGTTCGGGCGCGGCGCCTCCGAGCAGAAGGAGGACCTCGAGCGCTTGATGGGCGGCATCCAGAGCGAGACCTCCAGGATGGAGCACCTGGTGGCCGACCTGCTGCTCCTTGCCCGGCTGGACGAAGGGCGTACCATGGAGCGCCACTCGGTGGACCTGGTCGCCCTCTGTGCGGAAGCGGTGCAGACCGCGTCGACAGTGGGGCCGCAGTGGCCCCTGACCTTCGAGGCGTCCGAGCCGATCGAGGTGATGGGCGACGCCACCAGCCTGCGCCAGCTGATCGACAACCTGCTGGGTAACGTTCGTGCCCACACCCCGCCGGGCACCACCGCCCGGGTGTCGGTGACCCGGGACGCCTCCGGAGCGGTGATCGCGGTGGCGGACACCGGCCCCGGCATGGAACCCGAGGAGGCCGAGCACGTCTTCGAGCGGTTCTACCGGTCCGACCCCAGCCGGTCGCGTACCCACGGGGGTGCCGGACTGGGCCTGTCGATCGTGAGTGCCATCGTGGCCGCTCACGGGGGCACGGTGTCCGCCCACGGACGTGTCGGATCGGGAACGACCTTCACCGTCCACCTGCCCGCCACTCCCCCCGGGGCCGACCCGGTCGATGTGGCCGGCTCCGCTGAAGTCGCCGACCAGGTTGACGTGACCGACGATCGGGATGCCGACCGAGAGCCCGGGACCCACCCGGCAACCACGCCCTTTGCAGGCGAACGATCGATCGAGTGACCAACCGCCCGGTTTACGACGCACATCGGCCACCCCGGGCCCGGGGCACCGTCCAATTCCCACAGGGGAGCCCCAGGTGGCTCACACCCGCATCCGAACTCCACCTTGCAGAGTCAGTTGCATGAGCGTCATCCAACTCCCACGCGCCCACCAGGGCGAGGCCGGAGTCACCGAGACCTCCTCGGACGTGGACATCGTCATCCCCGTCTACAACGAGGCCGGGCAGCTGGCGTCCAGCATCGCCACGCTGCGCTCCTACCTCGACTCGTCGTTCCCCTTCGTCAGCACCATCACGATCGCCGACAACGCCAGCACCGACGACACCTGGCAGATCGCCCTCGACCTGGCAGACACGCTCCGCCGGGTGCGGGCCGTCCACCTCGACCAGAAGGGCCGGGGCGGCGCCCTGCGGGCAGCGTGGGCTGAGAGCACCGCCCCGGTCGTCTCGTACATGGACGTGGACCTGGCGAGCGGTCTCGACGCCCTCCTTCCCCTGGTGGCTCCTCTCCTGTCCGGCCACAGCGACCTGGCCATCGGCAGCCGTCTCGCCCCCGGCGCCCACGTGGTGCGGGGCGCCCGTCGCGAGTTCATCTCACGCGGCTACAACCTGTTGCTCCGGACCGCGCTGCGCAGCTCGTGCACCGATGCCCAGTGCGGGTTCAAGGCCATGAGACGCGAGGTTGCAGCGGAGCTACTGCCGCTGGTGGAGGACGACGCCTGGTTCTTCGACACGGAGATCCTGATCACCGCCCAGCGCATCGGCCTGCGGATCCACGAGGTGCCGGTCGACTGGGTCGACGACGTCGATTCACGGGTAGAGGTGGCCCACACCGCATGGTTGGACCTACGGGGCGTGTGGCGGATGATGGGCCCGGCCTCGAGGCAGCGGGCGGTCCTGCGACCGGCCCGCCCTGCGGCACCTCGAGGCACCGGACCGAGCTCGAGCTCGAGCTCGAGCTCGAGCGGCGTATCCCCTGTCGGCGGCAGTGGGCGCACCGGCAACGGAGCCGCCGGCACCGGAACGGGAGCGCGACCTCACACGATCGGCACCGTCGGCACGACGACGGACCCAGAGGTCTTTGCCGACGAGCTACTCCGGTTCGCCGGGGTCGGGTCCGTGAGCACGCTCGCCTATGTCGGACTGTTCGCCGCCCTCGAGCCCGGCCTGGGAAGCTACGCCGCCAACGCGTTGGCCATCGGGCTGTGCAGCCTGGGCAACACCGCCGCCCATCGGGGAATGGCCGGCACCGCTCGCCACGGACTCGATCGCCCCCACCGCATGGCGACGGGAGCTGCTCTGCTCGCCATCAGCCTGTCCTCCACCACCGGTGCCCTGGCGGTCACCCGGGCCCTCGGGCTCACCTCCCTGCTTCCCGAACTGTGCGCCGTCTCCGTCGCCAACGTCGGTGCCGCGGTGATCCGGTTCGGCATCCTGCGCACGTGGGTGTTCCGCCCCGCCTTCGGAACCCACCTGGTAGCGGCGCCCCGCATGCTCGGAACAGGCGACCACGGCGACGGGGAACCGACGATGACGAGGACGCCTCGATGAACCCGACCGATCTGACCGACGACCCACGCATGCTCGACGGAACCGTGCCCGGAGCCGTGGCACCCGTCGCGCCCGTCACCCTCCGCACGGTCACCGATGACCCGACGCCCACCTACGGGATGCCCTCTGGACTGACCTTCAGGGAGACGACTGCCGTCGGCGGGGACGGGGACGACCACGAAGGCGCTGCGCCCACCGGCACCCCCGTCGCCGACCCACCGATCCCCGGGGACCCCTCCGGTTGGCCGAAGCGGCTGGTGCGGGGACGACCGGAGGATCCGGCCTGGGTCCGGCCCTCGCTGCTGGTCCTGCTGGTCGGCACCGGATTCCTCTATCTCTGGGGACTCGGACAGTCGGGCTGGGCCAATAGCTTCTACTCCGCCGCAGTCCAGGCCGGCACCAAGAGTTGGAAGGCCTTCTTCTTCGGCTCCTTCGACGCGTCCAACTTCATCACCGTGGACAAACCACCCGCATCGCTCTGGGTGATGGGGATCTCCGCCCGCCTCTTCGGGGTGAACTCGTGGAGCATCCTGGTGCCCCAGGCCCTCGAAGGCGTGGCCACGGTCGGCCTCATCTATCTCTGCGTCCGGCGTTGGTTCGCCCCCGGGGCGGCCATCCTGGCCGGCGTGGTGGTGGCCCTCACTCCGGTGGCCACCTTGATGTTCCGCTTCAACAACCCCGACGCGCTGTTGACCCTGTTGCTGACCGGCGCGGCCTATGCCAGCATCCGGGCCGTCGACGGCGGGCGCACGCGGTGGATGGTCCTGGCCGGCGCGCTGATCGGGTTCGGGTTCATCACCAAGATGATGCAGGCGCTCATCCTCCTGCCCGTGCTCGCGCTCGTCTACCTGCTGGCCGGACCGCCCAAGCTGGGCCGACGGATCGTGCAGTTGGTCTACACGGGCATCGCCGTGGTGGTCTCGGCCGGGTGGTGGGTGGCCGCGGTCCAGCTGACGCCGGCTGCGGACCGGCCGTACATCGGTGGCTCCACCGACAACAACCTGCTCAACCTGATCTTCGGCTACAACGGAATCGGCCGCCTGACCGGAAGCGAGACCGGCAGCGTCGGCGGACAGGTCGGTGGCGGTGGTAGCCCGTGGGGCCCGACCGGATGGGACCGCCTCTTCCTCAAGGAGATGGGCGGTCAGATCTCGTGGCTGATCCCGGGTGCGCTGGTCGGCCTGGTCGCCGCGTTGTGGCTGACCCGGCGCGCCCCGAGGACGGACCGGGTGCGGTCCGGATTCCTGCTCTTCGGGGGATGGCTGCTGCTCACCGGCGCCACCTTCAGTTTCGCCCAGGGCATCATCCACCCGTACTACACGATCGCCCTGGCCCCGGCTGTCGGCGCCCTGGTGGGTATGGGGGCCTCGACCCTGTGGCGCCGGCGCCGGGAGGTCTTCCCCCGACTGGCTCTGGCCGTGGCCATCCTGGCCAGCATCGCCTGGGCGTTCGTCATCCTCGGGTGGAGCCCGCACTGGTATCCGGCACTCCGCTGGGTGGTCCTCGTCCTGGGGCTGGTCGCCGCGGCGGGCATCGCCCTGGTTCCCAAGGCCCGCGGCGTGCTGGCCGCCGGGATCGCCGGATTCGGCATCGCCTCGATCATTGCGGGTCCAGCCGCCTACTCGCTCACCACCGCGGCCACCCCCCACGGCGGCTCCATCCCCTCGGCCGGACCGGCCGTCCAGGGTGGCGCCGGATTCGGCGGATTCGGTGGCCAGGGTGGGCTCGGTGGCTTCCGCGCCTTCGGCGGCACCGGGCGACGCAACGGCACCACGCTGCCACCCGGCTTCACCCTTCCCGGCCGATTCCAACGTGGTGCCGGTGGCTTCGGTGGCGGACCGGGCAGGTTCCCCGGCGGAGCCGGCGGGTTCCCCGGCGGAGCCGGCGGGTTCCCCGGTCGTGCCGGTGGCTTCGGCGGCGGTACCGCCGGAGGGCTACTCAACGCGTCGACACCCGGCAAGCAGTTGGTCGCCCTGCTCGGCAAGAACGCCTCGCAGTATTCGTGGGTGGCGGCCACCACCGGCTCGAACTCCGCCTCGGGCTACCAATTGGCCGCCCGTGATCCGGTCATGTCGATCGGCGGGTTCAACGGGACGGACCCGGCCCCCACGCTGGCCCAGTTCGAGAAGTACGTGGCCCAGGGGCGCATCCACTACTACATCGCGGGTGGCGGCGGTCTCGGAGGCCCCGGCGGGACCGGAGGCTCCGGCACGTCACCGGCGTCGCAGATCGCCTCTTGGGTGAGCGCCAACTTCACGGCCACCACGGTCGACGGCGTGACCGTCTACGACCTGACCGCCAAGAACTCCTGACGGGACGACCGCGGCGCGACCCGACCCTCACACGGACGGGCTGCCACCGAACCGCCGGTTGCTGTGGTGCTCCTCGGCCAGGCGGCGGCCCGCTGTCGCATCGGCGCCTCGGAGGTCGACGAACCGACCGAGCCCGTGCCGGCATGAACGACGGCGGCCTGTCGACGACGGGGCAGCCGGTCCGACCAGGGCCGACGCGCCCGGCACCGCTCGATGGGCTGCGAACATCCCCGCTGGGCCATGATGAGTGTCGACAACCCGGACGCCCGACAAGGAGATCACTGTGGCGATCAACGTGACGCCGATACCCGCCCTGGATCCCGAGATCAACGACATCCGTCGCCGCACGGCCGACTTCATCAACGCCGAGATCCTCCCCAACGAGGAGACGCTGTGGCGGTCGCGCCGGGAGGGGGGGCTCACCGAGGACGAGCGTGAGCACAGCCGGCGCCAGAGCATCGAGCTGCGCGAGGAGATCAAGGTCAAGGTCAACCAGGCAGGGCTGTGGGCGCCCCATCTGCCGAAGGAGTACGGCGGCATGGGCCTCGACTTCCTGTCCCTCGCCTACATGTACGAGATCCTCGCCTACGCGGTGGGCGCTTCCACCCTGTTCGGCATCGCCGCGCCCAACTCGGGGAACGCCAGCATCCTGGTCAAGTACGGCACCGAGGAGCAGAAGCGCAAATGGCTCATCCCCCTCATCGAGGGAGAGATGGAGTCGGGGTTCTCCATGACGGAGCCGGACCATGCCGGGTCCGACCCGCGCTCCATCGAGACCGAGGCGGTCCGGGACGGTGAACACTGGGTGATCAACGGGCACAAGTGGTTCACCTCCAACGGCATCGACGCCAACTTCTTCATCGTGATGTGCAGGGCCAACGACCCCACGGGCGAGTTGGGCAAGCCGGGCCAGATGACCCAGATCATCGTGCCGACCGACGCCGCCGGGGTCAACATCATCCGGGGCATCGGCATCTTCGGCCACTCGACCTCCGATCACTGCGAGATCAAGTACGAGAACGTCCGCGTCCCCATCGAGAACACCCTCGGCCAGGTCGGGCAGGGCCACCAGGCCGCCCAGGACCGCCTCGGTGCGGGGCGGGTCTACCACTGCATGAACTCGGTCGGCCAGATGTGGCGGGCTTTCGACCTGATGGTGGAGCGGACCCTCACCCGCCAGGTGCACGGCGGCCTGCTCAAGGACAAGCAGTTCGTCCAGGGGTTCATCGCCGAGAGCTACATGGATGTGCAGTCGGCCCGGCTGATGACCATCAACGCCGCAGAGAAGGTGGCCAACGGCGACCCGGATGCCCGCACGGCCATCTCGGCCATCAAGGTCTTCGTGCCCGCCGCCTACCACCGGGTGGTCGACCGGGCCATCCAGGTGTGGGGCGGTGCAGGGGTGAGCAACGACCTGCCGCTGTCCCAGATGTACCTGACCGCCCGGGTGCTGCGGCTGGCAGACGGGCCCGACGAGGTGCACAAGATCCTCATTGCCAAGAACATCCTCCACCGCTACGAGGACGGCGAGAGCTGGAATTTCGGCAACTGAGTCCTCCCCGGCACGGCGGGCCGCGTCCGTGCCGGGCTGGGGGGGCACCGTGACCGTGCCGGCCATGGACATCGAGCACGGCCGCATGGCCGTGCTCGCCGATCCTCACGGGGCGATGCTCGGGGTGATCGCCATCCGGACCCCCTGAACGTCCTGACGGGCGGGCCCTAACCGGCGAAGTGGTTGGTCACGAAGCGGGAGATCAGGAAGTAGGAGGCCGGGAGGAAGCAGGCCAGCACCGCCCGCTCCCTCCAGGGGTGCCCGTCAACCCAGCGTGCACCGCCGATGAAGAACGGGAAGAGCGCCAGCACCTCGCGGGTCTCGCTGTAGAGAATGGTCTGGAAGGTGAAGGCGCAGGCTGCCAGGCCCAGCATCACCCCGTAGGACCGCCGGATGCGCAGGTACGAGTAGACCGCCACACCGATCAGGAGCACGACGGTCACCGAGTCGAACAGTTCCATCACGCTCGCCGTCGAGGTGTCGAGGAAGCGGAGATGGATCAGGTCGCCGCCCGTCCTCCAGACCAGGGTCCAGGGAAACGCGAAGTGGCGGCCCCACCGCGACTGGATGTGGACGAACGCCAGCGCGTCGCCGTAGCGGCGGGCGCAGAACACCATCCAGCCGACGCCGGCGGCGAGCGTCGGTACCACCACGGCCACCGCGGCGAGCAGGGGCTCCCGTCGTGACCGGGCCCGGTGGTCGCCGGGCGACCGGGCCTCCCAGACCTCGACCAGCAAAGCCACCACGACGATGGCCAGGTAGTACTTGGTGAGGAACAGACCGGCGGCGGCCAGTCCGGCGAGCACCCAGTATCGGTTCCGGACGGCGATGAACGCCCACACGGCAAGGGCCAGTGCCATCGAATCCGGATAGTCGGCGAGCAGGAAGAAGGCGGTGGGAAAGGCGACGAGCAGCATGGCGGTGGTCCCGGATCGGCTGTGTCCCTCGTCCTTCTCCGCCAGGTGGACGAGGCCGGCCACCGCCACCACCATCGACAGGGCACTGACCAGCTGCCCGGCGAGGAGGAGCCCGGTGCCGGTCACCACATGCACCAGACGGATCGCGGTCGGGTACAGCGGCCCGAAGGCGATGAACAGGGGGTTCCCGGCCGCATGGGCCCCGGTCAGTCGGGCGGCCGGATACCCGTGAGCGGCGATCGACAGGTAGAACCCGGTGTCCCACTGGTTCCAGACCTCGATCAGCGTGTGGGGGTCGTGGGCGACGACGTGGGGGAAGGCAACGCCGTAGGCGCTGACCAGAGCGACCAGCTCGCTGACCACTCGGAGCCCGACGGTGACCCCGAGGGCGATCAGGAACGGCCGTCTCCACCTCGCCGCCAGCGCGGAAATCCGCTCGGAGCTGGCGGTTCGCCGTCGGTGAGCAACGGCTTCCGACACGGCCGGGAACACTACTGCACCTACGCCGGAGGGACCCGGTCCACGGGCCTGGGCCTCGGGGAGCCGGGGAGGACCGGCCGATAAGTCCACTACTCTCCCAGGGGTGGACATCTCACCGATCAAGCAGCAACGCAACCTGGTCACCGAGCTCCCGGGTCCCAACTCGAAGGACCTCGAACGTCGCCGTTCGGCCGCAGTCGCTCCGGGGGTGAGCTCCGTCTTCCCGGTCTACGTACGGGAGGCGTCCGGGGCCATCCTGGTCGACGTCGACGGCAACTCGCTGATCGATCTCGGTGCCGGAATCGCCGTGACCAGCGTGGGGCATGCCGCCCCTGCCGTCGTCGACGCGGTGCAGGCACAGATCGCCAGATTCGCCCATACCTGCTTCATGATCAGCCCCTACGAGCTCTACGTGGCGGTGTGCGAGGCGCTCAACGCGCTGGCCCCCGGCGACCAGCCCAAACGCAGCGCGTTGTTCAACTCCGGTGCCGAGGCAGTGGAGAACGCGGTCAAGATCGCCCGCCACGTGACCGGCCGTCAAGCGGTGGTGGTGTTCGACCACGCCTACCACGGCCGCACCAATCTGACCATGGCTCTCACTGCCAAGAACATGCCCTACCGGGAGAAGTTCGGCCCCTTCGCTCCCGAGGTCTACCGGGTCCCCATGTCGTACCCCTTTCGGGACCCCGACGGAATGACCGGAGAGCAGGCCGCGGCGAGGGCAACCGAGCAGATCGAGCGCCAGGTCGGCGCGGACAACGTGGCCTGCGTGCTCATCGAGCCGATCCAGGGCGAGGGCGGCTTCATCGTTCCCGCTCCCGGGTTCCTCCCCGCCATCGCCGCCTGGTGCCACGATCGTGGCGTCCTGCTGGCAGCCGACGAGATCCAGACCGGGTTCTGCCGGACCGGAGACTGGTTCGCCTGCGAGTTCGAGGGGATCGTCCCTGATCTCCTGACCACGGCGAAGGCCATGGCCGGAGGCATGCCCCTGGCCGCGGTGACCGGTCGCGCCGACCTGGTGGACGTCGTGCACTCCGGGGGCCTCGGCGGTACCTACGGGGGAAACCCGGCCGCATGCGCCGCGGCGCTGGCCGCCATCGACACCATGAGGAACGAGGACCTGGCCGTGGCCGCGCGGGACATCGGGGACACCGTCGTCGCCCGGCTCGGCCCCCTGCAGGCCTCGTATCCGGGCATCGGCGACATCCGGGGACGCGGGGCGATGATCGCCCTGGAGCTGGTCCGGCCGGGGACCATGGAGCCCGATGCCGAGGCCGCCAAGCGCATCGTCCAGGCCTGCCACCGGGCCGGCGTGGTCGTCATCTCCTGCGGAAGCTACGGAAACGTCATCCGGCTGCTCCCGCCACTGGTCATCGAAGAGGAGTTGTTGGCCGACGGTCTCGACGTCCTGGCCGGGGCCATCGGCGAGGTGCTCTCGGCTCCCGCGTCCTGAACCGGCCGGAGCGGCAGCGGACCGGTTCAGCGAGGAGGGTGGGGCAACGCGGCCCGGGCCGAGGCCAGGCCGGCGTCGAGGAGCTGGATCTCCTGGACGGCGTCCCGGGTGAGATCGTGGACGCGCTGCCCATTGGCGTCGCTGGCCGAGGCCACCGCTGCCTGTTGCACGTCCGACGCGGCGCGCATGACCTCGATGGCCTGCGAGCACGCCCCCGGCGGGACCGCTCCGTCCGGCTCGATCCGCAACACCCTGTCGAGATCCACCGCGGCGGCATGGAGGCGTCGGCACAGGGACGGCAGCTCGGCGGTCGGAGCGTCGAGGTCGGTGGCGGTCCGGACCGCGGCGCCGGCCTGGTCCACCGCTCGCCACATCTCCCGACGGACCCGGCGTGGCGCCCACTGGCGCATGTCCTGGGCCGATGCGGGAACTGCCCGTCGGGCCCGGCCCGAGGCAGTGGCCTCCCACAGGGACAGCGCACCCACCACGGCGGCGTGGGAGCGGAAGGCCCGCCACTTCCTGCGGCCGAAGCGCCAGAGCATGAAGGCGCCGACGGCCGCCCCGGCCATCAGGAGGCCGAGCACCAGCACCATGCCGGCCAGCACGGGAACCCAGATCGAAGCGATCACACCTGCAGTGTAGGACGGGACCGGCCCGGACGGGCATCTGCCCGCGGCGGTCAGTCGACCGCAGTCAGCAGCAGGTCTTCCATCCGGTCCAGCGACGCCTCGGGGACCCCGGCGGAGACAGCCCAGGCCCGCGCCCCACCGAACCGACCGTACAAGGCGTCGAGGAACCGCTCCATCGTGTCGGCCTGCACGCTGAAACGCGAGGCGGGCACCTTGGCCAGCCGTGCCGCGAGTGCCGGGTCGGCCCGGTAGCGGCCCATGATCAGCTCCATCCGCTCGGCGGTGATCACGTAGTCGGCCACGATGACCTCCCGCTCCACGCCCAGGATCTCGAGCACCAGGGCAGCCAGGACCCCGGTGCGATCCTTACCCGCTGCGCAGTGGAAGACGAGCGGGAAGCTGGCCGGATCGCCCAGCAGTGTCAGCGCGTCGACCAACGCCTGACGGCCCACGTCGAGGTACCAGAGGTAGCGCTCGGCAAGGTCGTCCCCGGGTGGCGCCGGTGCCACCACGGCATCCCCCTCGCCCTCGCGGACCACCGCCAGATGACGGTAGAGGATGGGCTCCGGCTCGAGGGGTCCCCTGCCGGTCTGCACAAGCTCGCGGGATGTCCGCAGGTCGATGATGGTGGCCAGGCCCATCGCCCGGAGGGCGTCGACGTCGCCGGGGGTCAGCTCGTGCAGCGTGTCGCTGCGGAACAGCCGGCCCCACCGGGTGGCCCGGCCGCCGGCGCCGGCGTACCCCCCGAGGTCGCGGAAGTTGAATGCCCCTTCCAACGGGACCAGGCGGTCGGTCGATTCCACCCACTCATCATGGTGCACACGGGCCGCCGACCCGGACACGTCGCCGCCAGGGGCGCCACGGGGCAAGAGTGGCCTAAAGGACGGGTGACCAAGGCGCCGATGAACTACCGGCGGAGGCGGTGCGTCGGCGAGACTGTCCCCGGCAGCCGGCTCCGCCGGCGTGCCGACCGCCCTAGGGTCGGTGCGCAGGACACCCGAGCAACCCCCCCCCACCCCCCCGAGATCAAACTGTGAGGAGTTCCCCGTCATGAAGGCGCTTGCGACCTGGTGCGTACGTCATCGGCTGATCGTGGTGTTGCTGTGGTTGGCCGCACTCATCGGGACCACTGCCCTCTCCCAGGCGGTGGGCACCGCCTACTCGAACAGCTTCTCGCTGCCCAACACCGAGTCGACCCACGCGCTGTCCCTGTTGCAGGCGGCGGCCCCGAAAGTGGCCGGTGACCAGGAGCAGATCGTGTTCCGCGCCACCAACGGCACCAAAGTGACCGACCCGGCGGTACAGGCGAGGATCGACGCCATGTTGGCCAAGGTGGCCGCCGTTCCCCACGTCTCCGCCATCAGCAGCCCGTACGGTCCGCTCGGGTCCTCCCAGATCAGTTCCGACGGCACCACTGCATTCGCCACGGTCACCTTCGACACGCAGTCGCAGAACATCTCGATCCCGTCGGCCCAGCGTTTCGTGGCCGCTGCGCAGACGGCACATGGCCCCGACCTGCAGGTCGCGGTGGCGGGCCAGGTGGCCGAGTCGGCCGACCGCCAGTCGTTCGGCGGCTCGCTGCTCGGGATCATCCTGGCCGGGATCGTCCTGTTGCTGGTCTTCGGCTCCATCTTCGCCATGGCCCTCCCCCTGCTGTCCGCCTTGGCCTCCCTCGGGACGGCGATCGGCCTCATCGGACTCCTCAGCCACCTGTTGAAGATGCCCGAATTCTCCACCCAGCTGGTCCTGCTGATCGGGCTCGGCGTGGGCGTGGACTACGCCCTGTTCATCGTGACCCGGCACCGGCAGGGCCTCATCGCCGGAGAGGACATGGAGTCGTCGATCGCCAACGCGGTCAACACGTCGGGGAGAGCTGTGCTCTTCGCCGGCATCATCGTGTGCATCGCCCTGCTCGGCATGTTCGCCCTCGGGGTCTCCTTCCTCTACGGCCTGGCCGTCTCCGCGGCCATCGGTGTGTCGTTCACCATGATCGCGGCCCTGACCCTGCTGCCCGCCTTCCTCAGTTTCATCGGGCCAAGGGTGCTGTCCCGGCGCCAGAAGAAGGACCTGGCCGCCCACGGCCCCCGGGTGGTGGGCGCAGCCGCCAAGGGCTTCTGGCCGAAGTGGGCCGTGTTCGTCCAGGAGCGCCCGGTCCTTCCGGCCGTGGTGGCCCTCGTCGTCATCGTCCTGGTCGCCCTCCCCTTCTTCTCCCTTCGGCTCGGCTCCTCCGACCAGGGCAACGACCCGGTGGGCACCACCACCCGCCAGGCGTTCGACCTGCTGGCCTCCGGGTTCGGGCCCGGCTTCAACGGTCCGCTGCTGCTGGTGACCGTCAACTCCGGCCAGGCCGACACCCAGGCGCTCGACCAGTTGGCCGACCAGGTCGCCAAGCAGCCCGATGTCACCCACGTCAGCCGGCCGGTGGTCCTGCCGGCCAAGGACGGCAAACAGGTCTCGCTGATCACGGTGTACCCGGCGTCGGCCCCGCAGGACGCCGCCACCACCGACCTCATCGACCATCTTCGCCAACAGACGATCCCCGCCACCGTCGGCGGCTCCGGCCTGACCGTCTACGTCGGCGGGAACACGGCCATCTTCGTCGACTTCGCCCGGGTGCTGACCTCCAAGCTGCCCCTGTTCATCGGACTGGTGGTGGCGCTCTCCTTCCTGCTGCTGGCCGTCGTGTTCCGCAGCATCGTCATCCCGTTGACCGCAGCGGTCATGAACCTGCTCTCCATCGGCGCCGCGTTCGGGGTCCTGGTGGCCGTGTTCCAGTGGGGCTGGCTGGGGTCGGTCTTCCAGGTAGGCGGCCCCGGGCCCATCGAGGCCTTCCTCCCGGTGATGCTGTTCGCCATCCTGTTCGGGCTGTCCATGGACTACGAGGTCTTCTTGGTCACCCGCATCCAGGAGGAGTGGCTCAAGTCCGGTGACAACCGCACGGCCGTCCGCAAGGGGCTGGGGGCCACCGGCAAGACGATCACCGCGGCAGCCCTGATCATGATCCTGGTGTTCGGGTCGTTCATCCTGGGCGGTCAGCGGGTCATCAAGGAGTTCGGGCTCGGGCTGGCCGCCGGCATCCTGATGGACGCCGTGGTGATCCGCATGGCCATCGTCCCCTCGCTGATGTTCCTGTTCGGCAAGGCCAACTGGTGGTTCCCGGGCTGGCTCGACCGGATGCTCCCCCGCATCTCGGTGGACCCGGACGTCCCGGCTCCGGGCGGCCATCCCGGAGGGCCGACTGCGGAGGCCGAGGCCGAGCAGGTACCCGTCTGACCTCTCCTCGGACCTGCCGGGCTCCCGGCCGGTCCGCCGCCGGCCGGACCGGCCTGCACCAACCGTTCCGGTGGCCCAGGGGTGCGCCGGCACCCTTGACAACGGGGGTGGGCCAAGTCTTAGCTTCACAGAGAACCTAATCACCGAGGACGGGGGAATTGCATGTCCGACTTTGTCATGACGATCGGGGGGGACACGGTGCCGGCGGCGGAATCGTTCGGCGTGGTCAATCCGGCCAACGGCGAGGTGTTCGCCCACGCCCCCGAGTGCAGCACCGAGCAGCTCGACGCCGCATTCGATGCCGCCTCCAAGGCCCAGCGGGACTGGAAGGCGGACGAGGCTGCCAGGCGGGCGGTCCTCGTGAGTATGGCCGACGTCCTGCTCGAGTCGTCGGCCGAGCTCGCCCCCATCCTCACGGCCGAGCAGGGCAAGCCGCTCGGCGACGCCCATATCGAGGTCTTCGCCTCGGCCATCTGGTGCCAGTACTTCGCCACCCTGGAGACGCCGCCCCACGTGATCCAGGACGACGGAGAGGCCCTGGTCGAGGTGGTGCGCAGGCCGGTCGGCGTAGTGGCGGCCATCACGCCGTGGAACTTCCCGCTCACCCTGGCGTTCTGGAAGATCGCGCCCGCCCTGCTGGCCGGGAACACCCTGGTGCTCAAGCCCTCGCCCTTCACGCCCCTCACCACGCTGAAGGTGGCAGAGCTGCTGCGTGACGTCGTGCCCCCCGGTGTGATCAACGTCGTCAGCGGCAGCGACCAGCTCGGGGCGTGGATGACCGGGCACCCGGTCCCTCGCAAGATCAGCTTCACCGGCTCCATCGAGACCGGAAAGCTGGTCGCCCAGTCGGCCGCCCCGGACCTCAAGCGGGTCACCCTCGAGCTCGGCGGCAACGACCCGGCCATCGTGCTCGACGATGCCGACCCGGCCGTGGTGAGCAAGGCCATCTTCGCCGGTGCTTTCAACAACAACGGGCAGGTGTGCTCGGCGATCAAGCGCGTCTACGTTCCCGAGGCCCTCTACGACGACGTGGTCGACGGCCTCGCCGCCCAGGCCTCGTCGATCAAGGTGGGCGAGGGGACCGAAGCCGACTCCAAGCTCGGCCCGATCAACAACGCGCCGCAGTTCGAGCGGGTGCAGGAACTGGTGGCCGACGCGCTCACCCATGGGGCGAGAGCTGCAACCGGAGGGCACGCCATGGACCGGCCCGGCTACTTCTTCGAGCCGACCATCCTGACCGGCCTGTCGGACGGCACCCGCATCGTCGACGAGGAGCAGTTCGGACCCGCCCTGCCGGTGATCTCGTACCGGGACGTCGACGACGTGGTGGAGCGGGCCAACGCCACCCACTTCGGGCTGTCGGGCTCGGTCTGGGGCGCCGACAGCGATCGTGCGGCCGAGGTTGCGGGCCGGCTCGAGTGCGGCACGGCGTGGGTCAACACCCACCTCGCCCTGGCGCCGCAGCAACCGTTCGGCGGCTTCAAATGGAGCGGGCTGGGCGTCGAGAACGGCCCCTGGGGCCTGGCCGAGTTCACCGAGGTCCAGGTGGTCCACCGTTCCAAGGGTGCCGACGGACTCAACATCAACACCGCCGGTCTCGTCTCGTAGCGCCCCGACCGGCCCGGTGGTGGGCCGGTCGGAACAGGTCGCAGCAGAGAGTCCGATGAAGGGGCGCCGACGGACAGCGGTGGTGGTGGTGGTGGTGGTGGTGGTGGTCGCCCTGGCGGCCCTCGGCATTGCGGTGGCCGTCGTCGCGGCGACGGGGCCCGGACCGGCCGCGCCGGCCGGCCGCGGCACGACGAGCGGCGCATCGGCCTCCGTGGCTCCGGCCGGCGCCACCTCGCGGTCATCGGGGTGCGGCCGCGTGCCGGTGCCCGGGCCGGGAGCCACCGCCACCCCCACCGGGGACGTCGTCCAGTCGCTGCAGGTGGACGGCCTCGCCCGCAGCTACCGGCTGGCCGTCCCCGCCGGCTACCGGCCAACGACGCCGACCCCGCTGATCCTCCTGTTCCACGGAAGCGGCTCCGACGCCGTCCAGACGTCCATTTACACCCAGATGCCCAGGCGGGCGTCCCGCGCCGGCTTTCTCGTGGCCACCCCCGATGCCCTGTCCGGGCAGTGGCAGGTCTCCCTTCCCGGCGCCGCCACCGCCGACCTGGCCTTCGTGTCGGCCCTCATCACCGACCTCTCGGCCCGCTACTGCGTCGACGGCGCCCGCATCTACGCTGCCGGGATCTCCCTGGGATCGGAGTTCGCGGCCATCGCCGCCTGCACCGCGTCGGACCGGATCGCGGCGATCGGCCTGGTGGCTGCCGAGTACCTCCTCCGACCGTGCACCGGGCCGATCTCGGTGATCGCCTTCCACGGCACGGCGGATCCCATCGTGGCCTACGCGTCCGGCGGCACCGGGGTCGCGCTCCCCGGCGTACACGTCATCGGGGTGGAGCAGAACCTGGCCCAGTGGGCCGCCCTGGACGACTGCTCCCCGGTTCCGAAACTCCTCCGACCGGCCTCTCAGGTGATCCGGCGCTCGTGGGCCGGCTGTTGGACGGGCAGCGCCGTCGTCCTCTACACAGTGGTCGGTGGCGGCCATACCTGGCCCGGCTCCCCCATCACCCTCCCGGTGGCCAACTACGGCCCGACCACCGACCAGATCGACGCCACGGGTCTGATGCTCCGCTTCTTCGCGGGGCACCACCTGGCCCGGTGAGGCCGGCAGAGCGGATGACCCGGGTGTCGCCAGGGACCTGGGCAGCTCCGGCAGCTCGGGAGCAGCTGCCCGGGCTGTTAGGTACCTTGAGCGAAGCGGCGAATGGGTGGTGCGGCCCTTGGGCCGGGTATCCGGGTGTTACGACGCCCGGAGGTGGTGGTACTCGGCGTCTGACCAGTCGCGGTCGCAAGCACGGCACCGCCAGCTCGACCCACTGCCGGACATCCCAGCTGAGCGCACGATCAGTTTCGGCACCTCCTGCGATCCACAATGGGGACATATACGAAACGCTTCAGGTTCGCTCATTCGCCGACCTCCGACTCGGTGGCTGTGTAGTGCTCCGGACTCTACGAACTGAATCGACAGTAGCGCTGAGATCTTTAGCAAGCTGTATCGGCCACGTGGCCAGGGACTTCGATCCCAGGGAGACGGTGGTGCGAGTGTGGGTGCTTGGGAGCACGCAGTGGCCGAGAGCTTCTGTGCCACGCTCAAGCGTGAACTGATCGAGCCCCGAGCCTGGCCGACCCGCAAGGGACTGCACCCGGCGGTGTTCGACTACATCGAGGGTTAGTACAACGTCCGCCGGCTTCACAGCTCGCTCGACTGCTGCAGCCCCGCGGCGTGGGAAGCTCTTCATCGCGAGGCCGACCGCCTCGCGGCATCATCAACTCAAGCGGCCTGTCCGTCGAACCGGATCAAGCCCGGCCGGCATCCGGGACGTGAGGCTCGTAAGGGTTGACCGGGCGGGAGGGAGAGGCCATGAGAGCAGTGGTGTTCGAGGACACGAGGCGGGTGGAGGTAGAACAGGTCCCGGATGCGGTGATCGAAGCGCCCACCGACGTGGTGGTGCGGATCACATCGAGCGCCATCTGCGGCACCGACCTCCACATGTACGACGGACGGGTGGGAGCCAAGCCGGGCCTGGTGCTCGGCCACGAGCCGCTCGGTGTCGTCGAATCGGTGGGCAAGGCCGTCTCGATGGTGAATCAGGGGGATCGGGTGGTCGTGCCGACGCATCTGTTCTGCGGGGTTTGTGTGAACTGCGCCCGAGGATTTTCCGCCGCGTGCCTTCGGGTCCGGCCCGGAGAATTCGGAGCAGCGTACGGCTATGCGGGGATGGGACCCTACCGGGGAGCCCAGGCCGAGTTGCTGCGTGTTCCCTTCGCCGACGCCAATTGCGTCTTGTTGCCCGGCGAGCCCGGCGATGCCCGCGAGGACGACTTCGTCCTACTTGCCGACGCCTTCGTCACCGGATGGCACTCGACCGAGCTCGCCGGGGTCTCCCCCGCCTCCACCGTGGCCATCTTCGGCGCAGGGGCGATCGGCCTCCTCGCCGCCCATTCCGCCATCCTCAAGGGTGCTGCGGAGGTCTACGTCGTCGACCGGGTGCCTGAACGGCTTGACCAGGCAGGTGAGCTGGGAGCGGTGCCGGTTGACTTCACCGAGGGAGATCCTGTGGAACAGATCAAGGAGCTGCGGCGCCGGGCCGGCCTTCCGATGGGCGAGGAGCAGATGGGCGGCGTGCAGGCGGGGATCGACGCGGTCGGGTTTCAGGCCACGGACCGGGCAGACCTGGCTCGGGAGGATCCGACCGGGGTCATCGCCGACCTGGCACGCTTGGTCAACCCGACGGGCAGTGTCGGAATCGCCGGTGTCTACACGGCGCACGATTTCCACCCGGCCGCCGAAGGAAGGTCCGACGGTTCGCTCACCGTGCCGTGGGCCACGTTCTTCGACAAGGGAGTGAGCGTCAGATTCGGGCGCACCCACGACCGCCGGTACACGACCCTGCTCCGGGACCTCGTCGTCGCCGGACGTGCCCGTCCCGGGCACATCGTGTCGCACCACGGGAGCCTCGAAGACGCCCCTCGGCTCTTGAGCGCCTTCGACCGGCGCGCCGACGGCGTCGTCAAGGCCGTGCTCAGGCCCTGATCGAAAATCGCCGTGAAATCGTCGAGAAGCCTCATGTCGTGAGCACCGTCGGACCCTGGCACCGCGACCCAAAAGCGGCGATTGCACTCCTGTTCCTCACCGCGGCTGCGGGCGGCCTCGATGCGACCGCCTTTCTCCACATCGGCGGCACGTTTGTCTCCAACCAGACCGGGACGGTCGTGCTCCTGGCGATCAGCGTGACGGACTCCGGTGCCATCAACACGGTCGCAGTGCTGACCTCACTCGCGTGCTTCCTTCTGGGCGTGGCCGCCGCCGGCAGGTACCTGCCAAACGCCGCTCACGGAGAGCTCTGGCCACTCGGGACCCCGCTCGCGGTCTTGCTCGAGCTCGTCCTCGTGGCGGTCTGCACGGTGATCGTCTCGACCACCCACCTCGCTCCGGCATTCGGCGTCGCCCCGATCGCCTTGGCCATGGGCATGCAGGCAGCCCTGGCCAAGCGCATCGGACTGCCGTACCTGACCACCGGATACATCACCGGTTCGACTACCAGCATGATCATGAGGTCACCAGCCGACGACCGCTCGGATCGGTGGTGGTGGTTCGGCGTGATCCCCGTTGCGGTGATGGCGTTCGGCGCACTTACGACGGCACTTCTGGGCACCCAAAGCGTTGTCGCAGCCCTCGCGTTCGTCGGGGCCACGATGGGGGCGGCGGCTTGGCAAACACGCGGCGGTCGGAGGCGGGCCCGAGAGTAGGCCGGCCCGGCATCCCCATCCCAGAAGTACCCCCGAGACGTAGTGGGGATCGTCTGAAAGTGATCGCAGTCCAGGACGAATGGAGGCGGGAAGAGCCCAGCCAGCTGACGACACGGCATGGTGGGAATCAATGCCCAGGGGCAGAAGCACAATAGGTCCAATAGCCCAGTGGTCGAACTCTGGATCGCCCAGCGATCAGTGACGCCGGCCGCCATCCCCTGACCCGGCGGGTCCCGACGCCGGGACGAATGGTCGAGGCCAGCGAGAGTGGCGAGTCGACAGATCGGTGACTTGTGGCTCTGGCGGAAGGTTGGCCGGCGGATGACCATGGTGGTAGGTCGTACTGACGAAAAGGGGAGCCGCAATGCACGCGAAAGCCGGAGATCGGATCGTGATCGGCGGACATCGGGCGGGGCAGCCCGATCGTGACTGCGAGGTGCTCGAGGTTCGCCACGAGAACGGGGAGCCGCCGTATCTCGTCCGGTGGGGGGACACAGGAAATGAGGATCTCTTCTTCCCGGGGCCTGACGCCTCTGTTGTCAACTACAAGGACGAGTAATTCGGACTGGCTCGCCCACGGGTGGTCCAGATGTCGGAGCATGAGACGCAGCGCCCCTTGTTCCTGATCACCGGCTCCGGGTCGAGTTGTCCCCAGGTACGGGTCAATGGGTGCTTGGTACCGCGAGGTTCACGCACCGCACATTCGGGACGGTCATTTCATGTTGTTCTGCAGCGTTTCAGCGAATCACCACTGGGATCAGTCGGCCGCGTCAGTGAGAATAGGCCCGCGACTGGTCGCCCAGCAGGCTCACCAGGTTGCCGAGGGCGATGTTGATGTCGACCAGATGGAGGCCCCAGCGTGGGCCGAGCACCTGGTGAACAACGGGACGGTGATCGCCAGGGTTGGTGACCGAGGTCACCTGCAGCCAGCTCGCCCCGCCGCTGGTCTCACATGTGGACGTGTAGTGGTCGGGGTAACTGACCCATGGGGTGGAAAGGTGGGCGGTCGTCGGGGTGGTGAACGTGCTCGTCACGCCGGGGAACGGTTTCGTCACGAAGTACGGGCTCAAGGTTCCAGTACCTCCTTCGAGTGAGGCAGGGTTGGTGCAGAGCACCTGCAAATTGCCCGTCGGCGTCGTCCCCAGTCCCGATTGGGCGCTGAGGCTGGTCCCGACCCTTCCGAAGAGGCTGTTGAGCGGAGGGGCCGCATCGAAGCTCGAATAGGCCACCACACAGCTGGTCTGTTCGGTCGATTGACAGGCCGGGATGTTTTTGAAGTCGCCGCCCACGGATTGGCCCACGGGAACCGTGACGTTGCCGCCCATCAACAACGCCGAGACGAGAAGGTGCCGCTCAGAGGGGTTGGGGTCGATCTCGCGTTGGATGAGGGGAATTAGCAGAGCGGCACCTTGGGAGTGACCGATGAGGACGACACCTCGCCCATGGTTGTCGTGGGCCAGGTAGTCCTTCCAGGAGGCGAGCAGATCCAGGTAGGCGATCGCCGCAGCATGGGGACCTATCTTCTTCCCTCCGACGCCTATCGCCGACAAGGTCAACTGGGGGTACATGGGGGCATACACCTTACAAACTTGGGAGAAGCGTGATGCCTGGGAGATGGCCACTGCGATCTCCTCAGGTTCAATGTGGAGATTGGCGTTCTCGGTGGTCTGCCCGCTCACCGTGGGATAGACGTAGAAGCAATCGATCGGTGGATTCTTCGCCGGGATCGCCCGCTGGATGATCTTCTTCCCGTCGGCGTGGACCACCGTGGCAGTGAGGTTTGCCGTGCAGGGGTCAGCCGCAAGGTCCGGTCGACACAGCCACACCGTTCCCGAAGCATCGGCGGTACCGGTCTCCGTAGTAGACGAAGTGGAGACCGTGCTCGTGGACGTGGGGACGGTGCTGCATGACGCCACCAGCACCGCCGCGATGAGAATCCCCAGCACCGACTTCATCTGCGGTGCCCCACGGAACGCGTTCCGCCACATCCCGAGTTTGCCGGCTCGGTGCCGCCCAGTTCGGCCACCCACCTGGCGCAGGATCGAATGGTCATTCCGACGGGCCCCGGTCGGTGCCCTCGGGTGACAGCCGACACGACAGCTCTGCTGAACTCACGATGACTTTTCGGCCTGGGTCAGTAGCGAATTCTGCACCGGCAGGTCGAGCGATATCCAGCCGGAGACGGAGAGCCGTGGACACCACCGCTCCGGTGCTGTCCCAGACACTGCTACCTATTGAGCTTCCAGATACTTGCGATGCTGCTCAAGGATGTGCTCATGCGAAGCACCCTTTGTCGGTACATCCGGGTGGTGGTGCCGGCACAAGTGATACGGAGTGCCCTCTAGTGCATGATGGCTGATCCTCCAACACCCCTTGGTGTGGCAGTTGACCTTACGGACACCGGTGTACACCCCGATGCCGACTGCAGTGATGAGGGTCGCCTCACCGAGGTCGGAGCCGAAGCCGGACCAGAATCCGTAGTAGGGACCGCTCTCATTGAGAGTTCCGGTGTGAACCGCCGCCCAATGTCTCATAAAGGCGAAGAAGACGATCAACAACGCCAGACCCGCCACGACCAGCACGAAGAGTAGGCCGAGCCCCACCCTCTTCGATTGGCTGCCGCCCGACTCGGGGACCATGCCCGAATGCCCGCCGTCTCCTTCACCGACTTGTGCCACCGGGGTTGAGGGCGAAGTGCTCGTCGGGGTCGTAGCCGGAAGATCGGGCATCGAGTCTCTACTCTACGGGGAGGTCGGTGGGTTCGGGTGAGGTCCGCGGCGTCAGAACACAGTGCACCCTAGCGGTTGGAAGGGGCAGGGGCAGAGCGGCCGGCATCCACCTTGCAGTCAGCTCCGTTGGCGCGAAAGTCACATCAGGGGCACGTGACCGCCGATGAACAGGTACCGTGCGGCATCACGGAATCCTCATCCTTCTGACCGGATTCGGCACCTTTTGGCGGCGGCCTTTCACCGTGCCATCAGTTTGCAGCGCCATTCAGACCTCCCCCGATGTTCCTAGCGGAGAGTAGAGGTACGTTGGTTCCTGAAGGGTACGCCTTTGAGAATCTGACGAACAGGATCGACCATGTACCGCCTCCCGCGCGACAAAGACGACGACTACACCCGTGAGGCCGCGGCGGCGCGGCGCCAGGTGGTGAGCGCGGAGACGGGCGCACGCCTCGATCACGTCGCCGCCTTCTCGTTCGATCCCGGCGTTGTATCCGGGAACATGGAGGGCTTCAGCGGCGTGGCCCAAGTGCCCCTGGGGTTCGCCGGCCCGCTGCTCGTTCACGGCGAGCACGCGAGCGGAGAGTACTTCGTGCCGCTGGCAACCACCGAGGGCACTCTGGTCGCCAGCTACAGCCGAGGCATGCGGATCACCCGCGAAGCGGGCGGAATC
>Ga0182010_10000126_pt1 | contig 42291 bp, 30 predicted proteins | sample 611E1MmetaG_FD_120488 | JGI IMG/M metagenome (GOLD analysis project Ga0182010, IMG submission 120488) | Permafrost microbial communities from Stordalen Mire, Sweden - 611E1M metaG | ecosystem: Environmental > Terrestrial > Soil > Wetlands > Permafrost | place: Sweden: Stordalen | collected... | reverse complement strand
GAAGGTCAGCCGCGGCGGCCAGGTCCAGGGCGGCCAAACGCTGGCCCCCGGCCAACAGCGCCTCGAAGCGGGACACGAGATCGCGCAGCTCGCGGCGCCGGCTGCGCTGGCCATCTTCCCGCGCCAGGCACGCCTCCATGCGGTCGATGTCGCCTGCGGCGCCGTAGGACTTGGCCGCCCGCCGATCGTCGCCGGCTCGTTCGAACACCGCGCCCGCCCCTTTGCAGTCGCCCAGATCCAGCAGAAGCTCGCCGGCGGTCAGCAGGGCTTCCCGCTCGATCGCGGTCAGCGCCGCGTGGGAGATCTGATCCAGGAGGAGCATCGCGGCCTGGCGCTTGGCGGCCCGGATCTCCTCAGCCATGGCATCGCGTTCCGCCGCCGGCAGGGAGGCCGTCGTTGCGCACATGGTCCGGACCAGATCGTGAATCTCGGGCAAGGACAGCCCTGCCACTCGTGCTTCGAGCATCACGGCGTCCAGCGACGCCCATTCGCTGTCGAGCGCCATCATGCGAACCAGCGCGGGCAGGCCGCGGGACCGCGTCGCGCCTGTCCCGGTGGTCTGCCTGAGCCGTGAGTCATCCTTGGCCATTCGTCCTAAGAGTACACTCATACTCATGATTGCTCCTGTCGCGGTTGGCCAGGTGCGTTTCACGCTGCCTGGTCTTGCAGCCGATGCCCGCGGTGTCGTGAGCGGACGGGATATGGCGGCGCGCTTCGCCACCCTTGATCGCGTTGTGTGGTTTTTGCGCCTCCTGTCCGCTGCGGGCGATCTGGATGCGTGCTGGTCGGGCATGCGCCTCATCCCGGTGCGCTCGCCGCTCGGGTTGCGCGAGATGTTGCTGCTTCTGCCCGCGCCGTCGACCGAGGCAGCCGATTTGGTCGCGCGGGCGGCGCGCACGGCAGGCGGGCAATGCGCAACTGGCGCGGGCCGGCACTTCGTCGAGTATCGCGATGGGCGCGCATCCTTGGGCTACGACGTGGGCGAGGTCGCGCGCGGGCCCGGGGATTTCGTCTTCTACACTGCGGACAAAGTCCTCTATTGTCACGCCGAGGGAGAGAGGTCGCTGGTGCGGCTCTTGCTGGGGCTCGATCTTCTTCGGCGGCCCGGCGGATCACCGGGCACGCCGGGCGACGATGGTGTCTGCTACGTTACCGCTCGTCGCGGCCTGGGAGTGCGTCTCTGCGAGTACCTTTGCCACGTGGGGGTGGAGGCGAGGGCGGCCCCGTGCGAACAGGCGGCAGAGAGCGCCTTCGGCCTCCACACGGGCTTCTGGCTGTTTCACATCGAAAACCTGCCAGCGCGCCTTTCCGGCTTGATGTCGGAAACCCCCGGATTGGCACTCTATCGCCCGGTCACGGACGGCGTGGCTGTCGCGGCCGGGTATCGCCACCCTGTCAATCTGGCGGCCTGCCGCGTGTTGTTTCGCGAGGATCGCCTGCTCTTGCTGGCTCCGCGTCCCACGGGAGCCATCTTGCTCGATCCGGCGCCCGCGCTCGCGGACATTTCCGATCTCTTGCCCTTGCCCCTGCTCTTGGCAGGCGAGCAGCCGGTGGCGTCCGCGCGCCCTGTCCGGCCGAAGAGGCTGGACGTGCCTCTGCGCCTGGTCTACGCGCCAGAGGTCCCGACCCGCGCCAAGGCGGCTTACCTTCCCTGGTCGCAGGTTGGATGGTTGCGGCGGCTGTGCCAGGCGCTGCCGCCAACCGCGTTGCGCGGGCATCAGGTGGCCTTGCTAGACGATGCGGTACTGGTGATGGCAGATGACGAGCTGGCGGTCCTGCCTCTGGGAAAACTTCTCGACCAGGCAGCCCCCGGCGTGTTGGTGCCGGCCGGGATGAGGCTGGCGCCGGCCGTCGATCCCGAAGCGCTGGCTCGAAGGCTGGGCACGGGCGAAAACTCGCTGCTCGTCTTTCCCGAGGCCGGCGAGCCGCCGCTGCGCATTCCCGCGGCCGCGATGCAACCACTCGATCGCCGCATTCTGGCCGAGCTGACAGTCGAAGAACGGGCCCTCGCAGCGCACTCCCATCCAGTTGCCGTGCGGGAGGAGACAGTTGAAATCGAGACCGATCCGTTGGGCCCGTTTTCCCTGTGGGGGCTGGGGCGGAGGTAGCAGCATGCCCCGACATTTTGTCAGCCATTTCGTTCTGCCCATGGTCAAGGGTGGGCGCCTCCGCGTCGGGCGTCCCGTGGGTTGGCCCGCCGTGGCCCGTCTGCTGCGAGCCCACGATGCGAGCCACGCACCCGCTCGACGCGAGACGTGGGCGACCGCTGAAGTGGCCCGGCTGCGGCAGCTTTGTGCCGCCGGGTTCGGGGTTGATGCTGGCCCCTTTCCGCTCGATGAGTCGTCGCTGCGCTTGGCAGCGGCCGGGCACGACCTGCTGCTCCTCGGACACCCCGAGATTGTGGGTCGCCCTCGGGAACAGGAGCGCGTTGCCAAGTTGGCACAGGAGCTTGCCGATCTGGGCCCACCCGCCGACCTGTGCGAGGCCGTCGCCCGATACTCACTCTTGGCGCGCTTGCCCGATGTGGTGCGGGTGGAGCACCAGGTGCGGGTGGGCCCAAGCTGGTTGCGATTCGAGCTACGCGCCACGCGCGGCTCGCCCAGCGCAGCCATGCGTGCACTGGCCCGGTTGACCTCGACGCCTGTTGCTTCGCGGCGACGGGGCTGGTGGACGGAGATCGGCTTTCCTGTCTGCGCCGACGGCGCGATCGAGGCTCTGTTTCGCGCGTGTCCACTGCTCGAGGCGATGGACCCGATGCGGTTGCATCCGCCGCTTTCCTGGCGGCGCATTCTGCCCGCACTGCGCTTTCCCACCCTCGGCCGGGTGGTCGCGGGCCGCATGGTAGAGATCGGAAGCGAGCCCGCGGGCTCGGCCTTGGTCATGGCTCTTCTGCGCTTCGGCTCCGCCGGCGAACGGGACGAGGCCCCCGCCAGCGGGGAGGAGATCGCCTTCGCGATTCGCTTCGTGGCTCATGTGCACTGGCTGCATCAGCTTTTCGGCGCAAACCGTGAACTGGCGGCCGGCTCAGACTTTGCAGCCCTGCTGGCAGCGGCCGCCGATGTCGAGCCCCGCCTGCTCTGGCCGCCGGATATCGTCCGTGACAGGGGCCCCGGGCTTCGCTTCGCGCGGACCTTGGAACGGCTGCGCGCCGAGACGCCCCCGTGCGTCCCCGACCGCTACCGGGCCATGCGAACCCTGTGCGCGCTGGCCGCGAGTTTCTAGATGGTTTCTCCGCTCTCCACTGGAACAGGCTGGGTGGGTGCACCGGTGCGCAGATAGCGTGACGCCATCTCGTATTCGAAGAACGAGGCCATCTTGGTGTCGATGACTTTGGACCACAGGGCGTGAGCATCGTTGCTCCTACCTTCGGCGAGCAGACGCATGGCCTCGTAGAAGAAGATCTCGGCCTTTTTGCCGGGGGTGTCTGCCATGGCCAGCAACCGGTTGTACGTGATGTGGCCGAGCGCATAGTGCACCAGCTGCCGGTACCAGGCCGAGGCGCGCGGCGGACGCAGCTCGACTTTGCGGGAATCCAGGGCGCGCAGGTAGGTCAACGCGGTGGCGTCAGGGGCATCAGCGCGGCGTCGGGTGATGTCCAGGATCCACAACGAAGCGTATACCTTGACATATTCTGAGACCACCCGGCTGGACTTGGAGATTGCGCGCCGGTAGATGTCGAGCGCGGGCTCGGCGTCGCCGCGCTGGACCAAGAAGGCGATGGCGTCGATGTAGCTCTGGTCACGGGTTTCGTCCTGTTCGATGGCTTCGTCAAATTTGCGCAGGGCATCCTCGCGCCGGCCGAGCAGGTAGTAGAGCCGGCCCACTTCGAAGGTGGTCCCCGCCGACGAGACCAAGTTCTTGCGGCGCAGCTGCTCGATCATCAATCGCTCCCAGCCGCGCACCGCAAACCGCCAGGCCTTGCGCGCGTCGTCCATGTTGCCGGTCATCTCGTAGGCCGCGCCCAGGGCATAGGCCAAGCGTGACTGCCCCTCTACGAACGACACGGTTTCCTCGGGGGGTGCCCCGCGCTGTCGGCTGTCGAGGGCCCTTTGTAGCAGGGATGCGGCTTGTTCTGGACGGCCTCGCTTCAGGGCCAGGTTGGCGATCTGCAGAGTTGCTTCGGTGTCGCCCGCGCTCTGCGCACGCAGAAGCAGGGGTTCGGCCTCATCCAGCCTCCCGGCGTCCACCAGGCCTCGCGCAACGGCGAGGTCCACATCGGCCTCGCTCAGCTTGAGGCGCTTGCTGCCGAATCGCTGCTGGCTTTGTGTCAATTGGCCGCGCAGGACTTCGGCCTCGCGCAAGACCGGCTGAATATGGTCGGGGTCAATGCGCGACTTGAGGCGCAAAAGAGCTAGCTCCAACCGCTCGGCTACCAGATCAGCGATCTTGTCCGCGCCGGCTTTGTGCCGTTCCATGATCGCGAGCGCCTCGTCGAGGTAGCGCAAGGCCAAGAAGGGAGCCGGGGCAAAGCGCGCCACGCGTGAAGCGAGGACCAACATCTCAGCGTCGCCGGGAAAAAGCGTGATCCCACGGCGCAGGATCTCGGCCGCGGCTGCGGGATCGACTCGGTCCGTAGATGTGCCGAGCAGCAGCTCACTGCGGGGCAGAAAGCGACGGGCCAGAGCCAGATAGTCAGCAGGCTGGGCCGCAGAGCGGTTGGCAGCGGCGAGGAGTTGCCGGAACTCGGGATCGTCGCCCGGCTTGTCGGTGAAGCGCGCGGCAGCCTCGGCAGCGAGGCTCATCTGGCCGCAGCGTAGGTAGAGCATTGCGACGTTGATCGCCATGGCCGAGAGGGACTCGGTGTCGAGCAGCAACTCGCTCAGCATGCTGCGCTCGCCCATCCCTGTGCCGGGCGGCCGCCGCAACATCCGGGTGAGACGCTCCTGGCGCTCCGAGGCAAGTCGGGCCACGCGTTCGACCACGGCTGGGCTGGGCCAGCTTGCCGCGACGCCGTCCAGGATGTCGGCGGTAGTCGGCTGAGTTCGAGGACCGGGTGTGCCCACGGAAAGCTGCGTCTCGGTGTCCAGCCAAGAGAGAACTTGCTCAACGCGTGCCGCCCAGTCCGGTTTTTGCGGCTCCAGCGTCTGCAGTACGAAGAGGCCAGTCACCACAGGAAGCTCGTTGCCGCGTGGCGAGTAGGCACCCACGATCAGACGGGCCGCTGACCCCAGCAAGTGCTGCTCGCGATCGGACACCGCCAGGCCTTCGCGCTGCCAGAGCAAAGCCGCGGGGAAGAGATCCAGGGCATCGCGAAAGGAATCATGGAGCCGGTCGAAGTCATCATCGCTGCCCAGGATTGCGGGGTCGCGTCGCAGGCGCTCAGCGTCAATAGTCGCCAGCGGACCAAGCAGGTATTCGACCATCTTGAGGCGAAGCTGTGCCTGTTCTTTGGAGCCCTGGGCTAGCGCTTGATAGAGGAACTTGGCCTCAAGGAAGTCCTCTTCGCTTGCGATCGGGGCCAGGGCAGCGGCCTCATTGGCCAGGCGCGCTGCCGCTTCGCTCGGCTTGCTGGACCCAGCGGCGCCCCGATAGGCACAGCCGGAGGCCACCGCTGCAAGAACCAAGGCGGCACACGCTGGCTTTGCCCACCAGGCTTTATTCATACTGCCAGTTTAGCCCGCAGAAGTGGCCCTCGGCTACAAGGGAAGGGCCTGTTGCGAAGGCCGCTTGACCCGCAGATCGCCAGGTGGATAACATCCCTCGCCATGCGGACTCTGCCAGAAGGCATGGAAACCCTTCCAGGATTTCCATGTTAGTCGTCGCGTGGGGAGCCCGCCGGCCCTTCGGGACGGACAGCCTACCCTGCCCGCCCCGCGCGCTTCGCGCGCACCCTCGCCGGCGGCGCACCATCGCGGGAAGGCATGGAAACCCTTCCAGGGTTTCCATATCCGTGCTCGCGCTCGGGCTCCTGGCGGCCTGCGAAGGAGTCAGCTCCAAAACGATCGAGCAGTGGAAGGGGACTCAGAAGGGGCCGCCAAAGATCGAGGATGTCCTACGCAACTCTAGCGCAGCGCCCCGGCTGCGCGCCGAGGCAGCGGCCGCCCTTGTCGACTTGGGCACGCCCGAGAAGGTGGACGAGGCGATGGCGGCTCTGCCGGCCAACCAGCGCTGGGAGATCGTCAAGTCGCTCGTTCCCCTCTACGTCAGGACCTTGGAGAGTGCGCCTGTGCCCAAGGCCCGCGATGCCCGCGATGGGCTGTTCAGTGTCCGTCCCTACGCGCAGCCTGACGACCAAAAGCAGATCGACGCCGCGATTTTGACGTCGCTGGAGAAGGACCTGAGGGAAGGCCGTTTTGCGGGGGGCCGGCATTCGATCGATAAGATGTTGACCGCTGTCGGTACGCCGGCGGGACCCATGCTGGTCAGGCTGCTCCAGGAACCCAGGGCGCCCTACAAGGGGCTGGCCGATCTCTTGGCCAGGGTGGGTGACGAGTCGGCGCGCGAAAAGGGTGGCACGGCCCTAGTACGCCGGGCGGTGGCCGAAAACGAAATCCCCAACGACATGTGGATTGCCCTGGGCACCTTGGGCGGACAAAGCGTGACGGACTTTCTGACCCAGAAGCTCCTGAAGGGCCCGCCGGCAGAGGCGGCGTTGGCTGCCAAAGCGCTACAACAGTCGCGCTACCCCGGTGTGCTCCCGCTGGCGCTCAAGATTGCTGCCGACCCGAAGGCCAACAACTTGGTGCGAGATGAGATCTTCGGCGTGGTAGAAAAGATCGGCGGCCCGGCGGCACAGAAAGGCCTCGTGGAAATCATAGCCAATGACAGAAAGGATCTGGTGCGCTATCGGGCGTATGAGGCCGCTTTGGAGGCGGGCAAGGTCGAGGCCATACTTCCCGCGCTGCAGGCCTTCTCGGACAAGCTCAGTTTCAAAAAGGAAGATGTGGTCGATTTTCTGGTCAAGGACATCACTAGGCTCGGTATGTCAGCCAAACCCGTGGTACTGAGCGCCCTGTCGTCACCGTCAGCCCTGGCGCGCATCACGGCCGTCTGGGCGCTGGAATCCCCTCTGGCCAACCCCAAGCAGTCGCTCGGCGCAGCGAGCGATGCCGTCGCGCTGTTGAAGCTGGCGGACGACAAGGCCAGCCTCAAGGGTTTCCCAGCCGGCGTGACCGTCGGCCTTGAGGCCAAGCGCGTGGCGGTGGTGTTGCAGAAAAGGGGTCGCTAGCAGCGAGACGAGGTAAGAAGCAGTCATGGCCAATGATCCCACCAGGAAGACTCTCCGGCACTTCTACTGCCGCGATTTACTCTGGCAGAGCTTCGAGCGCATGTCTGAGGCGCTGGACCGGGGCGTCGACGAGCTGGTGAACGAGGCGATGCGGGCCCTTGCCCAGCAGCAGGGTTTTCTGCCATCGGACTTCGTCGCATCGCCGGGCAGTGGGCTCTCGCAGCCCGAGCGAGTGTTGCCGCGTCCTGACGAGCGCACGGGGAGCGTGCCGTCGCGGCCTGATGTGCAGGTCGAGACTGGGAAGTCCCCGACCGGCCTTCGCCGGGCCGTGCCCCCACCGCTGCCCCCGGCCTACGCCACGGCCGAGCAGTCCGCGAGCCATCAGCCCCTTCCGCCTGCCGCCGCCACTCTCTCGGTCCCGGCGCCCAGTGGAGGCGGAGTCGCGCCACCCTTGTATCTAGTCTTCGGGAACCAGAGATACGTCATCGACAAGGATCAGTTCATCATCGGTCGTGGAACCAAGTCGTCTGACCTGCCCATACGTGACGGCAACATTTCGCGCAAACATGCGGTGGTGATTCGGCGTAACGGCGAGTACTACATCAAGGACCTGGGCTCTACCAACGGCATTGACCACAACGGCGAGCGCATCGAGGGTAAGAAGATCGAGGAAGGGGACATCTTCTCGATTTGCGACTACCAGTTGAAATTCACGTACAAGTAGGAGCCGACGAGTGCGCGGAACATGGCCGGCGCCCTTGACCCGTCGCTACTCGACCAGCCCGTGACCGCACTGCCCGGGGCCGGGCCAGTGACGGCGGCGCGATTGGCCGAGCGGGGGCTGGAAAGCGTCCGTGACCTGCTGGCCTTTCTGCCGCTCGGATATGAGGACTTTCGCACACTCTTCCCGCTATCGGCGCTCGCCGGTTTGCCTGAGGGCCAAGCTGTGGTGGTGCGGGCTCCGGTCCGGCGGGTTCGTCCATTCTTCCGGCGCTTGCTCGATGTGTACCTGGAGCAGGATGGGGTGCCGATGCGGGCACGCTGGTTTCGGCCCAATGCCGGCATGCTCAAAACCTACGCCAAGGGGAACTTCGTGGCGCTAGCCGGAAGCTTGCGGCGGGCGAAGGACGGAAGCGTCGAGCTCATTCATCCCCGCAACGTAACGACGCTCATGGCGGCGCAGGAGGCGTCGGGCACGCCGTCCGGCTTGGGGCTGCAGCCGCGCTATCCGACAGTGGAGAAGGTTCCCGGCCGGGTCGTCGAGAAGCTCGTCGCGGCGGCTGTCGACCGGGCGGCGGGGCTGGTGCCGGATGTACTGCCCCAGGGCGTGGCAAGACGTTTCGGCTTTCCTTCGATCGCCGAGTCGCTTCGCCGGGTCCATCAACCGGAGGCCTCGCTTTCCGACGACAAGCTTGCCGAGCTGGTGGCGGGGCAAGCACCGGCGCAAAGGCGCCTGGTGTTCGAGGACCTGTTCGTCGTCCAGGTCGGGCTGGCCTTGGAACGCGGCCGCGTCCGCCGCGCGGCGGGTTGGCGCTGCGATGTCGATGGCGAACAGGTGTTGGCATCGGCTCGAGCCGCGCTGCCTTTTGTGCTCACCCCTGGCCAGGAACGCGCTATTCGAATTCTGTTCGCAGATCTGACCGGGGCGACGCCCATGCAGCGGCTGCTTCACGGTGACGTGGGGAGCGGCAAGACCGCGGTGGCCTTTGCCGCGGCCTTGCTGATCGCACGTGCCGGCAGACAGAGTCTGCTGATGGCCCCCACAGAGGTGCTGGCTGAGCAACACGGGCGCACCTTGGCGGTCTGGGGCGGCAAGGCAGGCTTGCGGGTAGGGGTCCTGCATGCGGGATTGGCTGCGCAGGAGCGGCGTCGAGTACTGGCGGCGGCTGCGAGCGGCGCGACCAATCTGCTGGTCGGTACGCATGCATTGTTGGAAGGCGGATTGCGAGTTCCGCGACTGGCCTTGGCCATCGTGGACGAGCAGCACCGCTTCGGGGTACGCCAGCGGGCAGCCCTGCGTCGAGCCGGGGGGTGGATTCCCGACAAGAAAACCGACATGGTTCCCCACCTTCTGGTGTTGTCTGCCACGCCCATCCCGCGCTCTTTGGCGCTAACCGCCTACGGCGATCTTGACCTGGTCACCCTCGACGAGTCTCCGCCGGGCCGTCAGGTCGTGGCGACCAGTCTGTGCGTGGGCGAGGCTACGCGGGGCGAGGCTCTGGCCGCGGTCAAGGCAGCCGTCGCAGCCGGCGGCCAGGGTTTCGTGGTTTGTCCGGCCATCGTCGAGCAGAAGCAGGGCCGGCGCGCTTCGGTGCTGTCCCGCTTTCGCGAGCTGCGTCTGCTGCTGGCGCCCGCGCGCGTAGGCCTTCTGCACGGACAGATGCCGAGCAATGAGCAACAGGAGGTGGTCGCGGCGTTTCGTACCGGAAAGCTCGATGTCCTGATCGCCACCACCGTGCTGGAGGTTGGCGTGGATGTGCCGCACGCTTCGATCATCCTCATCGAGGATGCCGAGCGCTTTGGCCTGGCGCAGTTGCACCAGCTGCGCGGTCGCGTGGGACGGGCGGGGCAGGCGTCGAGTTGCTATTTGCTCACCGGCGCGCAGGATCCTGAGACCCTAGAGCGATTGGAGTTCGTGGCCGCCACCAGCGACGGGTTCCGCATTGCCGAGGAAGACTTGCGCCGGCGCGGCCCGGGCGAGATCTACGGCGAGCGCCAGACTGGCGTTGTGGGCCTGTGGATGCGCGATCCGGCCGGCGTTGCGAGCTTGGTCGAGCGGGCGCGCCAGGAAGCCGAAGCGCTGCTGGCTGAGGATCCGGCGCTTGCGTCGCCTGAGCACGCGGCCTTGGGCCAAGCGGTCGAGACACGTTGGCTGCGCCGGCGCCCCATTGCCGAGGAAGCAGGATGAGCAACCGGCTCCAGCGTGCCTTGTGGGCGGGGCTTGTCGGCGGCGTATTGGCCGGCAGCGGCGATGCGCTGGCTACTCTGGCGGCTGCCCTGACCCGGCCGTCGGTGTTGAATGCGGCACTGCTGGGCGGCGTTGCAGGTGCTCTGCTGGGCGTAGGGCTGGCTCTGCTGGCCACTCTCCTCTATGGGGTCGCGGTGCCGGTAGCGGCGCGTGTACCGCGGCTCTCGCCGGCGGCCCTGGTCGCGATGGGCATGGCTGCGCCACTTCTGGTCACCGACGCCTTTGCCCTGTTCGCCGGGGCCAAGGCCTCGCGGGTGCCGGGACATCAGGCGATCTCCGTGGTGCTGGTGTTGATGATGCTCGTGCTTGTGGCGCTGGCCGGCAGCCTGTGGCAGCGACTGCTCGTCTATCTGGAAGGTGTGCCGGGACGAGTTTCCACAACCGTGACCACGGGGATCGGCCTGCTGGTCGTGGCGGCCGTCGCAGAGCAGGCCAATCGCGTGGTCTTGCCACGGCTCTATCCGTGGTTTCATGTCTCGCTGGGATTGCTCTCCGTCGTGGCCTGCGTGCTGGCGGCGCGGGCCGTGTTGCGCGGTCGGGCGTGGGGGCGCAGGGGGACGGTGGCTCTTGCGGCAAGCGTGCTGGTTGTGGCTGGGCTAGGCGCGCACGAGCTTTCTGTCATGGGCGAAAGCCAGAACCTGCGTTTTTTCGTTTACGAAAAGACCCAGGTGACCAGCCTGGTGCTGCGCCTGCTGCCGAAGCGCCGGCCTCCTCCACCTGTCCACCCGGGCGTTGTCCCGCAAGCGGCGGCCAGCCCCTTGCCCGAGGGACCCCACCGGCCTGATGCCGATGTCGTGCTCATCACCGTAGACGCCACACGGGCCGATCACGTGGGCGCCTATGGCTATGGTCGTCCGACCACGCCCAACATCGATGCGCTGGCCAGACGCGGGGTGCGCTTCGAGCGCGCCTACGCCCAGGCTCCGCACACGTCGTTCTCCATAGCCTCGCTTCTGACCGGCAAGTATTACCCCACGCTGGCGCGGCTGTCCCCGCAAAGCCAGCATGAAACCTTGCCCCTGACCCTGCGCCGCTACGGCTGGAAGACCGCGGCTTTCTTTCCGCCTGCGGTGTTCTTCATCGATGCGCAGAAAATGAAGACCTTCGAAACCACCAACTTCGACTTCGAGTACGTGAAATACGAGTACCTGGACGCCGACGGGCGGGTTGGGCAGATCGAAGACTTCTTTCGCAGTGAGAATCCACGCAGGCTCTTCCTCTGGCTGCACCTTTTCGAGCCCCACGAGCCCTATGAGGCGCACAAGGGCCATGACTTCGGCAGCCGCGACATCGATCGCTACGACAGCGAGATCGCGTATTGCGACGCCGTGGTAGGCCGGGTGATCGAGTATCTGCACAAAGAGCGGCCCAATGCCATCATTGTGGTGGCTGCGGATCACGGCGAGGAATTCGACGAGCACGGCGGGCGCTACCACGGAACCACGCTCTATGACGAACAGGTGCGCGTGCCGCTTGTCATCTACGTTCCCGGGGTGCCGCCGCATGTGGTGGCAGGTCCCGTCCAGTTGATCGACATCGCGCCCACCATCCTGGGGCTGCTCGACCTGCTGGCGCCGGCGCGCATGCGGGGGACCGACCTGGGGCCGTGGCTGGCTGCGCCGCCCGCGTCTGACGACCGCCTGCCTCCGGTGTTCGCCGAGGTGGAGGACAAGCGCATGGTGGTCAAGGGTCAGGAAAAGCTGATCTGCGACCTGGCCAAGGACTACTGTGCATACCACGACTTGGCGACTGATCCGCGCGAAGAGCACGACCTGGCTGAGGCGCGACCGGAACGAGTGGCGGCGCTGCACCAGCTGATCGACACGTGGCTCGACCAGCAGGCGCGCTTTGAGTCTGAACGTCTGGCCGGCGTGGACAGCCCCGCGGTGCCCCAGGCCATCGAGCGCGGCCGCATGGGCGATCCAGACACGGCGCCCGCGCTGGCGGCTATGCTGCAATCGCGGGCGCCGGTGGAACTGCGGCGCGAGGCGGCCCGATTGCTGGTCGAGGCGCTGCCAGCCCGGCAAGACACGCGGCCGATGATCGTGGCGGCGATAGACACAGCCGATGACGAGGAAGTCCGTGATTGGGCGGCCGTGGCGGCAGTAAGGTTAGGCGAGGCGGCGGGCCGTTCGCGCTTGCAAGCCATTGTCGGGCGTTCAGGCAGCGAACCCCACCGGGCGCTGCGACTCCACGCAGCGCTGGCTCTGGCCCAAGCCGGTGACGGTACGGGCATGATGGTATTGGGCGAGGCACTGGATACGTGTTCGGCCAATGAGGCGTTGTGTAAGTCGATCATCACAGCTTTGGGAAAACTGCGCGACCCACGCGCCGTGCCGGTCCTGATCGGGCACCTGTCTGATGTGTTGACCCGGGTGGAAGTCGTGCAGGCCCTGGGAGAGATCGGCGACGCCTCGGCCGAGCCCGCGCTGGTGGAACGCCTGAAGACCGACGAATATGTGCCCGTGCGCTTGGCAGCGGTACGCGCACTGGCCGGCATCGGCGGCGCACGCGCCGTGCTGGCCCTTCGCTGGTCCGTCAGCCACGAGAAAGAGCCGCGCGTGGCTGAGGCTGCACGAGCGGTCCTGGCGGAATTGCGGCGAGGACAGTAGTGTTGCAGTCCCTAGCAAACGAGGGTCATCCCATGATGCGGGTCCCGATCGCGTTTCTGACGCTGCTGCTGGTCGTCGGCCAAGGGTGTCGCTGCAGAGACGAGCGCACTGTCAGGCTGCCGATCGAGTTCGCCTCCCTGCCGGGCGGCCCTGAACCTCGGGTCTGGGTCGCAAGTGATGGCGAGTCGGCTGCTGCTGCGCAACTACGATCGATCCGAGGCCGTGGCGGGAGCGAGAGGCGTCCCCACGAACCCATCGAGTTGTTCGCCTTGCGTGGAGAGACTGTCGCCTTCCAGATTGGAGCACAGGCGGGCAAGGATGCGCTCCGGGAGGTGACGGTTGACCTCGATCGGTTCGCGCACGCGGACGCGGGCAAGCTACAGGTCGAGGCGGGGGTGCCCGTGCAGGTCGATCGCTTCGTGGTCTACGCGCTCCCCATGGCTAGGCGCTCGGGGAGCAAGGCTCCGGGGGAGTCACTTGGCTGGGAGGCAGGCGCTGTCCCTCCCGGGCCTGCACCGGGGGGCACGCTCGACGATCCGCTGATCCCGGTGCAAGTGGCTCCGCCGTGGGCAAGCTATCCGATGCATCTTCAGTCCGGGCAGCGTTGCGCTGTTTGGATCGACGTCAGCGTTCCGCTGGACGGAATCGAACCCGGAACCTATCGCAGCCGAGTTGCGGTTCGCCACCGCGGCGCCAATGGCGCCACCGATTTGCTGGCCGAGATTCCGCTCACGATCGAGATCGGTCACGCGAAACTCCCCTATGCATCGCTGCGCACGATGGTCTTCTTCGTGCCCGATTCGATCGCGGCCACCATCGGTTCGAAAACCGTCGTGCGCCAGTACCAGCAACTCATGCACGCGCACCACCTGAGCACGATCTTTCCCATCAATAGGGCCGCGGACGTGGAAGCCAACGCGGCGGCGCTGACCGGAGAACTGTTCACCGCCAGCCACGGCTATCGGGGCCCGGGGCTCGGGATGGGTTCGAGCGTCGTCGCCCTAGGCGCCTATGGTTCGCTCGGGGACCCGAACCCCACCAGCATCGCAGGAGTGGCAGCCATCTTGACCGCCCTCGAACGACTCGGAATCCAGGATCGCCCTGGGGAACTCGACGTCTTCCTCTATGCAGTCGACGAGCAGTGCGAGAGCCCCCGGGGACAGCTTTGGAAACGGGCTTTGGCCGATTCCGAAGTGCCGGCGCTGCGGCGCCTGCGGGTTGCCCACACGTGCTCGGAGCCTCCTGCCGCGCAAGCCGTCGACCTGATCATGGTGTCGGCGTCCAAGTATTCGTCGCGGTGGGCCGAACAAGCCAGGGAGCGGGGAAAACACGTGTGGATCTACAACGGTCAGCTGCCCCAAACCGGGCAATTTCTCAGCGATGGGTGGCGCGTGGCCCTGCGAGCCAACGCTTGGATCCAGTCTGCCTTCCAGATCGAGCGTTGGTTCTACTGGGAGTCAGCATTCTGGGATGACGACAACCGGGGAGGGCTGGGTCCGCATGATCTATTTGCCGGGGCCGAGACCTTCCACAATCGTGAGGGCGACTTCTGCAATGGCGACGGCGTACTCGTCTACCCAGGCAGACAACCCGCGTTCCCGGCTCATTCGGCGGACTATGACGGGGTCTTCCCGTCCATCCGGCTCAAACAGTGGCGGCGGGGTGTGAGCGACGCTGGCTATCTGGAGCTCGGCCGGGCCATCGACCGCGCCCGCGTCGAGCGCATCGTTCGGACGCTGGTGCCCAAGGCGCTCGATCAGGCGCGACCCGGAGCCTCACCTCCATGGTCCACCTCGGTGCAGGCGTACGAGGCTGCACGTCGGGAACTGTTTGGTCTGGTGCGATGAACCTCACTTGTCTGCTTGACAGTTGGGCGCAGGTCGGGCGTTATCGGCGGTCAAGGCCGCGCCTGGCCTGCCACCCAAGCAAGGGAATCGGACATGAAGCTTCGCCCAGCACCTCCGGACACGAACCTGGTCGAACGAGGGGAGATTCTCGATGCCGTGGGGATCTCTCGGGTCTTGCGCCGCATAGCCTTCGAAATCATCGAGCGCAACGGCCCTGCGCCCTATTTGGTCGGTATCCGCACCGGCGGCGCGGTGCTGGCCGAACGCATGGTCGAGATGCTGGCTGCAAGTGGCGAGAGCCGGCCTGTCCTAGGCGCCATCGACATCACGCTCTATCGTGACGATGTGTTCTTGGGCCTGCCCAAGCCCGAAATCGGGGCCACCGAGTTGCCCGAGAGTATCGAAGGTCGCCATGTCGTGTTGGTCGACGACGTTCTGTTCACCGGCCGCACGGTGCGCGCGGCCATGGACGTGCTGGCCGACTATGGCCGGCCTCGCGCTGTCCAGTTGGCCGTGCTGGTCGACCGCGGCCGGCGCGAGTTACCCATCCAGCCGGACTACGTGGGCGTACGCCTGCAGACCACCGCCGACCAGTCGGTGCGCGTGATGCTCGCCGATCGCGGGGAGGCCGACCGGGTCGTCCTACGGGAGAGGATCGTTCAATGACGAAAGGCTTCACGCAGCGGCATTTGCTGGGGATGGAGAGGCTGACTCGGGAGGAGATCACGACCGTCCTCGATTTGGGCGAGCGGTTCTTGGAGATCGCGGATCGTCCCATAAAGAAGGTGCCCACCCTGCGCGGCAAGACTGTCATCAACCTGTTTCTGGAACCATCCACGCGCACCCGCACGTCCTTCGAAATTGCGGCCAAGCGCTTGTCAGCCGATGGGATCAATTTCACCGCCGCCTCTTCCTCCACGGTCAAGGGCGAGACGCTCATCGACACGGCGCTGAACTTGGATGCCATGAATCCAGACATCGTGGTCATTCGCCACGCCCAAGCCGGGTCGGCGTTGCTGCTCAGCCAGCGCATCCGCGCCGCGATTGTCAATGCGGGCGACGGCGCGCACGAGCACCCGACCCAGGCGCTGCTCGATGCCTCGACCATCCGTGCCCACAAGAAGAAGATTGAGGGACTGACCGTGGTGATTTGCGGCGACATCGACCACAGCCGCGTGGCCCGTTCCAACATCTTTGCCCTGCGCACCCTGGGCGCGCACGTGCGCGTGGCCGGGCCGCGGTCGTTTCTGCCTATGGGTGTGGAAAGCCTGGGCTGCGAGGCGTACGACCGGATCGAGCCCGCGCTGGAAGGCGCTGACGTGGTCATGATGTTGCGGATTCAGATGGAGCGGAAGGCGGGCAGTCGTTTCCCTGACACGCGCGAGTACGCGCGCTACTTCGGCCTCAACCCACGCCGCCTGGCTCTGGCCAAGCCCGACGCCATCGTCATGCACCCCGGGCCCATGAATCGAGGCGTGGAGATCGATCCCGGGGTGGCCGACGGCCCACGCTCCGTGATCCTGGACCAGGTCAGCCGGGGCGTAGCCATCCGCATGGCCGTCCTGTACCTTCTGGGCGGCGGCAGCGGTGAGGAATGGAGCAAGTCTTGATGGCCCCCACGCGCAACCCCAATCTGAGGAGCTGGTTTCATGCCTGACATTCTTCTACGCGGCGGGCGGGTGCTCGATCCCATGCGCGAATTCGACGCCCAGACCGATGTGTTGTTGCGGGATGGGAGGATCGCACGTATCGAGGGCGGCCTGGCGGCGCCGGGCAAGGACGGCAAGGTCATCAACGTCAAAGACTGCTGGGTCGTTCCGGGCCTGATAGACCTGCATGTGCACCTGCGCGAGCCAGGCCAGGAGTACAAAGAGAACATCGAGACCGGAACGGCCGCGGCGGCAGCAGGCGGCTTTTCCGCCGTGTGCTGCATGCCCAACACCAGCCCGCCCAACGACACGCGTGCGGTGACTGAACTCATCGTCCAGCGGGCGCGCGACAAGGGCGCTGTGCGCGTCTATCCCATTGGGTGCATCACGCAAGGCCAGAAGGGCGAGAGCCTGGCCGACATGGGCGAGCTGCAAGAGGCCGGCTGCGTGGCGGTGTCCGACGACGGCCACGGCGTGATGAACAGCGAGGTCATGCGCCGAGCCTTGGAGTACGCGCGTAGCTTCGGCATCCCTCTCATCCAGCACTGCGAGGACAATGCGCTCTCGGCCGGCGGCGCCATGCACGAAGGGTTGGCCTCCACGCGCTTCGGGATTCGCGCGCAGCCGGCAGCAGCAGAATCCGCCATGTTGGCCCGGGACCTGGAACTGGTGGCTTTGACCGGCGGTCGCTACCACATGGCCCACATCAGTTGCGCCGCCTCGGTGCGCCTGATCCGCGAGGCCAAGCAGCGCGGCCTGCCCGTCACCTGTGAGGTGACGCCGCACAACCTGATGCTGACTGACGAGGCCTGCGCGGGCTACGACACCTTCTTCAAGATGAACCCGCCCCTGCGTTCGTCGAGCGATCAGGCGGCGCTGCGCGAGGCCCTGGCAGACGGAACCATCGACGCCATCGCCACCGACCACGCGCCCCATTCGCCGGTTGAGAAAGAAGTCGAGTTCGAGCAGGCGGCCAATGGTGTCATCGGTTTGGAAACCGCGCTGGCCTTGGCGGTTGAACTGGTCGATGCGGGCGTGTTGACGCCAGCCAAGCTGGTCGTGCGCATGTCCGCCGGCCCGGCCAGGGTGCTGGGCTTGCCGGGCGGCAGTCTCGCGCTCGGTGCTCCGGCCGACGTGACCGTCATCGATCCCCAGGCAACCTGGACCTGTGATGCCGCCCGCTTTCGTTCCAAGGCGCGCAATACCCCCTTTGGGGGGCGCGCCATGCGTGGCCGGTCTGTGCTGACTGTGGTAGGTGGAGCGATCGTATTCTCCGAGGAGAGATTCGTTGTCTGAGAACGAGAGCGCATTGACCCCGGCCCTGCTGGCCCTGGAGGACGGTACCGTGTACCGGGGCCTCGCCTTTGGCGCTGCCGCCGACATGACTGGTGAGTTGGTCTTCAACACCGCGATGAGCGGCTATCAGGAGGTGCTGACCGACCCGTCGTACCGCGGTCAGATCGTGCTCATGACCGCGCCCGAGATCGGCAACGTGGGCGTGAACCCCGAGGATTTCGAGTCGGACCGGCCCTACTGCGCCGGCTTCGTCGTGCGCAACCTATCACCGCGCGCGTCCAACTGGCGCGCACGGGGCACGCTGGCCGACCTGATGGAGAAGACGGGCGTGGCCGGAATCACGGGGATCGACACGCGCGCCATCACGCGCCGCTTGCGCATCGGTGGCGCCCAACGCGCCGTGATCACACGCAAGGTTGACGACCCGAACGCCGCCGTCGCCCTGGCCCGGCGCTCGCCCTCTATGGAAGGGCAGGACCTGGCCAAGGAAGTGACCTGCGCCCAGCCTTACCAGTGGGACGAGGGGCTTTGGCAGGCGCCTGCCACCCGCACCCCGGCGCCGCCCGCGCGCCATCGCGTGGTGGCCTACGATTTCGGCATCAAGCGCGGGATCCTGCGCCGCTTGCGGCAGAGCGCTTGCGCCGTCACGGTGGTACCGGCGACCACGCGGGCGCGCGACGTTTTGGGCATGAAGCCCGACGGCATCTTTCTTTCCAACGGGCCGGGCGATCCTGCGGCCGTCTCCTACGCCGTTGAGGCCGCGGCCGAGTTGTGCGAGAGCGGCAAGCCCATCTTCGGCATTTGCCTGGGGCACCAGATCTTGGGGCTCGCCCTAGGCGGCAAGACCTACAAGCTGAAGTTTGGTCATCACGGCGCCAACCACCCGGTGATGGACCTTTCTACGCGCAGGGTGGAGATCACCTCGCAGAACCATGGCTTCGCGGTGGACGTGGCCTCATTGCAGGGCAGGGCCGTGCTGTCGCACATCAACTTGAACGACCAGACGGTCGAGGGCATGCGCCACGACCGGTTGCCCGTGTTCAGCGTGCAATACCACCCCGAGGCGTCGCCGGGTCCCAACGATCCGAGCTACCTCTTCGGGCGTTTTGTCAAGATGATGGACGAGCAGGCGCGGTGAGGGACGACGAGACCAGCGGACTGCGCCAGGATGCCGGCCTGATCCACGCGTTGCTCGACCAGTTGGCGAGCGATTTCGCTGCGCCGCCGTTTCGCGAGCAGATTGCGGCTGCGCGCGAAGAGTATTTCGCGCGCGCGGGCAAGGTCTTCGAGGACGATGCGGAGGTGTACGAGGCGCGCCTCGTGGCGTTTCTCGAATGGTACGTGATTGAGCGGCCGCTGCCCGAGGGCCAGCCACCAGTGCTGATCGCGTTGGCGCACACGCCGGCTGATGCGGCCAACGCCGAGCGGCGTATGGCCCTGGCGCGCATGGCGACCAGCCACCGGAGCCTGTTCGACATTGCCGACGTGAAGGGCAATCGGTTGGAGCTGGAAGACATTCTGGGCGGTGCCCGCTTCTCGGTGGTCGAGCGGCGCAGCACCATCGGTTTCGAGGTCGGTGCGATCGTGGAAGCGCGCGTGGTGTGGGACGGCGCGGATCCGCTTTTTGCCAAGACCTTTCTCTGTCATCCGCGTGACGCCCGCACCGAGATCCTGAATCTGGTCGACGACTCGCTGATGGCGGGCGCCAATCGCGACGATATCATGGGCAAGCTTTCCCAGCTCTACCTGCGCTGGCATCGCCACGGCCATCTGAACGCAGGCCGCATATACAAAGGCGGGTACACCGGCAACACCGCCGGGCCGGTTGTGATCTAGCGGGGATCGCCATGCCTCTCCCCACTCGGTCCATTCCTGCGCTAAACTGGCACCTACATGACTGCCTCTCTGCAGGACAAGACCGTGGTGCTCGGCGTGACCGGCGGCATATCGGCGTACAAGGCAGCCGAACTGTGCCGGCTGCTGCGCAAGGCCGGGGCGCGCGTTGAGGTCGTCATGACGCCTGCCGCTTGCGCGTTCATCACGCCTCTCACCATGCAGGCCTTGTCAGGAAACCCAGTGGCCACCGAGATGTTCGAGGCCACCACGAACTCGCACATCGGACACATTGAACTGGCCTCGCGCGCCGACATCATCGTGGTGGCGCCGGCGACCGCGGATGCCATTGCACGCTTCGCCGCGGGCATGGCCAACGACCTGTTGGCCGCGGTGGTACTCGCTGCGCGCGCACCCGTGCTGCTGGCGCCGGCCATGAACACCAACATGTGGGAGAACCCCATCACCCAGGCGAACCTGGCTCGGCTGACCGAGACGGGCCGCTTTTCTTCGGTGGGCCCTGATGCGGGTGAGCTGGCCTGTGGCTGGGTGGGCGCCGGTCGGCTGGTCGCGCCCGCCGAGATCGTCGCCGCCATCGAGTCGCGCCTTAGCGGTGTGCCCGAGGCGGACGGCCCCGAGGGCGCGCTGGCCGGCCGTCGCATCGTGGTTACCGCGGGCCCCACCTGGGAGGCGGTGGACGATGTGCGCTTTCTGGGCAACCGTTCATCGGGAAGGATGGGTTTCTCCCTGGCACAAACCGCGGCCGCGCAGGGTGCCGACGTGACGCTCATTGCAGGGCCAGTGGCCTTGGCCACCCCAGCTCGTGTTGCCCGTCGCATTGACGTGGAATCGGCGCAAGAGATGCGCGAGGCCTTGCGTCGCGTGGCCTTGCAGGCCGACGTGGTCGTGATGGCGGCGGCGGTGGCCGATTTCCGTCCAGGCGTGCGTGTCCTGGGCAAGCTCTCGCGCCGTGATGCCCGCCCGGCTGCCGCCCGCTCGGCGCGCACGCTATCACTGGTCGCCAACCCGGACTTGTTGGCCGAGTTGGGACGCGGTCGCAAAGGACGGACGCCCTTCCTGGTGGGGTTCGCGGCCGAGGTGGGGGTGTCTGGAGAGGCGCTGGTCGCGCGCGCGCGGCAGAAGCTAACCGAGAAGGGGTGTGACGTCGTGGTGGCCAACGAGGTGGGCAAGGCTGGTCTGGGCCTGGGCGCGGAGTACAACGCGGTTACCATGGTCTTTGCCGACGGCCGGGTCGTCGACCTGCCAGCCGATCGCAAGGAAGCTATCGCCACTGAGATCTGGAACACCATCAAGACCTTCTATCTGGCGCCCGGGTTGAGCAAGTCCGGGCCGCCGCCTGAAGCGCTTTCCTCGATTTCCCCCGGCAGGCGCCGCGCCCGCCGTGGCGGGAAGGGCAACGATGTCTAGCGCTTCACGCGAAGAAGAACTACGCGCCTACGCGGGCGAGGCCAGCACGCGGCTGGTCGGGGCCGGCCAGGTTCTGGCTGGGCGGCAGATCATGGGCGGGCCGGCACGTGGAAATGTGCCGCCCTGGCCGGGGTCCGAAGATAGGGACTTTCATGGGACCTTGTCGGCCATCTGGGTGTGGTCGCGCGCGCAGGCACTCTCGGCCAATGATCACTTCTCGCTCAACATAGCGGCGGCCTGGGATTTCGTGAACAACAGCTGGGACCATTTCATACCCGTGGCGCTCGGTCCCGCGGCCAGCGATGAGGCGGCCTACGACTGCGCCATGGTGCTGCGGGCCGTGCTGGCCGATCCGAACATCTTGGGCTTTGACGCCGAGGACGACCGGCGGCGCGATCGCGCGTCGTCGGCGGCTCGTCTCTTGGGGGCGTATGTCAATGACCTGGAGAGTCCCGGCGGGCGTGAGTTTCGCGATCCCGGCTTTCTGGCGTGGAGCCTGGGCGAGTACGCTCGCCAGGCCGGCGACCGAGGTCTCAGCTCGATGGTTCGTCGCTTCGTTGAGGCGGCTTACGGCATGAAGAGTCCACCGCCTTTCGCTTCGGAGACGGTGGCGCAGGACGGCCTATTCGACTTTTCGTGCACGACCGCCACGCGTGTTTTGGCGGTGTTGGGCGCCGAAGGCCCCACGCCCTTCATCGGTGCCTGGCTGCGCGAGCGGGTCGCCTCCGCAATCGCGCGGACGTTCGTGGCTCGACCCATGGACGAGAACACCTGGAACGCGTGCGCCGCGGTCGGCGTGGGCCGGGCCTATGCGGTGTCGACCGACCCCCGGTTTCTCGCAGCTCATGGCGCGATCTTGTCCGAGCTGGATCGACGGGCAGAGCTGGGGGCGCTGGGCCGCCAACCGGGTTTCTCGGCGGAAACTGCGGCGACCTTCTACTACGCCATGGCGGTCGATGCGCCGCTGGCGAAGGGCTGAGTGGACGATCTGCAAGGCGAGCTGCGCGCGCTTGTCGCGGGCGTCCGGACCCACCTGGAGGCGCGGGCACGTGCCGGCCTGGTCGGCGTTTCCAAGGCGCCTTGCCCGCGCGGCAAGGGCACTGTCCAGGTGGACGCCCCGGCGGCCCCAGCCGCGGCTGCCCATCCGCTCACCGAACCGGCCGACTTGGAGACGGCCTTTGCGGCGGACAGTGAGCCACCGTTCCCCCACGCGGGGCACGGCCTGACCCTGGTGCGTGCCGAGTTGGGTGACTGCCAGCGCTGCAAGCTGGCCCAAGGCCGTCGCCACATCGTGTTCGGCACCGGCAACCCAGAGGCGCATTTGATGTTCGTGGGCGAAGCGCCGGGCGCCGATGAGGATGAACAGGGCGAGCCCTTCGTGGGCGCAGCCGGGCAACTTCTCACCAAGATGATCCAGGCCATGCAACGGACGCGTGACGACGTCTACATCTGCAACGTGATCAAGTGCCGTCCCCCAGGCAACCGCGACCCTGAGCCCGACGAGGTGGCGGCTTGTGAGCCTTTCCTCAAGAAGCAGATCGCAGTTGTCCAGCCGCGCGTGATCGTGGCCTTGGGCAAGTTCGCCGCCCACCTGCTGACCGGCGAGCACACGCCCATCACGCGCCTACGCGGCAATCTCAAGCACTATCAGGGAATCCCAGTGATGCCGACCTACCACCCCGCGTACCTCCTGCGCGACGAGAGCCGCAAGCGCGAGGCCTGGCACGACTTGAAAGAAGTCATGGCGTTGTTGAGACACATGGGGTTGACCTGACGCTCATCGCTGTTTCAACGTGAGTCGCCGCCGTCGGGCTCGGGCCTGCGCGGCGGCGGAGGCGCAGGCGAGCCATAGTCTTCACGCAGTCTGGCGGCGAGTTTGTCAACCAGAAGTTGCTCAAAATGGCGCGGCAAGTCGGGCAGCGATGCCACGACCCGGGTGATGTCGCGACCGCTGCTTTCGCTGGCTCGGATGAGTTCGAGAGATCCTTTGTGGAGCTTCTGGCCCTCCGGGTAGTCGAACAGGATATAGCCGGCAACCTCGTCTTTCTCGCGAATGACACAATTGCGGTCAATGCGCAGAAAACGCACGGCACTGGGCCACACATCGGCGATCGGATAGGGGACCGTGCCCACGCTGCGCGCCTCTGCGGTGGACAGTCCCAAGGACGGCCATAAGGGGATCAGGGCGAGCAGGGAAACCCAGCGTGGCCGGGCTCGTGTCACGAGGCCTCTCCTTCCTCAGCGGCGCGTTTGGATTCGACAACCATGGTGCGCAGCGAGCGGGAACCTTCGCCCACGGCCAGGAGGGCAAGACAACCCAACCCCACGTACCACACGAACTGGATTCCATGAAGAGCAATGGCGTAGGCGCCGCCGAAGGAGCTGACCATGGCCGCAGGTAGGTAGGCGCCCAAAGCAATGAGAATGCCCGCATGAAACTGGCCCACCAGGCCTGGGGAATTGGGCAGGGAGATGAGCACGCCAGTAAAAGCCATGGCTGCAAACGCGCCGGTGAGCGGGATGGCAAGCTGCATGTCGCGGGCGAGCAGCCACATTCCGAATCCATTGCTGAACCAGTAGAGGATCGTCTGGGCCAAGAACGGAATCATGTTGCGCGGCTCACGCAGGGCTCGAAAACCATGGATCAAGGCACGCAGCTTGTCGGCCAGGCGTTCGGCCGTTGCAGGCGCAAGACGTCGCAGAAGGGTTGCTACCAGGACGAGCTGGATCGTCTTCTCGGTCCAGCGTAGGGCGCAGGCCAGAAAGATCGTCAGAGAGAGAAAGCCAATCAGGGATAGCCAGGCTGCGCCCGCCAGAACCGACGAGTAGCCCGGCCCGCCCGCCCGAAAAGCCAACACGTACGTCACGAAGAAAAGGATGGAGATCACCAGTCCGTCGACGATGCGCTCCACCGCCACAGTACCCAACAGGGCGCTCATGCGTGATTGCCCGCCGCGTACCACGTAGTACGGCCGCGCGAATTCGCCCAGGCGGAAGGGCAAGGCCAGGATGGCCATGAACCCCACGGTTGAGATGGTCATCAGGCGGCCGAAACTCAGAGAGACGCCGACAGGACGCAGAAGGTACTTCCAGCGCCACGCGCGGAAAAGATGCGTGGGAACCATAGTGGCCGCGTAGACCAGAACCGCCGAAAGGGGCAAGCCGCGCAGCACCGAGGCGGTGGCCGAAAGGTCCATCCTGCGAAGGGCTAGCCACAAACACAAAGCCCCCACGAGCAAGGACATGAGGATTTTGACAAGCAGCTTCAATGAGGGTGGCCTTTTCGGCGCAGAGCGCATCAGGGGAGTTGGCCTATCAAGATACGGCGCGGATTATCGCTGAGCAATCGCTTGACCCCTTCGGCGCCGAGACGTTTCTCGATCCAGGCCAGTCCCGAGGCTATAGCCGGGCTGTCGTCAGGGTCGTGAATGTCAGAAGCCGCGGCATGGGCCAGGCCTTCCTCGACCAGTCGTCGGGCTGTCTTGACCTGTGCGCGGTCGCCGATTCCGGACAGCGCGGCCAGGTCCACCAACAACGCGGCTTGGCGGCTCAAGCTTTCGGCCACACCAAGATCGCGTTGCACCGCCGAATACCGTTCAGGGTGGGCCAGGACCGGAAGACGCCCGGCAACCCGCATGTCAAAAAGGGCGGCCTCGAGACGAGGCGGCATGACCGCCGGACTGATCTCAAAGAGGAAGGCCTTGCCGCCGTCGTAGCAGGGTGGTTCTCCTTGGCGGATTCGGCTGGCAAGGACGTCGTCCCAGTAGTTCTCAGCGCCGAGCAGCAGGCGCACATCAGGCAGCATGGTCGCAATCTCGCAGCTCACCTGATCGAAGGTGAGCCTGACCTGGTCGAGCGGGGGCTGAAACATTCCAGCGAACTGGTGAGGCGTGGCGCACAGATCAGAGAAGCCCATTCCGGCCAAAGCACGCACCATGCCGACACACGTGTCAAGGTTGTCGGCTCCGTCGTCAAGGCCGGGAAGGAAGTGAGAATGCAGATCAACGTAATGCGCCACGGGGCTTGCCGTCAAACAATAGCGAATCCGGCGCTGATTTGAGGGTTTCTTTTCGGGCCGGCTGGTAGGAGAGAGAAAACGCCACCGACGTACGCTTGGGGCTTGCGCAAAGGCGAAAAGCGATCGCAGAGTAATTGCTCTGGAGGCACAAGTTTGATGAGCGATAAGGTCGCGCTGCCACGTCTCGACTTGCCGGGTCAGAAGACCCACTGGGCTGTTGTTGCCGTCATCGGCGGCGGTGTTCTGGTGTTGTTGATGGCTGCGATCTTTCTCATTGTCGTGCACAAGGAGCAGGCCGCGCAGGAGGCAGCGGCTCGATCAGTAGAAGCCCGCGCTAGGGAGGCTGCCTCCCAGGTCGAGAAGATGAAGCTTGAAGCAGCCGCCGCGGTCGAAAAGGCCAAGGCAGCGGCCGCGGCAGCTGCAGCCGAAAAGGCGAGGCCGGCGGGTAATGCAGTGGCCGGCGACGACGCCAGGAAGGTTGGGTCTGCCGGGTCGGCGGCGGCCAATGGGGATTCGGGCAAGACCGGACAGAAGAAAAAAGGGAACAAATTGGGGCGCAAGACAGGAAGGGTGACGGCAGCCAAGGGCGGCGGACCGCCTTCTGAAGCGACCAAGAAGACTGACGCGTCTCTTGATGCGTTGCTGCGCGGTTTGAAGTAGCTTCGCTGGCTCGCGCAGGGCGCGAGCGCCCAGGGGTCGGCCTATTCAGGACGGCAGCGAACGGGCGTGTTCGCGCTGCGCGCGCGGGAATTTGTGTTAGATACTAAGTGCATGGGGTACCTTTCCCCGGTGAACGCAGAACAGCGCAAGGAGTTACATGGCTGAGGCACAAGAGAACTCGGTCCTGACGTCTCTCAAGGAACTGCGCAGGCAGGAAGAGGAACGGGTCAAAGAGGAGAAGGCAAAAGCCGAGGCCGAGCGGCGGGCGAAGGAGGAGAATGAGCGGCGGGCGAAGGAGGAGAATGAGCGGCGGGCGAAGGAGGAGGCTGAGCGGGCTCGCCGAGAGGAGGAAAACCGCAAGAAGCGCGCCGAAGAAGAGAAGCTGGCGCGCGAGCGCGAGGAGAGGCTGCGCGTCGAGGAGGCGGAGCGCCGGGCGCGCATTGAGGCGGAAACGAGTCTGCAGCGCGAGCGCATGCGTCTCGAGGTAGAGGCCAAAGCGGCGGTACAGACCAAACCTGCGCCCAAGGGGCTCATCGTAGGAATCGTGATCGGCGTGCTGCTAATCGGAGCGGGCGTCGTGGCCAAGATCAAATCGGACCATGCCGCCGCCGAGGCCCAGGCCAGGGTCGTGGCGCAGAGGGAACGCGACGAACTGCTTCGCAAGCAACAGGAGCAGGAGCTGGCCTTCCAGGCCCAGATTGCCAAGCTAACCCGGCAGCTCAGCGAGGCCAAGAGCGAGGCTGACCGCGAGGCGCTGAAGCGACAAATCGACGAAGCCAACTCGCGCCGTGCTGCCAGCAGCGCCGCGAATCGCGTGCGGCCTCCGAAGGAAACGACCGCGAAGTCCGAAGCGCCGCAGAAACTGATCAAGGACAAGAGACAGGTCGTGATGGACCCGCTCGACGGGCTCTAGATCGGTTGGCCTGCGATCGGCCTCTCTTGCGGGCCGCGCCGTGGTAAAAACGCTGCCATGCGCGGCCGTGAGCTTTTCGAACGCAACCGGGTTCGACTCCTCGATCTCCTCAAGCAGCTCGCCTACGAAGAGCGCGAGGTCATCCTCTCGTCGGGCCAGAAGAGCAATTTCTACATCGACTGCAAGCAGGCCGTGTTGAGCGCTGAGGGCCACTTCCTAGTGGGTTGGCTCTTCAACCGGGTGATTGCCGAGAACGCCCCGGAGGTAGAGGCCGTGGGGGGCTTGACCATGGGGGCCGATCCGTTGGCCTCGGCGGTGGCCACGGTTAGCTATTTGGGCGGCCGGCCGCTCGACGCTTTCTACGTGCGCAAGGAGGCCAAGGGCCATGGCACCGCGCAGTGGTTGGAGGGGCGCAAGCTGCTTCGCCCCGGGATGCCGGTCGCGATCCTTGAGGACGTGGTGACCACGGGCGGCTCCGCGCTCAAGGCGATCGCACGCGCGCGCGAGTTTGGCCTCAAGGTCAGCCTGATCGTCGGTCTGGTAGACCGCGAGGAAGGCGGCCGCGGGGTCCTGGAGCGGGAGGCACCGCTTCAGACTCTCTTCCGACGGTCGGAGTTCGTCTGATGCTGTCCCTGCCTCTTCGCCGGGAGGTGCTGGGGCCGGCCTTGGCCTGTGCTGCGGTGCTTGTCGGGTGCGCCCAGGCGGTTCCCAAGCCCGTCGATTTCTCCGACGTTGCGCGGAAGTATAAGCCGACCGACTACCCGTCAGTCTACGAGAGATGGACGCGACACGCGAAGCTGTGGCAAGTGGACGTGGGTACCGTTGTCGAAGCGTGGGCGACCTACGAGAGCTGGGATTTCCGCCAGGCCTATGTGGCGTACTACGCGAGCATCTATGACCTGTCGGACACTGATCGCGCCACCCTCATGCGTTCGCAACTTGATGAGTCAAGGACCAGCTACGAATTCCACGTGGCGGTGCAGATGACAACCGACAGATGGAACGATCTCGAGCGCAAGAACTCGCCCTGGCGGGTGACTCTTCTTGACGCCGCAGGGAACGAACTGGGGCCCACGTCGATCCAAGTCGTGAAATTGCCTGAGCTGTACGAGAGCCAGTTTTTCCCCAGCCGTACCGAATTCACCCGCACCTATGAGATCGGCTTTGCCCGCGCGGGCAATGGCGGGCAGTCCATTGCTGGTCCGGCAAGGGGGCGCCTCGTCCTGCGTCTTGCCAGCCCAATGGGCCGAATCGAGCTCGTCTGGGACGGCAAGTAGGGGTCTCTGCTGGCCGTCCGAGAGCCAGTGCCGGAGCGAGGTCGGCCCTATCTCTTGGATGACCTGCGGCCGGACGAGGTCTTTCCGTTTGCCTGCCTGGCCGGGTCCTCCAGGTCAGCGAAAGTGTCCTCGGCCTCGTGCTTGTAGAGATCCGCCTCGCGGGCGAAGAAATCGCGCTCGACGGCATTGAACGCACTGCTGATGCGGCCCGTTTGCTTGCCGGGCTGCGACGCCCCGCGATCGGCATCATCTGATGAGTGGGCTGCCGGCTTGGCCGCGGCCGGCGCGGTCCGGTCGCCGCCCGTGCCGCGGGCCTGGCCCTTGCCCGAGGCTGCACCCGGGGAACCAGTTCTGGGCTCAGCCGCGCGGGCCGGCCCGTGCGTCGTGCTGGCCGCGGCCTGAGGCTTGGGCGCATCGAGCCTCTGGGCTTCCGCTATGAGGGCCGGATCGAGCGAAACTGAGAGGCCACGGGATGGGGTCTTGAGGGCGTTTACCGACGAACGCAGAGAAGACGAAACCGAAAGTGTGCCGGCTATCCTGGCGGCGTGGCCTGACTTCGGCGGGGACGAGGCGGGGGGACCCGCGGTGGGAGCAGCGTCCGTGGGGTCAGGCTGTGCAGGCATAGGGACCGACCGCGGCCCGGCACGGTGCGGCTCCGCTGACTCCGCGGGGCCAATGGGTGTGGTGGCCTTTTCCAGTCGGCCGAGCTCAGCCATCAATACAGGATCGAGCTCGACGGATACGCCTTTGCTCGGGGTCTTGGCCGCGGCCGATCGCTGCGACGGAGCAACAGAAAGGGTGCCTGTCACCCTGGCAGGGCGGGCTCCATCGTCTTGGGTCGCAGCGGGCGATGCCGATTCGCTGGCGGCAGGACTAGCCCCAGCGGCAGGCGCGGAGACTGGGGTGGACGCCACTCCAGCAGAGGCCGCGACTTCTTGCGAGGCGGTCACGGAAACGACCGGCGCAGGGGTGACGTCGGTCCCAGTGGACCCTGCTTTCGCAGTCCCGGAGGATGCAGGGGTGCCCGGCCGTCGGAGTGGAACGGTAGGCGAATCTGTCGCAATCGAGTCTGGTCCGGACGGGAGTCCCGGATCGATCTCGATTGAAATGCCGCCGCCCGGACTGTGCGCGACAGCGGCTGTGCGCCGGTGCCCCCCCGAGGGCCCGACCTGAAGCGTACCCGCCGAACGCCCCGCGCGTTCCGGAGACCCGACGGACGCGACCGTGGTCTCGACCGGAGTGGCTGCCGACGTCGCCGCTTCCACGAGAGACACGTCGATGGTAACCGAGGGCCGGTTTCGCCGGTCGGGCTTGGCTTGACGCCGGTCATCTGCCACACGAAGATCGATGGTGCCGGAAGCCCGGGCCTTACTCGCACCGGTGGGTGGCGCAACCGGCGCTGCAACAGAAGTGTCAGAGCCACCAGCCGAGGGCGCCGTCGCCAGCTCCATGCTGATGATGGGAGCGCCACGGACAGGCGTCTCGACCTCTGCGCGCCGTTCGCTCTTCCGGCGATTCGGCTCTCCGATTCGCATGTCTACTTCGCCGACACGCGCGAGCGTCGGCCGTTGCGCCGAAGCAGGTGCGGCGTCGTCCTCAGGGCTCGCGATGCGGGCCGTCTCCCAGAATCTCTGCAAGGGCGGGATAGGCGCGGAGGTTCCGTCCTGTGGCCTCAGCCGAGCCAAAGCACCGAGATCGACCAGGCGGGTGAGGATGCGTACGGTGTCGAAGACGGGAAAGGGGCTCTCGTCGATGATGTCGGTCAGCGCGCGCCGCCCGTCGCACAGACGGAGCACCGGTCTGATCTCGGAAGGCACCGTGGTCCCTCCGAATTTGTCGTCGTTTCTCCCGTACACCGACGAAGGTGGCCCGATGCCCTGGATGGCGTGGGCGTAGTCGCGCATGAAGCGTTCCGCGTCGTCCATCAGCTGGTCAAATCGCCGGTTGAACTGTCCCCGTCGGACGACGGCGCGCAGGCGAAGCTCGATCTTGGCGTCTTCCCAAAGCAGGAGATGGTGTATGGCGGACGGGCCTTGCAGCGAGCCCACTTGGGCTCCAACTATGTCGCCTTCCGAAAAGAGAATCTCGCCCCGGCGATTCGCGCGTTCGACTTGCAGCATACCCGAGCGCAGCAGTCCACTCATCACTCGGATGATCGAGAACAATCCGAACTCGGCTAGCGTGCCGTCGATTCTTGCGTCGCTGCCCTGCGCGTGGGCAGGGTGAGTGCCTAGCGACACAAGAATCCGGCTGGCCGTGATCACGTCACGCACGAAGATCGGCGTGGGCAGAAAGTCGACCGAACCGCAATCGAGCACGGCAGGGCGTAGGCTGGCAGGGCCCATGACCAACAAAGGCAGGGTGCGACTTTCTTCACAGGAACGAAGCTGGCGAAGCAGAGTCAAGGTCCTGTCGTACGGATCGCGTGCAGCAACGACCAGGATGTCCGCAGCCGACGGCTTGACCAGGAAAGCCGCGGTTTCTGGGGCAGGGCAGGCCGTGCTGCGCCAATCAACGCCCTGGAAGCCGTAGATTAGAGATTCAAGCCCATGCAGGTCTGAGTCAACGAGTAGTGCTGCGTATGTGCGGGCCATTTTTTCTGCGAAGCGAGGACCGGAGAACCGGCTACTCCATTATACCCGCGGAGCGACGCCAGCACACTACGATTAGGTCGTGAAAGACTCCTGGAGGGTGCGGAAGTGTGCGCACGATCACTTCTTCTGAGGTGCCGCCCGGATTTGAACCGGGGAATAAGGGTTTTGCAGACCCTTGCCTTACCACTTGGCCACGGCACCGGACTTCTTCGCCCGGGTATCTAGCACAAACTCGGCAGAAAGCGGCAACCGTATCGGGGACACGCGGCAAATCGCGCACGGTCCGCAGGAGTGATTGGGATCACGTTCTGGTGCTGAACATTTGGATAGTCATGGTCCGCCGGACGGGACTATGATGAAAAACTGTGTCTTCCTTGTCCCGCCTCGGGAAGTACAAACTGGACGGACTGCTCGGGTCCCCCGGAGTCGTCGAAAGCTACCGCGCCTGCCGGGCGGACGGTGGTTTACCTGCGGCGAGCGAGGCTGAGCGGTTCGTGGTCAAGCTGCTGCGTGCTGACCGCGTGCAGCCGCAGGCCTATGCGCCGCTGGCTTCACGCTTCCTTGCAGCGGGTCGGCGGTTGCTTGCCGCTGTGTCTTCGTCTGCGGGTGGGGTCGTCGAAGTCGGCGAGGAGCCGGCAGGCGCTGTCGTCGTTTCTCGCTGGGTGGCCGGCGTCGATCTGGTTGGGCTGCTCCAAGCGGCTCAGCAGCAGGCCATGCCTGGACGCGCGGGGTTGGACCCAGCGGTGGTTGGCGTGGTCGGCGGTCAGATGGCGCGGGTGCTCTCAGCCGCTCACGCAGTCGAGCCGCCGCTTGTCCACCTGGGTCTCTGTCCGGGCAACGTCTTGGTCACGCCGACAGGCACGGTCGTGGTGCGGGATTTCGGTTTGTTTGCCTCCGTGCGCGGACTGGTGGACCACTCCATCGGAAAGTGGCTCTTTGTCGCGCCGGAACTCCTGGGCGCGACGATCGGCCCGGAAACGCTCGTCCGTGGCGTGCAGGCGGATCTCTATTCGCTGGGGGCCCTCTTGCACTTCCTCCTCCTCGGCAGGCCCCCCTTCGAGGCTCGATCGCTGGCGGAGCTAGGGCTCGCTATGAGAGAGCCCTTGCGCGACATCGCGGGCGTGCCAGGCGCTCTCAACGCTGCCATCCGCGGCCTGACCGCGCCCGATCCCGAGGACCGACCTCGGGCCGCCAGTTGGTTGAGCGAATGGCTGGCGGGCCATGCAGCAGCGGCCGAGAGCAAGCCACCCGCAACAGAGAACGATCTCAAGCCCGACGGGGCGAGGAACGAAATCCCTATATCGGGGCCTGCAGGTGGCGACCCCGTGGCAACGCGGCCCCGGCCAGCGGCTGTTGTTCCCCGTGGTGCGGTGGCTGCGGTCAGAGACGGCCGTTCGGCGCGTTCGGGCTGGTTGGTCGCACTGGTGGCATTGGTCGGCCTTCTTCTTGTCACGGTGTTTGGCTTGCTTGCCTTTCGGCTGGCCCGAACCGTCGCTGCGAGGCGCGCCGCCCAGGGCGTTGCCATTGCCCAGCACCGATCCGGCGAGACTCCGGCGGTCGAACCCCAACTCAAGTTGCCCTCGCGTCGGCGCTCCCCGGAGTCGTGGATGCCCGCCGTTCCCACCCCCTTGCCGGACGCGGGTACGAAACGAGCCGCAAACATTGCTCCGCTGCGCGCACCCGAGGGCGATTCCATACCGATGTCTCCGGCCGGGCGCTTTGTCGTCGAGGATTCTGACGCGCCGCCGCCCAAGCGCGTGCCGAATCACCTGTTTGTCGACACCCAGCCCCACGGCGCGAATGTCTGGGTCGACGGCGTTTGGAGAGGCAACACGCCCGTCGACGTGCTAGCCGGCCCGGGCAACAAGGGACTGGTGCTGGTGGCGGCCGGGCACCACATGTTCCGCACCAGCGTCGATGCACGCGAGGGCGCCATCATCCGCGTTGCGCTTGAGCGCGCGGCAGATCCGGTACGCGGCGACGCCTTTCTCAACGTCGTCTGTCACACGACGGGAAGATACCCAGTGTTCATCGACGAAGTCGAGACCGGGCTGCTCTGTCCTGCCAGGCTGGTGCCCGTGTCGGCCGGCCCACACCGCGTTGGCGTGTTCGTGCCGTCCGAGCGCAAGCTGATGGCCGTGGAGATCACGGCGCCGGCTGGGCCCAAACCGGTCGAGGTCAGTCTTGCGCAGTGACTACTCGAGAACCTCCGTCCAATTGAAACGCGCAAACTGACCCGAATAGGGCGATGCCTGCACGGCACTGCCTGCAGCGATTGTATCCGGGAGGAACGGCGTGACGTCCGTGGATCCGCCGGCACCGCCGAACACGTAGACGTGGCCACCTATGATCACGGGCGAGGTGGCCGGGTTCTTGAGTAGTTTGGGAATCGTGTAGCCGAGCCGCTGGGTGACGGCGTTGGACGCCATTTGGTGGATGGTGAGAAAGGTCTGTCCGTCGTCGCAGACATTCGACGGGGGGGCGTACCACATGGTTACCACCTGGAAGCCATTCCCGTCAGCCTTCAGTATGCCGAGAGGCGTCGATGTGGGCCGCGCGTTGGCGGGCAGGATCGTGTCGCAGATCACGGTGCCATTGCTCACGTGGGTTGCGCCGCAGATTTGATTGGTGCCGGTGGTGAGTGCGATTTGGCCACCGCTACCCCAGGAGGTGTCTTTGACGACGCCGGTGATGTTTCCATTGCTGTCGGCTTGCGCCAACTCCTTGGCAAAGATCATCTGCGAAGCAGGGAAGTTCACCGTGTCTAGGTCGAAATTCGAGTTGGTCACCTGGACCAAATAGATTTCATGAGCGTGGCTGGAGGACACGCTGTCGCGGTCGAGTTGCACCACCGTGGGAGAGAAGTGCAGCGGCTGGTTGCAGGTGAAGCTGTAGGCCAGGCTGAGGCCGCTGGCCAAGGTGTAGCGCCAGAGCTGTCCCGCAGTGTCGCCGAAGTAGGCTGCGATGAGCTTGTCATTCTGGCCTTTGGCAAAATCGCGTGCGGTTGCCACGTCAGTCAGAGCCGTGTAGTCCTGTGCGCAGGTGGCACCGGGCGACACGCTGTTGGTCGCGATCACGGTTCCGGTGATGGCCGAGGCTGTGACCAGCGTACGTCCCTGCGTGGTGCTCCCGTCGGTGACGGCGTAGCCGGAGCTGAAGATGATACGGTAGTCGTTGAGACTGGTGGTTTTGTTCAACAGGAACGCGGGCAAGGAAATCGTGTCGCCCAGCACGTTGGTGTACGTGTTGGCACTGGCGCCATACCCGGTGTGCCATTGCACGGTGAAGGGCGGGTCGTTCAGCCCATTGCTGCCGAAGGGGTTGGTGATGTCGAGCATGAAGGTGTCACTGCCGCCGTAGCCCTCGGGCATGATGAGCAAAGTCTTCCATACCGCCGTGCTGTCGTCCGTACAACCCGAGACACACAGGCTCTTGACCTTGGGCGAATCCGCCAATCCGAAGATATGGTTGTAGGGATTGAGATCCTGACCGCCTTGCGCATACAGCTTGCGCAAATTGGCCAGAAAGTCGGGCGGAATGAAGGCAAAGGCTTCGCTACCAGCGGGATACGTGGTGGTGCCCACCTTGGTAGTTTCCAAGAAGAAGGCGTGCAGCATCATGTCCGAAGAGCCTACGTAGATGAGGTGGGGCCGGTTCATGTACTTGACGAAGAAGTTGTGCCCACCCGGCAGGGCGACATCGCCCGGGCTGGCCACGTCGATCGGTGTCGAGTTCACGATGGCTCCCAACACCGCAGGGTTGCCGGAGGCAGGACTTCCCAGGGCCCATTGCGCCACGTCCTCGGCCTCGTCCGGGGTGGCGCCCATGCCCAGCGCAGCCAATGCGGCCTTGTTGGTAATGGCGCCGGTGGAGGTGTTGACCTGGACCTTCACCATGTTGGTGCCGTCCCAGGTGTAGACCCTGCGGTTCATCCAGTTGCTGGTATTCGAGAGTTGGGTGCCGGCGTCCCAGGCCGGCACGGGTGTGGCGCCAGTGACGTCATAGGCGTACAGGTGCCCTTTCCAGGAAGGGAACTCCATGCGCGAGTCGAGCGCATACTTGCCTTCCACAACCGTGACGGCTTGCTGGGTGCCCGCCGAGGTGCTGCCCGCCGACGTGGAGTAGTTGCCCTGAATCGCAGTGTAGATTGCCAATTGCAGGGCGTCCTCCAACTGGTCTTCACTGGTAGCCAAGAAAGCAGAACCGGAACCACCCGCCTTGGCCACGTTGTTGTTCGCCACCGCGGTCGGACCAGCGCTCGCGTCGCCCGAGAATCCCACCACAAAGACCGTCACGCCCAGGTTCTGCTTGAGGTCGTAGGCGGCAAGCACCGTCTTGCATCTGCAACCGGCGGTTACCGGGTTGTCCTTGGAGCAGGGCGTGTCGTCGCAGACGTTGTTGCCTTGGTTGTCCACGTCGCCCGGCCCGTTGGCTTGGCCGTCGGTAATCAGCAGCACGAAGTTGCTACGACAGTCAGAGCGAATCTTGTAGAGTGGATCGGCCTTTATTACCGTATCCATGTAGGCGTACGCGCTGGTTTGCGGGGTCTTGGCTACGTCGTTCTCCAGGGTGCAGCCCGTGGGTGTACCCCAGTAGGTGATCAACCCGCCGTCAGCGGCGTAGGCCATCTGGGCGGTGATGGCTTGGGCTGCGGCCAGCGCGTTGCTGGGGTTGTCGGAGGTATCCAGGAACGGCGCGAGCTGGGTGTCCCAGCGCCCGCCACAGGTGGCGCTGCAGGCAGAGCCACAATTGGCCACGCTGATGGGCGGGGCCTGGCCACCGTTGTAGTAGTTGGAAAGCGGCGTGTAGTAGGTGTAGTTGATGCCGTTGACCGTGATGTCATGGCCGTCATAGGTGTCGCGGACGAGCAGGGTCGACGTCTGAGGCTGGATTGTCCGGTCGTACTGGTAGTAGCTTCCTTGGTAGGTGCCCCAGCCGAGGTTGTTGGGCATGTTGCACGAGTCGCCACAGAAGTCCACGTCGTACCGGGTCCAGGAAGACCAGCCGGTGCGCACGCGGTAGCGACTGTCGGCGTTGGCTTGCAAGGTCATCTGATGCCCGGAAATCGTACACGTGGCCGATGGGCCCCCTGTGTGCGTCTGGCGGTTCCAGGTGTAGCAGCCCAACCTGCGCAGTTGCTGCTCGTTCTGGTACATGGTGATGGTTTGGGTCGTACCCCCGCTGGGAACCTGGTAGTAGGGGTAGTAGTTGTCCTGCCAGAAGGTCATGAGGCCGAAATTGACCAACGGGTAGTTGTCCATCACGACCTTGCTGATGGCGCGTTTGGCGATCACCGTGCGCGAGGTAGCGGCCCCGCATAGGTCGCCGCTGCCGCAGTCAGAGTCCTTGGCGCACACGACCTGCGACGTCGCACACATGCGGATCGGCCCGGGTGTTCCCAGCGGGCTGGGCACGCAGGTGTCGGTCATACTGGCCGGCTGCTGGCAGGTGTTGGCCGGCGGGATGACACACGTATTGGGCGGGGCTGAGCATGTGTTCGTGGTCGCTGTACACTTGTTGTCCGTGTGCCAATTGCACGTGCCGGGGGGCAGGTTGCACACGGTGGGGGTGCCGGTACAGGGATTGGCCGGCGGGGGTATGCAGGTGCCGCCGCCCGTACAGTCACCGTTGAGTTGACACGAATGGCCGTCGCGCCACCCCCCATCGCAGATCTTGTTGGTGTACACCGGACAGTCGCTGGTCGATCGGCAGCTGTCGCCGCTATACTGGCAATGCATATACGTCGAGCAGTCATTGCTCGTGCTGCAGCCGTGCCATGGCGTGTCACCGCGCGAGCAAGTCCCGCCGCTTGTGGCACTGGGACAATCGGCGTCCTGTTGGCAGGTCTGGCTGCTTTGGGTGGAGCAAGTGCCGATGTTGGGGCAGTTGCCGCCGGGATTGGTGCACAGGACGTTTGTCCCGTACTTGCAATAGCCGACCGACGTGCAGGCGTGCTGGGCGTCGCATGATGCATTCGTGGCGGAGCACACACCGGTTTGAGATTGACAGGGGGAGCTGGCCGAGCATGTCGCGCCGGTATACGAGCAGGTGCCTGGGTCTTGCGCGCAATCAGGGTCGGTGGTGGCGCAGATGGTGACGTTGTCCTTCGAACAGTAGCCGTGCCGGCAGTCGTAGTCCGACAGGCAGTTGCGCCTCCAGGTGTTGCAGATCCCTTGCACACCGCCCTGCCGGCAGTTCGCCCCATTGTCGCAGTCGACGCCGCATTCGCTGCTGTTCTGAAACTGGCCGCCCGGCACGCCGTTCATCGAGCCCGAGGTGTCGAGCACGATGAGCATGTTGGCCTTGCGGATCTGGCGCTCGATGACCACCAGTGGGTTCACGCGCGCATCGGCCAGGTGAGGCGCCATGGTCCCGGTCACTGTCGCGGCCACGGCCGCCAGGACAAAGAACTTCGTCCTTGGCCTGGTGGCGACCTGGCCTGCGAACAATCTCACGCGGCGAACCATCGGCAGAAAGGCGAGCGTCATTGAGAAGAACCGCAGAACGGGTTGGCACCCTAGTGCGATGCTCTCGAATGTTCTGTGTGATATAAAATGTACTCTAGCTCACTTAACGTGGCTTTGCAAATAATTTCTGTTGGCCTCGTGGCAGTCCCGGCCCGGTGTCGGGGCAGGTGACACCTCTTGCCGCGCGAGCCCGCAGGCCCACACGCTATCGGGCGGGGCCCTTGGTCTCGAACGCGGTCTCCACCAACTTGATTTCGACCATCAGGTCGCTGGCCATGCGCTCCAGCCCGGCGCGCAGGCGGGCTACGTCGGCGTGGGGAGGCAGCCGGACGCGCGTTCTGGCCGAGAAGAGCATCTCGCCCGACATGGGCGCGCTCGACCGGTTGGTTGATAGCTCCTCCACGTTGGCGCCACTGCGGGCCAGGATCTGCGAGATCTCACGTACGATCCCGGGCCGGTCGAGCCCGACCAGTTCCAGGTCCATAGTGCGCGCCTCGTCCGGCGCGGGTTGCTCGCTGCCGTCGCTCGGCTCCGCGACTACGCGCAGGCCCCGCTCCTGCAACGCGACCAGCGCGACAGAAAGGGGAGCCACCTGGGCCCCCGGGACTTCGACGCGCAGGATGCCGGCAAATTGCCCAGCCAGATGGGCCATCCGGCTTTCCAACCAGTTGCCGCCATGGCCAGCGATCACCTCGGCCACCGCCTCGACCAGGCCGGGTCGATCAGGCCCGATGAGTGTGAGAACCAGATCCGGCATCTCAGACCTTCAGGTGAAGGACCATACTTTTTTCCAGCGACTCGCTACAGGCATCGACCACGAGTTGCCAGATGTTGCGGAGCTGGGCTTCGATGACTGTGCCATCGGCCTCCTCCTCTTCCTCGTCGTCCTCCTCGTCGTCCTCATCCTCGTACTCGTCATCCTCGATAGCCAGCTCTTCCTTCATTTCCTCCAGCGTCTCGGAGAGCAAAACCGCTGAGGCCACCCGCAAGTCGCCCACATGGAGACGCCCGTCGAACTCCACCGGCAAGTAGATGTCCGCCGCCATGTCATGGGCTTCCAGGCGATCGAGAAACTCGGTCATCGCATCCTCGGACAGGCGCTTGGCGATGGTGTGGGTCGTGTGGTCGTCACCCGTCGGCAAGCGGGCACCTGCCTGATCCAACAGCTTGTGAAGCGACTTCATCTCGTCATCGTCAAGGCGATCGGAGAGGGGACCGAGCTCGATTTCAGCCATGGGCCATACCGTGCCGCAGGCAAAGCCATCCGTCAACGTCCGGTGCTTCATCCGGTCGACATTCTGCCGGCGAGCGGGTATGGATTCGTCACTTGCCATGACCGAGCCGCTCGAACCCACGGCCAGGTGGATCTCTCAACGCATGAACGCCGCGCGCGACCAGGCCGCGGCGGGCCTGCGCGCTGGCCAGCCTGGCGTGGTGCTGGCTGAGCAACTGTCTCATGATGTCGAGGCCATCATCGCCGAGCTGCTTGCCTTTCACTTGGCCCGCGCGCGCAAGGGGAGCTCTTCCGAGATCGCTGTCCTGGCCACCGGCGGGTTCGGCCGGCACGAACTGGCGCCCTATTCGGACCTGGACCTGCTCTTCTTGTGCGCGAAGTCGCCTGATGCTGCGGTGGAAGACCTGGCCCGCGCGATCCTGGTTCCCCTTTGGGACGCCAAGGTGGACGCAGGACATGCGGTGCGTTCGGTCTCCGATGCCTTGGCCCTGCCGGCCACCGATCTGGCCGCGGCCACGGCCCTGCTTGATGCGCGGTTCTTGACCGGTTCCCGCGGCTTGGCTGATCGGTTCTTGTCGAGCTACCAGACACGGGTGGCCAAGGCCTCGCCGGATGGCTTTGTGGCACGCCTGCGTGCGGAGCAATACGGGCGCCATTCGCGTTTCGGAGACACGATATTCATGCTTGAGCCTGACCTGAAGAACGGCCCGGGCGGGCTTCGCGATCTGTGTGTGGGGCGTTGGGCGGCCCAGGTCGGCTTCAAGACCGCTGATCCGCAGAAACTTCATGAGATGGGGGAGATGTCGGCCCGTCAGGCTGCGGCCATGGAAGCGGCCCGGGACTGGTTGTTGCGGGTGCGCGCAGCGGTGCACCTGACCGCTGGCCGGCGCCAGGAGCAGCTTCGTTTCGATCTCCAGGAGAGCATCGCGCCGCTCTTCCACCCGGCGGCCACATCCGCTCCCGGCGAAGTGAGACCCGCGGTAGCCCCAGCCGTGGAGGCCCTCATGCACGATTTTCAGAAGCACGCGCGCGTGGTCAGCCAGCAGACCACGCGCTTGCTACTGCGGGTGAGTACAGACCGCAGCCACCGGCCGACCGTGCAGAGCATGCGCATACACAAGAGCGGCGAGGCGGACCCTAGCTTCGAGATACCGGACGGCGTGATCGAGGTAAAGAAGCACATCATCTTCGAGAACAAACCATCTGAGATGATTAGACTTTTTTCGCTTTCGATTGAATCGAATCTGGCTGTTGGTCGGCGCACGGCCGACCTGGTCGCCGAGAACGCGGCCAGCCGAGCAGTAGCCCTTCGTGAGGATCCGGAGGCGGCCGCGCGCTTTTTGCAGGTCTTGGCGGACACCCGCGATGCCGGCACGCCTTCGCGCTTGGAACAGATGCACGACCTGGGACTCATCAGCGCGCTGATCCCGGAGTGGGAACCTGTGGTGGGCCGGGTGCAGCACGACCTCTATCACGTGTACACGGTGGACCAGCACTCTCTGTACGCGGTGGCCACCTTGAAGGCCATCGCCCGGGGTGAGATGGCGGCGGAGTACCCGCAGGTGTCGGCCGAGTTCCCCGCGGTCACGCGGCGGCTGGCCCTGTTCGTAGCCGTGCTCTTGCACGACGTGGGCAAGCCACTCGGATCGCCTCATGACGAGAAGGGCGCCGTGCTGTCCGAGCGCATTGCCGCGCGCCTGGGTCTCATCCCGGCCGACGTGCGGCTGGTGGAGTTCTTGGTGCGCGAGCACCTCTTCATGAGCCACACCTCGCAACGTCGCGATCTCGAAGACGTCAGCCTGATCGCGCACTTTGCCAAGGGTTGTGAGAACGAAGAGAAACTGCGCCAGCTCTTCCTGTTGACGTTCTGTGACCTGGCCTCCACGGGTCCCAAGACCATGACCCACTGGAAGAGCGAGCTGATGGCTGAATTGTTCGAGCGCACGCTTAAGTTCATGCGGCGGGGTGCGGACCTGTTGCAGGCCGAGCAGGCCGAACTGGTGCAGGAGAGGCAGAGGCAGGCGGCGCAGCTTCTGGCTGGGGAGGTGGATGGGCCCGCGCTGGCCGACCTCTTCGCCGGTCTGCCTGACCGCTACTTCACCGAGAACGAAGCCGACCGGATCGCCGCGCACATGCGTCTGGCGTTGGGCCGCAGGGGGCCGTGCGCCATCGAAGTGAACCACTCCCCACGGGGGACATTCTCCGAGCTGGTGCTGGTCGCTCAGGATGTGCCCGGCCTGCTGGCCCGGGTCGCGGGCGTGTTCTTCGCCAACCGCATCGACATTCTGGATGCGGCCATCTACTCGCGTGAGGCGGTGACCGGCCGCGACCAGGGCGAGGCTTTGGACGTGTTTCGCATCCGCAAGGAGCCTGACGGCGCGGTGACCGACAAACACCGCATCGCCAGCATCCAAGCCGACCTGGAAGCCGTGCTGGCTGGGCGCGCGACCGTCGACGCGTTGCTGGCGCGGCGGCCGCGCACGCTGTCCATCATCGACCGGGCCAAGCCCGAGGTGCCACCCACCGAGGTGCGCGTGGACAATGAGATCAGTCCAGTCTTCACCGTGCTCGACGTCTTCACCGAGGACAAGCCGGGCGTGCTCTACACCATCACGCGAACCCTGGCCGAACACGGCCTGGACATCCACCGCTCCCGGGTGGGCGTGGCAGGCGATCGGGTGGCCGACATCTTCTACCTGCGGGACATTGCCACCGGCGGGAAGTTGACCGATCCGGCGCGACTGAACGCGCTGGCTGATGGGCTGAAGAAAGCGCTGCCGGCATCGGCGGGACGAAAAGGGTAGCGGCGTGGAGACCGCAAACCCGTTGACACGGCCTCGCGCCGGCGCTGAACTTCAGCCCATGCTCAACCTCGCTGGCGTTGCCGTGGTCATCATGATTGCTCAAGGCGGGCCGCCGCAGGGACTGCAGAAGGCGAATCCCGCGACGGCCTACCTGGAACGAGGGCAGAAGCTTATTCAGTCGGGCGACCTGGCCGGCGCGCTGGCGGCCTTCGATGCGGCGGCCAAGGCCGACCCCAAAGACCCGCGTGCCTACTACCTCCGGGGCGTAGTGTTGGAAAAGAGGCACGACCTGGCTGGGGCCGAGAGGTCGTACCGTGAGGCTGCCGACCGCGACGGCCGGTTTGCGCCCGCGCGCAACAACCTAGGTGCCATGTTGCTCGGCAAGGGCGAGACAGCCGCCGCCGAGAAGGAGCTCCAGGCCGCCCTCAGGGGCGACCCCAAGTACGCCGACGCCCACTTCAACTTGGGGCTCGTGCGCGATGCACAGGGCAAGCCAGGCGAGGCGGTGCGATCGTACCGAGAGGCCGTGCGCCTGCGGCCCGACGACGCCAGCTTTCACGTCAACTTGGGCGCGGCGTTGCGCAAGATCCGTGACATCGACGGCGCGGTGACCGAGCTGCGTCAGGCGGCGCGCCTGGCGCCGCAAGATCCGACGGTGTTGACCAACCTGGGACTTCTGCTCTCCGACGGAAAGGCGCTCGATGAGGCGCGCGACATGCTGGCAAGAGCCGCCCGACTCGACCCCAAGCTGGCCGCAGCGTGGACCGGCCTGGGACGGGTGGAGATGCGGCGCAAACAGCCAGCCGCGGCTGCCGACGCGTTGGCGTGGGCACGCAAGCTGGAACCAAAGAACGCGACCATCGCCGCTGACTACTGTCGCGCGCTAGCTGACAATGACATCAAGGCCAAAGCAGCCCGGGAAGAATGCCGGGCCGCCGTCGCGCTCGACGGCAGCAGTGCGCTGGCCCGCTACGAGCTGGGCAAGGTTCTGGTGGCCCACGGTGACTGCGCAGGCGCCAAGAGCGAGTTCGATAAGTTCGCCGGCCTCGCCGGGATCAAGCCCGAGGCCAAGGCCAAGGCGCAGGAGATCCTGAAGACCTGCACGCCGGCCAAGCCAGGGAAGAAGTAGCCCGAGCAGAGAGACAGAGCTGGGAGTAGACGGTGTGGGTGACAGATGCGGTGGCGGTGACGGTGACAGAGGCGGTGACGGTGACAGAGGCGGTGGGCTCGGGGGCATTGACCGGCTCTTGTGTAGGGGCGACCTGCGGTCGCCCGTGTGGGCCCGGGCCTTTTGGCGGCCCGGGCCAGGACGGAATCAGGAATGGGTCAGGCGCCAGAGAATCGCGAGGATGGAATCGAGGAGGGACAGTGCAGGTGTGACAGTGCCTTGGTCCACGTCACCCCAAGCCATCGCGACGGCCAGATGGGAACGCACTTCCCCGGCGGAGCCGGCAGCGATCCGGTAGTGATGAAGTCGATCCTGGCCCGCGCGTCGAGCCCCTTCGGCGATGTTGCCCGGCACG
>Ga0182010_10000123_pt1 | contig 42769 bp, 40 predicted proteins | sample 611E1MmetaG_FD_120488 | JGI IMG/M metagenome (GOLD analysis project Ga0182010, IMG submission 120488) | Permafrost microbial communities from Stordalen Mire, Sweden - 611E1M metaG | ecosystem: Environmental > Terrestrial > Soil > Wetlands > Permafrost | place: Sweden: Stordalen | collected... | reverse complement strand
TAAATCTTTTCCGGATTAATAAAGCAAATAATAAGGTGACTATAAGTAACCGGTTGGGTTATACTGTAGTCACCTTATTAATATCACGAACGCGCATAGAAATTCGATATTATAAAAGAGAAACTTAAATGATTGATAACTGGAAAGCAGAATATAAAAGTAAAACCGTCTCAGCTGAGGAAGCGGTCAAGGTAATCAAGTCAGGCGACCGTGTTTCTTTCACCCACGGACGTGAACCACCGCACATCACAGGAGCGATGGTGGCCCGAAAAGATGAACTGAAAGACGTAAAAATCTTCATGCGTACCCCGTCGCTGGATTTCGGCTGGTATCACGATGATTGGGATAAAAACTTCCATCTGGAAATCAGCTATGTCCGGCCCATTTCAAGAGACATAATGGCTGCACGCCGGTGCGACTTTGTGCCCGGCAGTTTGATCGGTATTACCCAACAGAATCCGCAGGTCGGCGAGGCGGATGTGTTATTGATCGAACTATCACCACCGGATGAACGAGGTTTCTGTAGTTTTGGATCTTCGGTGTGGGGAAAAAAGAAAGCCGTGCAAAGCGCGAAAACCGTGATCGCGGAGATCAACAAGAGTTTTATTCATACCTTCGGGGATAATAGCATTCATATATCCGAAATCGACTATTTTGTTGAACCGGTTGCTGCTGAACGTAAGACCGGTAGTACCGACCAACTGGGCAGGAAAGCAATCGAAATCGGAAAAGAAGAAAACAGTATTGCAGAATTCGTCGGTAGCCTGATCCAGGACGGGGATACGTTGCAGATTGGGGTAGGGTCTGCAGCCGAATGTGTCGCCGGCGTGAAAGGAATTTTAGATAAAAAATCAGATCTCGGCTGGCATTCGGAAACCTCGCCCAAGGGTATTATAAAATTGGTTCGTGAAGGTGTGATCACCGGTAAACGCAAAACCATTAATACGGGGAAGATGGTAGCCATTGCACTCGGCGGTAGTGAAGAAGATATGAAATTTGTCGATCGGAATCCGATGTTCGAATTATATGACGCTGAATACGTGTTGGACCCGCGGATTGTTTCCGCAAATGACCGTTTCGTGGGGATCAATGCCGCGGTGGCGGTAGATTTAACCGGACAGATCGCGGCGGAATCGGTCGGGCCTGCGATACTTAGCGGCCCGGGCGGACAACTCACTTTTGCCATCGGCGCGCAATTATCCAAAGGCGGACGTTTTATCACAACAATGCAATCAACAGCGCGCGGTGGAAAAGTCTCACGCGTGGTACCGATGTTGAAAGAAGGTTCGATGGTGACGGTGCCGAGGACGTTGGCCGATATCGTGGTCACCGAATTCGGTGTGGCTCAATTACGGGGAAAGACGCACCGGGAACGGGCACTGGAATTAATTGCCATCGCGCATCCGGACTTCCGCGCAGAATTGAGAAAACAGGCACAAACATTATTCTGGCCATAGCACAAGGTTTGGGCCGGTGATATACTTGACATAATGTTTTAAAAGGATTGGAGAATAACATTAAAAAAGAGATAATCTCAACAAAATTCCAACCGGAAAGGGCTTTTCTGATCACTGTCGCTACAAAAGAAAGCGTACAAATCGTATCTGCGGAAGCTTCGCAAACAGAGCTGGCACAGCTGGTGAAATCAGCCGGCGGAGAAGTGGTCGGCAAAGCGATCCAGCGCCTGGATAATCCGACAAAAGCACTGTATCTGGGTAAGGGTAAACTCGACGAGCTGGTCGAGCTGAAAAACGAATTACATTTTGATACCGTGGTTTTTGATGATGAATTGACGCCGGTGCAGCAAAGAAATTTGGAAGAGGCTTTTCAGGTGAAAGTCATCGATCGGGTTGCTTTGATCCTGGATATTTTTGCCAAACGTGCAATGACACGTGAAGGAAAACTGCAGGTTGAACTCGCCCAGCATCAATACTTATTGCCGAGACTGGCCGGACAATGGAGCCATCTGGAGAGACTGGGCGGCGGTATTGGTACCAGAGGTCCGGGCGAATCCCAACTGGAGACTGACCGCAGGTTAATTGAAAGGAGAATTCACCGCCTCAGTGCGGAAGTGGATAAAATCAGCCAGCAACGCTATCTTTATAGACAGCGGCGACAAAAAAGCGGCATTCCGATCATTGCGCTGGTGGGATACACGAACGCAGGTAAAAGTACTTTATTGAATGCGCTCAGCCGTGCTAATGTTGCTAGCGAAAATAAAGTTTTTACAACCCTTGATCCAACAACCCGACGGATAATGTTACCGGACGGTCATATAGCTTTGTTAAGCGACACGGTCGGGTTTATCAGAAAATTGCCCCCGAACATCATTAAAGCGTTTCGCGCGACACTTGAAGAACTGGAAGAAGCTGACCTTTTGTTAAACATCATCGATTTTTCTTCACCCTACGCGGCTGAAGAAAATCATGCGGTGGAAAATATCCTGAAAGATATGGGGTTACAGGAAAAACCCAGAATTACTGTTTTAAACAAAATCGATGCAGCGCCCGGAATGGACAAAAACTGGACGGAACAAGAAGCCATGAAATATTTGTTGAACAACCAAACCGATGTTGATGAAAATATGTTTTTTGTTTCAGCGACAAAAAAATGGGGGTTAACTATTTTACTAACCCGTATCAGCCAGGTTTTATCCGTTAAAACAGCTTTTCAGGCACAATATTGAGACTGCGATGCGCTGTAATCGAAAATTAGGCCTCTTTATGTCTTATTTAGTATTATAATACGTCCAAAAGGCTTAACAACCGGGATGTATTTCGAAATTTTATCAGTTTCGTTTTCAAAAAATATTCCAGGTTTTATTTAATTACCTTGACGAACATTTACTTTACATAAATATTTGTTCATGATCGCGATATTTTAATTTACTATTTTGTATTAAAATTCAGATGCCTTGTTGTGTTGTTTGCCAAACAATGCTAATAACTATTCCTAATCTGTTATTTGGATGTCGAAAACATTTCAGGACAATATCTAATCATTTTTACATTTATGAAAGGGCGCTTAAACATACACAATCCAGATTTAAAACTTTAAAAAGATACAGGCGAATTGTTCCGCTTGATAACCCGCGTTGTATTATTCCAGAGCAGGCATCGTTTTAAACGAAAAACAGTCGTTTTCGTTTATGCTTATGTTAAATATAAACCACTTCTGGAGACTACTGGGGCGCATAATATATGTTATGTCACATATATCAGCCACGAAGCATATTTTACTTTAAAAACCGGGCTGTGACATCCACCCCGTACTGACTTTCCAAATTTTGTAAAATAGATTTGTAAATATTTATACGACGTCTGTTTTGCGCCGTTTTAAATTGCCCCGGGTAAAATACCAGACAAGCCCAACGATAATTATCAAATTATCAGCGGGTTGAACATCAAAAACCAAACAACAAATAAATAGAGAAGCTGAAAAAGCTGATCCACGCACAATCCCGGAATTTAACTGACAAATCCGTGATTCATGTGAGACATCAGAGGCGGAAAATCATATGTATTGATTTAAACGGACATATTCCGAATACTTTGTATCGCTTTTTTTATTGTATTTTCGTATTGACACTGTTCCTGAACAGCTATATTATTGACTGGCATGATATATTAAAAGGAGATGAAAAATGGCTGAAAACACCGTTATTTATCCTACCAGGCTAACCATCGATTATCCCGATCGTGTATTGAACCGCTTAACTTCATTTTTCAGAATTTTCACGATTATTCCCATCGCCATCATTATTTCTTTGCTCACGGGTCCCGGCGCCTCCTGGCGGCAACAGACAAATGGCTGGGGCTGGGGAGCGGCTTCCGGCGCAGGTGTTATTTTTCTGCCGACACTATTAATGATTCTTTTTCAGCAAAAATATCCGAAATGGTGGTACGATTGGAGCTTAAACATCACAAAATTCGGCGGCAGAGTGGTCAGTTACTTCGCACTTTTAACCGATGTTTATCCATCCACTGATGAGGAACAGAATGTACACATCGATATTGCGTATCCGGATGTAAAAAAGGACCTGAACCGCTGGTTACCGCTGGTTAAATGGTTCCTGGCGATCCCCCATTACATCGTACTTTTCTTTCTCGGTATTGCGGCCGGTGTTTGTATAGTCATCGCCTGGTTTGCGATTCTCTTCATAGGTAAATATCCGCGCGGTATTTTCGATTTTGTGGTCGGTGTTTACAGGTGGGGTTTACGCGTAATGTCGTATGCTTTCATGCTCATCACAGATAAATATCCGCCATTCAGTGCGGACTAGTATATTATGTAAAGTACTAATCACAGACGGGCAGGGACATATTATGCCTTATTTGTGATACCAAAGGATGTTTAATGATCTGGAAAAGATACCTGTTGTATTTATTGCGTTGGCAGCTCAGCACCCCGATTCTGGCGCCGATTATTTCGATTTTCAAACACTCATCCAGTATCTTTGGGACAAAAGAAGACTGGATCGGCGCGATTGTGGCCAATCTCATCGGCGGACTGATATTCTTCTGGGTGGACAGGTTTATTTTTAATTCCGATAAACTGGGACCGGTCTGGAATGTCAAAGAAGAGGTTAAATGTGTAGATTGCGGGAAAATTGCCCGCGGTTACCGGCTGGTAAAAACAAAAAAATACGATAAAACCGAATCAGTCCCTGAATTTCGCTGCGAGGCTTGTTCAATTAAGAAATCACACGAGTTAAAAGATAAGGGGAAAATTTAAAAGAAATATCGCCATCACCTTAATCCTCCCGGCAAGGGAGAGAAATAAACATTTTTAGTTTTAAAACTTATTCGCTATCTGACCGCAGAGCAACCAGCAGGACACCAGGACCACCATGGACACCGAGCGCAGCACCCAGGTGAGTGATGATCATCTTTTCGCGAGGTACGAACTCGCTCAGGCGTTCAACAAATTGCTGTGCCCGTTCCGGAATTGCGCTGTGCACAATTACCAATTCTTTTACGTTTCCTTTATTCCGGACAAAATCAACTAATCTATCCATACCTTTGTTGAAACTGCGCACCAGTCCTGCCCGAACAATCTCTCCTTCATGGAAAGTGAGGAGCGGCATGACGTTCAAGATACTGGCGGCTTTAGCTAGAGTTCTACTGACACGCCCGCTGCGGGCAAGGTATTTCATAGTGCTAAAAATACCCAACATGTGAATCTTCAGGATAACTTGTCTGGTCGCAATAACCGTATTCTCAAAACTACTGCCCGCTTGTATCTGCCGTGCCGCTTCCATTACCACCAGCATCGCACCGGCAGAATTGAACGTGGAATCGATGACTTCGATCGGACAATTGCTGCGCATCATTTTTTTTGCGATCGAGGCGGAATTAAAAGTGCCGCTGATTTTCGAAGAGATATGAATTGAGATAATACCTTCAGTTTTATCGCAGTATTGAGCATAAAAAGTGGCAAAATCTTCCGGCGTAGGCTGAGAAGTAGCCGGTTGAACCGGAGAAGCCGCAAGCTTCCGGAAAAACTCTTCTTTGGTGATATCCAAACCGTCTTTATAGACCCGCTCACCAAAGCGGATATATATCGGTACAACTTTAATATCCAGGGCTGAAGCAATTTCAGCTGGGATGTCTGAGGTGCTATCGGTAATTACATGTATTTTTGCCATTAGCGCCCCCCTGATGATACGAATCTCAAATAATTATTATCATGTTTTCTTTGCCTTGCTCTTGCGCCAGAACCACCAGCTGATGCCGCCGACAATAATCCAGACTGGACTGAAAACGCCAAGAACAACAAGGACATTTACTATCCCGCGGCCTAACGCACCCAGTCCGGACCAGGCGCTCCTGGCCACGTGTCCTACATTCCAGCCGGATTGCACGGTAATATAATCAGTCCGGGTATCGGTAGAAGTGTTACCTTTATCATCCGTAACTGTTAAAGATACGGTGAATTTCCCGGCAGCGCCATAGGCATGGGTCGGAACCTCGTCGGTACTTGTAGCCTTATCACCAAAATCCCACTTGTAATTATAAGGCGCGAACCCGCCGGAGACTTCGGCGTTAAAAGTAACATTTTCACCGCCGGTGACATTGCGACCGTTGACTGCGGTCAGATTAACAGTCATTTTAGACTGAGTTAAAGAGACGTTGATCAAAGACGTAGCAGAGGTTTGTTCCAGATACTGCATGCGGCCTTTGGTGGTCTCGATTTGTCCTCTGGTATTGGTTAGTTGGGTTTGCACGGCGAGTATTTCATCTACGGTTACAGCTTTTTTCATGATCTCCAGCAACTGGGCTTCAGTAGCCTGCAGATTCGTCAGTGTGGAGTTCAAATCAGTGTATTCCTGGGTGACATCCTGGGCTGAGGTGTTTTCCGCAGTGACCTCATCAGCCATTCCGCGTAAAGCAGACATGACACTATCGAATTTTTCCGCGGGCACACGGATGGAAATCGTCCCCAGCAGCGAACCATTCTCTTTCCACTGGTTTGAGGAAACAACATAGCCGGTGATATCCGCGGCCAGTTTCGTAATCTTATCGAACGCGGCGGGAATATCGCTTACAACAATGGTCATGTCGCTGGTGCGCACGATCATGCGTTGAATGTCCGGAGCGGCAGAAGTGGAATATGGGGTAAATACTTCCTTTGCGCCAGCCCCCGAAATTTGTGTCGTGGTGGAAATTGTGGGAATAATTATCCGGCCGCCGGCGCTCGTAGTCTGCGGGTAGGTTGTTCCATAAACTCCGGAATTACCGGCCGAACCCACGGTTGATTTGGCAGACTGACAACCTGCACTTATAAGCAAGCAGGCAATAATTAGCACGATTACGCATGGAAATAATAATTTCTTCATCAGTATCTCCTTGTTCCCAGTTTTACCGGTTTTTAAACATCTTTACCAAGGTCGGATACTTGTATAACGTTATGCTAACACCGGAAGATAGGGGTGTCAAACAAAATAATGATAATCAGTAGTCTTTTAAAATCAAATTAATTTTGTGTGAATAAATCCACAGCAAATAATAATAAAAAGATCGGACACCTTCGAGTTTTCCTCTTTAGTAATACTTCTTGCTTAAATTATTCCTTATTCATTTATATAAGTAAATGATTTGGAAAATTCAAGTTGAAGCATTCTCTCAATCTTTCCCTAACAGGAAGTGTGGTTCCGGTAACGCCTTTCATCGCCGTCAATTACTTTTTCCTTTGCCCGATGACAAAACACAACAGGCGCGGAATCATGTGCCACTTGAATCTAATGGTTAGTCGTAGAAAGTTGCAAGCTCTTTAAATTTACTAAACAATGATTTAAACTTTCTTTGGCCGCAGAATATTTTTGCTGTCGTGCCACTGGGCCATGCGGGATAGTCCTTTCAGTAGCGAAGCATCAGCAATCGTCAGGGACAGGCGGATATAACCCTCGCCGTTTTGTCCATAACCAACGCCGGGGGTGACCACTACGCCTACTTTATCGAGTAGATCGTTGGTAAATTCTACGGAAGTAAAGCCGTTAGGTACTTTTGCCCAGATATACAGGCTGGCTTTCGGCATTTTCGCCTCCAGTCCCATCTTGTTCAGGGTGTCTACAATCAAGTCGCGACGGCGCTGATAGACGTCGTTATGCTCTTTAATACAATTTTGCGGGCCGGTCAATGCTTCAATCGCGGCATACTGAATTGCCTGGGGGATACCGGAATCGATGTTTGATTTAATTGTTTTTAGCGAATTGATCACTTCGGCATTACCCACCGCCATACCGATACGCCAGCCGGTCATGTTATATGTCTTTGACAAAGAATGAAATTCGATGCCAACGTCCTTCGCGCCTTCCACTTGCAAAAAGCTGACCGGGGTGTAGCCGTCAAAAGCCACTTCAGAATAAGGACCGTCATGGCAGATACAAATATTATGCTTTTTGGCAAAGGCCACCGCTTTATTGAAGAATTGCAGGTCGGCGACCGCGCCGGTGGGATTATTGGGATAATTTAACCACAGCACCCTGGTTTTCTCCAAAACAGATTCAGGGATACTGTCGAGGTCGGGCAGGTAATTATTTTTAGGAGAAATCGGCAGGTAATGCGACGTCCCGCCCGCCAGGTTGGTGCCAATGGTATAAACCGGATAGCCAGGGTCAGTAATGAGCGCGACGTCACCCGGATTTAATAGGCACAAGGCAATATGAGCAATCCCTTCTTTGGAACCAATCAGCGGCGCTACTTCCTTATCAGGATCAAGCGTTACATTAAAACGTTTCTGATACCAGTTGGCGATGGTTTTTCGCAGCTCCGGTAAACCTTCGGACTCAGGGTAGCGTTGATTCGCAGGTATACGCGCTTCTTTACAGAGCCTTTCGATGATGTGCGGCGGGGTAGGAATATCAGGGTCGCCGATGCCGAAACTGACGACATCCTCACCTTTGGCTTTTCTTTCCGCAATTTTGCGGCTGATTTCGACAAATAAATAAGGCGGTAAACTTTCCACTCTTTTTGCTAATCTCACAGGTTACATCCTTTAAAAATAAGTTATATATCAAACGTGTAGAATGGTCACCATTCTCCGCAAAATACTGTTTCGGCCGGGCCGCTGAGAAATATATCGCCAATACGATCCCATTCCACTGTCAATATGCCGCCCGGCAGTTTCACTTCCACTTTTTCATCAAGGAGACCGAGCAGGTTACCAGCCGCAGCAATCGCGCAGGCACCGCTGCCGCAAGCCAGTGTCTCCCCTACTCCCCGCTCCCAGACCAATGCTTCTACCTGCTTGTGGTTGATAATTCTGACAACTTCAAAATTGGTTTCGTCAGGGAATAATTGATGCTGCTCAACTTTTCCACCCAGTTTCGCCAGCGGAAAATCAGTCAGCGGACATTCGGCGAAATGTACCGCGTGCGGATTGCCGACCGAAACCAGACTGAGCAGGAGGTTCGTACCGTCAATTTCAAGTGTACAATTCATCACTGACTTTATGTCAAGTATACTATCTTTATTGATTTCTTTTACTGCAATGCTGTTTATCCCGATTTTCGGCTCGCCCATATTGACCTGGATTTCCGCGACTACGCCATTATGTCGGTGAATGCGGGCGGTACGCACGTCGATAGATGTCTCGATTTTTATCTCAGAATTTTTCCGTTGAGTATTGCCGTCGATATAATGTTTTACAAGACACCTAAGGCCGTTACCGCACACAGCAGACTCAGAACCGTCGGCATTAAAAATCCGCATTTTAAAATCAGCCACTTTTGAAGGGGACAATATCAATAGACCGTCAGCGCCTACACCGTAGTGGCGGTCGCACATTTTTACGGCCAATTCCGACCAATTGCGGTGATTGCTATCGGCTTCGACGACGACAAAGTCATTTCCGGCGCCCTGCATTTTAGTGAATTCCATTTCGTAAACAGCCTTTCATGAGTTCAAATTAATCATTTTTTATATGTTGAATTATAACATAAATGCAAAATGAACCTGCATTGAAAACTTTTTCCGGGGCTAAAAGTCATATCTGATGATGGTTGAAAGAGTTGGTTATCTTCGACTACACATCCAGTTTTAATTTTGATATCTAAATTCAAAATCCTTGTAAATAAATTTCGAATACCAATAATAAAGGACAACGACAAAGTTCGGCTACCAGATGGAACAGTCAAATTTCGTTCAATGCATCAATTTCACGCAACGAACCGTAATTCTCTCTTTAATCTCCACTTAAGAAGGGGAGCGAATGGTATTTTCCATGTCTCCAATAAGAACCCCCAGGCACGGACGCTAGTCAACGAGACTGATGGTCAAGCCCTTTCCTATTTTTTGGGCTTTTTGATACAGCAATTTAGCCACCGCAATATCTTCGATCGCAAGTCCGGTGGAATCGAAGATTGTGATTACGTGGTTGTCACGTCGGCCTGATTTCCGGCCGGTAATGATCTCGCCCAGGGTGGCATGGATTTGCTGCTCTTTAAACAAGCCTTTAGCGATTGGAACATTGATCTCACCGGCGTGTGCTGCCTGTCTTAAATCGTCCACCACTACCAATGCGTTGTGTAGAATTGAGGGTTCCAATTCTTCTTTGCCAGGAGCATCAGCCCCGACTGCGTTAATATGGGTGCCGGGTACCAACCATTTCTTTCGTACCACCGGTTGATGCGCAGGCGTCAGCGTGCAAACAATATCCGCTTTGACGGTTTCTTCGAGAGCACAGGCTTTTAACGGTAAATTGGAAAAAACGCTAATTAGTTTGCTTACGGCTGCCGGAGAAATATCAAAAACCCTGATTTCGGTAAATTTGAATAGCATGGCGTGAGCTTTAATATGCATATAAGCCTGATGTCCCGCGCCGACAATACCCAGAGTGCATGCATCTTGTCGCGCCAGGTATTTAGAGGCAATGGCAGAAGTGGCCGCAGTACGAAAAGCGGTGGATTCAGTGGCATCCATGATTGCCAGAGGGTAACCCGTGACAGGATCATTGTAAATAAGAACGGCCATGACTGTTGCAATCCCTTTTACTGGGTTACCAGGATGGACGTTGACCCACTTCATCCCTGCAGCGCGAGGCAAAGCGGCCGGCATGGCGCGGAAATCGCCGTCTTTTACGGTCAGATACACTTTGGACGGCATCTCGCCTTTGCCTTCCGTGAAGTCCACGAAAGCTTTCTCGACTACCGCAAGCACTCCTTTCATGTTGATCAATTGCAGGACATCCTGTTTGCTCAATAATAGTGTAGGCATCTTGCCCTCCCTTCTATTATTATAAGGCTTAGCTGCTTTTTAAGTTTTTTAAAAACAGGTTGATTCTGCGTACGATTAATGGATATAATGCCCAGATACTGGCGTGAGTGGTCGGGTACGTAACCATCTCGCATTCGCAGGCCCGCTGAAATTCGAGGGAAGCCTGACGTGGAATAATTTCATCCCAAAGAGCGTTGATCATTAATACCGGTCGTCCTTTCAACATGGATGCATAGGTCAGGGGGTCGATGAGATATGTTCTTTGCGCTGGCGGTACATTGTCGAATCCTTTTTCTGCCACCTCACATAAATATTCAAAATAATTCTTCTGATTCTGCAGATATTCTGCTTCGGGTACGCGGTATTTTTTACCGAACCGGGCAACGCTATTGGTCTGCATGATCTTGCCGGTATTGCCGCCGTTGACAATAAAGATACCGGCTTTGATGCGCGGGTCGATGCCCATCGTCATTGAGCCAACGAACGCACCCAGGCTCAAACCCAAAACTGTAATGCTATTCAAGTCGGTCTTGCCGTTTTGCCCTGCCCAATCAATAATACAGCGGACATTGGTAACGGCAATCTGATATCCGGCGAACCATTCATCCGGCGTCAAATGCGATAATTTAAACACTAATTCTTTGGATAATCGGCCAGTGTGAAACGGTAGATAGAGGACAAAACAGGCAGTGCCCTGACATACCAGGCCGTCCACCATCAATTTTAAAGGAATTACGCTATGGTCTCCCCAGCCGTGGATGAGAATAGCCAGCGGCGCTTTGTCTGTCTTAGTGGGTTCGTAGTATTCACCGCGGGCAATTTTACCACCGGGGAAATATCCTGTGGCAATGACAGTGAATTCCACCTGATAGCAACGCCAATGCTGGTTTTGTTTGATCAGTCGCAAATTAAAATCAGGCTGTTTTAAAGGATACAAGAACGGATTTATGTCGGACAAAGGCGCATTACCTCCTTTGTCGAAAAGCCTCATACATCACGATTGCGGCGGCGACGGAAGCATTTAACGAACTGATTTTGCCCCTCATCGGGATAGACGCGATGGTATCGCAGCGCTTACGCACCAGATCAGAAAGTCCGGCGCCTTCGTTACCGATGACGATGGCCGTAGGAACTTTATAGTCGATCTTGGAAAATTCAGTCCGGCTAGCCATATCGATTCCGATCACCCAGATATTGGCCTTTTTCAGAAACTCGATGGATTGCGAGATATTAACGACCCTGGCGACCGGCACGTATTCAATAGCCCCGGCAGAGGCTTTGGCCACGATGGGTGTCAAACCGACGGCCCGGCGCTCGCGCACGATGATACCATGAAATCCGGTGGCATCAGCGCTGCGTAACATCGCGCCGAGATTCTGCGGGTCTTCAATACCGTCCAATATGCAATAGAGCGGCGCCTCGTTTAGTTTTTTGGAAATAGCCAGCAGGTCATCTAGCGTAACGTATTCCTGGGGAGCGACATAGGCGAGAATTCCCTGGCTGGCAGCGGTAAAACTGAGGCGGCGGATGACGCTTTCGTCGACAAATTCCACCGGTGTGCCTTTGGTTTTAGCGAGATTGAGGATTTCCGCGATAACGCTGTGCCGCTGGACATTATTGGCTAACAGGATCTTATTGATGGAACGCCCGGCTTTAAGCAACTCCAGGACAGGGTTTCTACCTTCGATGATGTCTGACATTGAAGTAATTATAGGGGAAATAGAGCAGAAATTACAAATAAGAAGAACATGGTTTCGTTCCCTTCGCCTTAATTCCTCAACAGGCAATGAAATATCTTTTCGTTTAGCCGAAAATAAATATGCTGGCCAACTTTGATATTACTCTTTGTATCTTTGCCCTAGTGCCAAAGTGTTCGTGTAATCGGTGATTTGCTGTTTCTGTTCCTGCGGGCTCCATCCCAGCAAGCGCGTCATCTCTTTGGCCACTACATCTGCCGCGTCCGAGCCCTGACATTCCATCAATCCCAGACTGCTGCGCCGGAACATAAAATCGCTGAGCGTGATTGCGCTTTCTTCAGCGACCGCATACCAGATCTGAGCGGTGATCTCTTTAGAGTGCATACAAAGCGTCTGCTTGCCGCGGCTGCCCTTCTCCGCTATTGCCAAAACCGCCGGGAGGCGGGAGCCGTAAAGCGAGGCCAAATAGGAAACCGTGTCAAAATCCATACCAGCATCGCCAGCATATTTTTGCAGTTCATCTTTCGTGACCATCGGCGCTCCAGGTAACGGTGTAACAACGGTTTTACATTCTGCTTCGACGACCAATTTTTTACAAACCAGATCCGTTATTTCTTCAGCAATGCCTCGACCGCCTGTTATCTTTCCGCCTAAAACGGAGATTATCCCTTTGATGTTGTCTGTTTTTTCATGATCGATAGTTTTATGCGCGCGGGATACGCTGCCGGGTTTCTCGTCTCCCGAATCCGGTAATGAGCGTAAACCGGCATAACTGTAGTAAATATCTTCCATTTTCAAGCTCGGAAAAACACGTTGTGCTTCGTGCATTATGTAATGTACATCCTCTTTTTCGGCGTAGACTGCTTCGAGGTCTTTGGTGTAATCGGTATCCGTGGTACCAACCAGTGAATATTTGCCCCACGGTGTCACAAACCACAAACGTCCGTCGCTTTTGGCATACAGCACCAGCGCATTGTTCGAAAGCCGTGGCGTCAGCAGATGCACACCCTTGCTTCTTCTTACCATCTTTTTGGATTGGCCGTAAACCATTCCGCAAATCGCATCCATCCAATGTCCAGCGGCATTGACCACCATGCGCGATGCAACGTCATATTCTTTACCGGTAAGAGTATCCTGCACCTTGACACCACGCACAACATTGCCGTCTTTAAGGATACCCACTACTTTTGCATGATTCAACGCTACGGCTTTATTATCCACCGCCGAGATAATATTCTCCAGGCAGAGCCGCTCGGTAAACCAGATCTGGCAGTCATAATAGAGATCGGACCCGCGCAGGTTTTCCAACTGCATGTTGGGTTCCATCTTCTGTGTTGTTTCACGCGAATAATGTTTACGTCCCGGCACACTTTTATCGTAGGAGAGGATATCATAGAGCAGGGTGCCCATCGACATAACAAAGCGGTCAACGGGTTTGGTCAACGGAATCAAAAACGGCAGCGGATGCACCAGGTGGGGCGCGATATGTAATAAGATTTCCCGTTCGCGCATATCTTCACGCACCAGACCGAATTCAAAATGTTGTAAATAACGAAACCCGCCGTGAATCAAGCGCGTCGAACGCGACGTTGTACCGGCAGCAAAATCTTCTTTTTCCAATATCAGCGTTTTTAGACCGCGCATTGAGGCGTCGCGAGCAACACTGGCGCCGATGATCCCGCCCCCGACCACGATCAAATCAAAACTTTTCCCAGTGATATCAGCAAAATCTCTTTTCATCTGTCTTCCCCTGGATTTTTATTCTACCGCCCAATTCCGGGAACGTTCGACCGCACGTTTCCAGCGATGATACAATTCCTCTCTCTGGTCTTCAGACATTTTCGGCGAGAATGTCCTGGAAGTAAAACGCTTGCGGGCAATTTCATCCGTATCCTGCCAGACACCGACGGCCAACCCGGCGAGGTAACCGGCGCCCAAAGCAGTTGTATCAGGTATCGCGGTTAATTCAATCGGTATGCCCAGAATATCGGCCTGGAATTGCATCAATAACGAGTTGGTAGTACCTCCGCCATCTACGCGCAGCGAAGAGATTTTCATATCAGCATCTTTACTCATAACATTCACGACATCTCGCACCTGATATGCAATTGCTTCTAATGTCGCTCTTACAATATGTCCTTTATTTGTCCCCCGGGTAATGCCGATGATCGTGCCCCTGGCATACATGTCCCAATACGGCGCTCCTAAACCGACAAAAGCCGGGACCAGGTAAACGCCGCCGTTATCCGGAACTGAATTCGCAATGACTTCACTTTCGGCGGAAGTCGAAATCAATTTTAACTCATCCCGCAGCCATTGAATCGCAGCACCAGTAACAAAAACACTGCCCTCCAGTGCGTAGGTAACCTGATCGCCGAGTCCCCAGGCAATGGTCGTAATCAGACCGTTTTTAGAAACAACCGCTTTATTGCCGGTATTTAAAAGGATAAAACAACCAGTTCCATAGGTATTTTTGGCATTACTGACCTTGTAACAAGCCTGACCGAAAAGCGCTGACTGCTGGTCGCCGGCGATACCGCAAATCGGCAGCTTTGTACCAAAGATATTGGGAATTGTTTCACCATAGAGATAACTGGACGGTAAAACCTTCGGTAACACTGCTTCAGGGATATTCAGCATGGCCAGTAATTCTTTATCCCATTGTAATGTGTGAATATTAAACAGCATCGTGCGGGAAGCGTTACTATAATCTGTTACGTGCACCGAGCCGCCGGTCAGGTTCCAGACCAGCCAGGTGTCAACTGTACCGAACAAAAGATCACCGCGTTCGGCGCGCTTCTGTCCATCAATAATGTGGTCTAAAATCCAGCGTAATTTTGTCGCTGAAAAATAGGCATCGATGACCAGACCGGTTTTCTCCCGGACTATTTTTTCATAACCTCTTGCTTTTAGTTCATCACACATCGCTGCAGTCCGCCGGCACTGCCAGACAATCGCATTCCGCACCGGTTTACCCGTGTAGCGATCCCAGATAACTGTCGTTTCCCGCTGGTTAGTAATACCGATGCCTTTTATCGCAGAGATTTCAATGCCAGTCTTCAGTACGGCTTCATGCGCGCCGGCGATAGCTTTCTGGAAAAGTTCTTCGGCATCCTGTTCCACCCAACCGGGCTGGGGATAAATCGGATGCACTTCCTGATAGGCTTTGGAGACAACCTGCCCGTCAGCGTTAATTAAGAGCGATGTAGTGCCTGTGGTACCTTCGTCGATAGCCAAAATATATTTTTGTATTGACATAGCGATGTTCCTGCATTTATTCTGACCAGTTTAGCTAAAGAATAACAAAACGCAGGCTAATTTACAATCGACGGATTCGGGAATGAAGAAATAAGACAATAATTAGCGGTGATTGTAAATTAATAGCATCTTCCTGTTTATTTAAAACATATAAATATTATTTATTATCATTATATAGTTATTGACAAACGATAATTTTATGTTTATTATTTAATGGTAAGTATAAAAAACAAATGAAGGAGTTTTAATTGTGAAGACACGTCAAGTAAAAATGAAAATGTTGGCTAAAGTCCTGAACATTATTTGTAATGTGGCATTCTGGATCACTGCGGTGGGATTTGTATTGTTTTTGCTCGCCAGTATTTTTATTTCATTTATTCCCAAGGAGAATGTGGCAGTTTCCGCGAATATGTCCGGTTCTTTATCAGCAACGCTGGGCGGAAACGTGTTGTTTAAATTTGACCCGCAAACAACCGGGAGTATCCTGATCAAACCTTTCCTGCAAGCGTTGTTTATATATATTTCCTTTGGAGCTTTGATGGTATCGGTAATTTTATTTGAAGTCAAACGTATACTTAAAACAGTAATTGGGGACAATCCGTTTGAAAAGGGGAATTCAAAGAATTTAACCGTGATCGCTTTGGTTTTAATGGCAGGTTCAATTCTAGTGCCGATCTTCGAGGGAAGAATAGCAACTGCGATCATTGACACATTTAAAATAAGTAATATAAACATCAGTTACTCCCTGGATGGTAATTTGTTGTTTACGGGAATCCTGATTTTGATACTTGCGGGCGTCTTTCAATACGGTAACTATTTACAGGAAGAGGTCGATTCAACGCTTTAGGAGGAATTTGCATGCCCATTATTATTCGTTTAGACAGGGTACTGGCAGATAGAAAAATGCAAATGAACGACCTCGCGGAGAAGGTCGGAATTTCGAATGTGAATATGTCCAATCTTAAGACTGGGAAAGTCAAAGCGATCCGCTTTTCCACGCTGGAAGCCATCTGCAAGTATCTGAATTGTCAACCGGGTGATATATTGGAATATAATCCTGATGGGAAATAATCATAAGCATAAAATGGAGATTTAAGATGAAAGCAGTTGTGTGCGCTAAATTCGGACCACCGGAAAGTCTTCAACTTCAAGAGGTCGAAAAGCCCACTCTCAAAGATAGTGATGTGCTGGTAAGAATCCGCGCATCATCTGTTAATTTTAATATCCTGGCTTACATGGAAGGGAAACCGGTCTTTGCTCGCCTGATGGGCGTCGGACTGCTGAAACCAAAGGCCAAAATACCGGGAGGCGACATTGCCGGACAGGTTGAGGCAATTGGTAAAAACGTCAGGCAGTTTAAACAGGGTGATGAGGTATTCGGTAATCTCGACGGATGCGGCTGGGGTGCTTTTGCTGAGTATGTGGCTGTATCCGAAAATGTATTAGCCCGGAAACCAAACAATATTTCCTTTGAACAAGCAGCGGCCGCGGTACAATCTTCATCCGTTGCCCTGCAAGGCCTGCGTAAAGGAAAGATCAAATCAGGGCAGAAGGTGTTAATTTACGGCGCTTCCGGCGGCATCGGCACGTTTGCCGTGCAGATTGCCAAATCGTTCGGGGCGGACGTGATCGGTGTGTGCAGCACGCGTAATCTGGACTTTGTGCGTTCGCTCGGCGCTGATCATGTCATTGACTACACAAAGGAAGATTTCACTAAAAACGGACAACTATATGACCTGATTCTGGCTACCGCGGGCTACCATTCTATCTTCGATTACAAGCGAGCATTGAGTCCTGAAGGAAGCTATGTGATGGTGGGCGGCACGATGAAAGGGCCCCATGCCATGACGCAAGTTTTCCAGGCGCTGGCAATGGGACCGCTGCTTTCAAAGAAAGGCGGCAAGCAACTGGGCAGCCTGACCACGAAAGCAAGCCAGCCGGATCTGGTGTTCATCAAAGAGCTGATCGAGGCCGGGAAAGTAAAACCGGTGATCGATAAAAGTTACCCATTGAACGAGGTTGCGGCGGCATTGCGGTATTACGAAAAAAGACATACCAGAGGCAAGGTAGTAATAACGATATCAAATATACCTTAAAAGGTGAAATAAATTAAATGGTAAAAAAGGTTCTTTTAGTTTTATTTTCATATCATCATAAGAATACTGCGAAAATAGCTGACGTCATAGGAAAAGTCCTCGATGCGGAAATAAAAACGCCGGATCAAATCAACCCGGAGGTACTTCAATCCTATTCTTTGATAGGCTTTGGCTCCGGAATATACGATTCAAAACATCATCAGTCGTTATTTGCTCTTGTCGACCGTCTGCCTCAAGTCACCAATAAAAACGCCTTCGTTTTTTCGACCTGCGGCGTACCGGCGATCGGTATGACAGCGGAGTATGTTACAAAGAATCATGCTCAACTCAAGGAAAAACTGCAAGCTAAAGGCTTTTAATTATCGATGAATTTTGTTGTGTGGGTCTAAATACCAATGCTTTCCTCAGACATATCGGTGACATAAACAAAGGCAGGCCGAATGCGGAAGACTTCAAAAACGTGGAAGAATTTGCGCAGAAGCTGAAAGGAATGATCTGTTAAAAAACAAAAAAGGGAGTATTCACTCCCTGATTTATTTTGCCTGAAGATAATTGGTTATTCTAGAAACCGAACATTTTAGCGGCCATCTCTGCCAGTTTGATACCATAATTCGGCAGCACGCCCAAGATGATCACGCCCGCGCAGGATAGTCCGAGCGCCAGACGCAGGGCAAACGAACTATCAACCTTGCCCTCAAACTTAGGTTCGTTAAACCACATCACTTTCACGACGCGCAAATAGTAGTAAGCGGAAATAACGCTATTCAAAACCGCGATGAATACCAGCCACAACAAATCGTGCTGTACCGCCGAACTGAAGATATAAAACTTGGCCATGAAACCAGCCGTCGGCGGAATACCTGTCAACGAAATCAAACAAAGCGTCAGAGCCAGCGAAATCATCGGCGCGCGCTTGCCCATTCCGTCGTAATCGCTGATGCGGTCGCTGCCGACTTTATTGGAAAGGGCAATCACCGCGATAAAGGCACCCAGATTAGTGACCGCATAACCCGCCAGGAAGAAAAGCACGCTGCTCTGCCCGGAGTGGATCATCGCTGGCGCTAGACCCATGGTAGCGATACCCAAAATCAGGTAACCGGCCTGAGCAATACTTGAGTAGGCCAGCATACGTTTAATGTTCGTCTGCGGAATAGCCACGATATTGCCCACCGTCATACCGATAGCGGCCAAAACGGCAAAGATCATGCCCCAATCCTGACTTAACCATGACGGGAAAAGGAATGCCGAGTAAAAAATGCGCAGGATGACGGCAAAACCCGCCGCTTTGCTGGCGACGGAAAGAAAAGCGGTAATCGGGGTGGGCGCGCCTTCATAAACATCCGGTACCCACATCTGGAATGGAAACGCGGCAATCTTGAAACCAAAACCAACGATCAGCAGTACCAGACCGAGCATCAGTCCGGGTGCGGCGGACGCCCCGGTCAAACCCAGGTGTTGAATTGCCTGTGAGATGTCTCCCAATTGCGTTTTACCGGTAAAACCGAAGACAAATGCCATGCCATAGAGCAATATCGCGGAGGCGATAGCCCCTAACAGCAGATATTTCAGTGAAGCCTCGGATGATTTTGCATCTTTCAGAAAACCCACCAGCGCGTAGAAGGAAATACTGATCAATTCCAGCGCCACGAAGATTGTAATCAGATCAGCCGCCGCCGCGATCAGCATCATGCCGATGGTGGATAACAACACCAGCGCGTAGTACTCGCCCTGGAATTCTTTAAATTTTGAAACATAATCGGTCGAAGCCAGCACCACTAAACCTGCCATCACCGGGAACAATAATTTGAAAAATAGCGCGAATTTGTCGCTGATGAGCATGTTGGCGAAAGTCGTCTGCGCGTCGCCGCCCCATAAATAGCAGGTGAAGCCAAAAGCGACCGCTAACCCGGCCAAGCTGACAACGGCCAGTAAACTCTTTCGCTGAACAAACAGGTCAAGTAAAATCACTACTACCGCCGTGACCAGCAAACTAATTTCCGGCGCGATTAACTGAAGGTTCAAAAGCTTACTCCTCTCAGATGCTTTCGGTTTTTTCTAATTATTTTACCCGCCAATCAGGTGAATAATCGGGGAAATACCGGTTTTAATAATGTTGGTTAATATGGATGGGTCCAAACCAATGGTGAAAATCAGGATAATAAATATCGCCGAATAAACCCTTTCCAGCTTGTCCGCGTCATGCACGCCATTGAATTTGTCCTGCGGCGGGCCATAGAACACACGCTGCAGCAACCATAAAATGTAACCAGCGCCCATCAGGATACCGAGGATAGCAATCACCGTAAAAACATGGGCAAAGAGGGTACTGCCGTGGAAAAGGACATTGCTCTGGAAACTGCCCAAGAAGGTCATGAATTCCGCGATGAAACCGCTGGTGCCTGGGACACCCATCGCGCCCAGACCGGCAATAGTGAAAATGATCGTGATCATCGGGATTTGCCGTGCCAGACCGCCCAATTTCGCGATATCGCGTTCGTGGGTATTATGCATAACCAGTCCGGCGGTGGCAAACAAGAGACCGGTTATCAAACCATGGCTGACCATCTGCATTGTAGCGCCCACCATACTGACCTGCGTTAATGCGAAAATGCCCAACAGCACAAACCCCATATGGCTGACGCTGCTATAGGCAATCAGTCTTTTAATATCCGTCTGTTTCAACGTCACCGCTGCGCCGTAGATAATATTCACGACAGCCAGGGCGATGAACAATGGCGCATATTGACGGGCAACCGCCGGGAAGAATGAGACGCAGATACGAATCATACCGTAGCCCCCCATTTTCAGCAATGCACCTGCCAGTACGACGCTGACTGCAGTCGGCGCATCGGTATGGGCATCGGGTAACCAAGTATGGAACGGAAAGACCGGCAATTTGACGGCAAAGCCGCCAATTAATAAGAAGAACATTAAGGCTGTCGGTACAACTGAAACGTAGGAACCAATACCATTATGCATGATATCGACCATGCTTAAACTGCCGGTGGTGAAATAGAGACAAAGGATACCGGCCAGCATCATTGCGCTGCCGAATAAAGTATACAGAACATACTTGAGGGCAGAATATTCCTTTCTACCGGCGCCCCAAATCGAAATCAGGAAGAACATCGGGATAACTTCAATTTCCCAGAAGATGAAGAACAATAAGATATCAAGGGAGGCAAACACACCCAGGATACTGGCTTCTAATAAAAGCAGCCAGGCAAAATACTCACGCGGACGCAGGTCGATTTTCCAGGAAATCAGAACCACCAGGAAACCCAATAAATCCATTAACAGGAACAAGGGCATGCTGATACCATCCAAACCGACATGGTAATAAGCTTTGATTAAAGGAATCCATGACAAATTGGCGTCGAATTGCATGACACCGGCCATTGCGGCCGAACGGTCAAATTTTATGAATACTATTACACCAAGGATAAGAGGGATCAGCGTAAAAAGCGCTGCAACATATTTAATCAGCTTTGCTCGTGAATTCGAGATACAAGCGATTATAAGCGCTCCCATCATCGGGAGAAATATTATCAATGAGAGAACAGTATTATTAAAATTCAATGTTCTACCCCCTTACAGGTAATTACACTCTGCTAAATATAAACACACTGACAATTAAAGCAATGACACCCAATCCGATAATCAATCCGTAAAACTGTAATTGTCCGGTCTGGGCTTTGCGTATTGTTTTTCCGGCGGCCAATGTCGTCCCGGCCACGCCGTTCACCGCACCGTCCACGCCTTTTCGATCGAAGGCAAATAAACCGGCAAAGAAATTCTTTACAATTACTTTTTGGATCATAAAGGTGTTTATTCCGCCGTCGATAACTTTGGTATCGAAGAAATGCGCGGCTTTGAACAGACCGCCCATCAGGATTTTCTTTACGATAATGCCCTCATAAAGCTCGTCGACCCAGTATTTATGATAGAACAGCTGGTATAAAGGCTTAAACATTTTGCCCAACGATTCTGCAGAAATCCACTTGCGACTGTAGATAGCATAGGCCAGGAAGATCCCGGACCCGGCCAGTAGCAGTGAAATCCACGGCAGCGGTTCTTTGAAAATACCGAATAATCCTTCGAGGATACTATGCGTTTCTCCCGCGCCAAAGAAGGAGCTGAAACCGCCGTTGAGATTGAAGAAACCGGAACCTACAGCCAGGACGGTCAACACCATTAGCGGTATCGTCATTACGGAAAAAGATTCATGCAGATGGTGTTCTTTGCCACGGTACGTGCCGCCGAAGGTTAGGAAGATGACGCGGAACATATAGAAAGCCGTCATGAATACAGTGATCAAAACTAAGACAAATATAATCGGCTGCTTGTCTAACGCCTGTGACAGAATCGCGTCTTTACTCCAGAAACCGGAGAGCGGCCAAATACCGGCCAGACTTGTAGCCGCTATCAGGAAAGTAATGTATGTTTTAGGCATGGCTTTGCGTAACCCGCCCATTTCCCGCATATCAAAGGTCTGAGTAGCATGATTGATACTGCCCGCGCCGAGGAATAACAAAGCTTTAAAAAAGGCATGGTTGAACAGATGGAAAATACCGACTGCCACACCGCCGGTTGCCAGACCGAGCATCATGTATCCCAGCTGACTGATTGTGGAATAAGCAAGCACACGTTTTATATCATTCTGCACCAAAGCAATCGACGCTGCGAAAATAGCCGTGAACCCGCCAACAATTGCGACGGTATGTAACGCTGTGGCAGAATGTTCAAAAAGCGGATAAGTACGCGCTACCAGGAACACACCGGCGGCGGCCATAGTGGCAGCATGAATGAGGGCGCTGACCGGAGTCGGGCCTTCCATGGCGTCCGGCAGCCAGACATGCAGCGGGAATTGTGCGGATTTGCCAACTGCCCCGGCAAAGATGCCGATCGCCGCCCAGGTCAGGACACTTCCAGCCAACATACCGCTGACGGCCATGTTCTGCAATGTGGCAATATCAAAGGTACCTGTATGCGCATATAAGAAGATAATTGCGGCTAAGAATCCAAAGTCCCCGATACGGGTGACAATAAATGCTTTTTTGGCAGCATTTGCCGCGGACGGCTTGTGAAACCAGAAGCCGATGAGCAGGTAAGAACATAAACCGACCATTTCCCAGAACATGAAAGCCAGCAGTAAACTGTCAGCCATGACCAGGCCTAGCATGGCAGTGGTAAATAATGACATGGCGGCATAATAGCGGTGATAACCCGGGTCATCCTTCATGTAACCCTGAGAATAGATCTGCACCATCAAGCTGACTGTGGTCACCACCATCAACATAATGCCGGTAAGTGAGTCTATCATTAATCCGAGGTGGATCGTGACACCATTCTCGATAATGACCCAGTTAATTTCCGGCACGATCAATTTGTGGTCGGCTGCGCCGAGTAATTTAAACAGCACAACGACGGACAATATAAAAGAAGCGGCAACGGCAGCAATCGTGACATAACCGGCTAGTTTCGGTTTATCCTTAAACAGCGGTTTAAGGAATAAAGATATTACCAAAAACGAAAGGAATGGTAATAAAAATATTAACCAGACAAAATTGTTTTGCATTATTTTACCATTTCATCAAATCGATTTTATTTGCGTCAATCGTTTCTTTATTACGATAAATAGAGATTATAATTGCCAGTCCTACGGCAGTTTCCGCCGCGGCCACAGTCATGGCGAAAAGAGCAAATATCTGACCGGTCAATTCAGCCGGTACGATAAACCGGGAGAAAGCAATCAGTGCGATATTGACCGCGCTCAACATTATTTCGATCGACATCAATATCACGATGGCATTGTGTTTGGCCAGTGCGCCGTACAGGCCGATAGAAAACAAAATGGCGGATAATACCAGATAATGCTCTAATCCAATTGTCATTTCTTCCTATCCTTTACCAGAACGATTGCGCCCAGAATTGTGGCGAGCAGAACCGTCGGCAGAATTTCTACCGGCAGGATAAAACCGTCCTTGCTGAAAAGTTTGACCCCCAACCCGGAAGTAGTCGTTGCACCGGGCGCGACGGACGAGATTTGCCACTGCGTATTCAGAATCGCCCAAATAACACCGGTGCAGAATAAAGCCGCGATAATAAACGCTGGAATCTGGAATTTATTTGAGGGGCTGCCGAATGCTACCTCTCTGGTCAGCATTATCGCCAGGATTACCAGAATGGAAATAGCCCCGATGTAAATGAGAATCTGCATTGCCGCAAGGAAATCGGCGCTTAATAAAATGAAGATACCGGCAACGCCAAAGAAGCAGGCGACGAGTAAAACTGCCGCACGGAAAACGTTCTTCAGCAGCACTACCCCTAAGGCAGCGCCGATGATCGCTACCGCAAATACCCAGAAAGCTATTACTTGTCCCATTTCTTCCCATCGATTAACAGCGTTTGTTTCGGCAATTTAGTCTCATTTTCCGGACTGTAATAACCACTCGGTTTAGAACTATCAGTCATCAATATATCTTCTTTAGTTAATTTCAATTTTTTCCGTGAGTAGACCGCCTTTTCGTAATCGCGACTCATGAACAGGCATTTCTGGGGGCAAGCCTCGACACAAAGACCGCAGGAGATACAAACGCCGGTGTCCACATCCATTTTATCCATTTGTAATTTTTTATTTTCATCGCGCGATGTGACCATCGTAATGCAATTGACCGGGCAGGCTCTGGCGCACATGCTGCAGGAGATGCATGCTGTTTTGTTCCAGACAAGCTGATTCCCCCGGCTGCGGCGGGAAATATTCAACCTCTTTTCCGGGTATTGCGTGGTAATAGGATCACGGATGGCATTTTTCATCGTGACCAACATGCCTTTGGCAATCCCTTCGCCATAGCTCTTAAGCTTCAACCTTATCTCCCTTCGTGCGGAACATTCTTGAGAATGCTACGATCAGCACCGCGGAAAGCACAATATTAACAGCTACAATCACCCATTGCGAAAGATCGGGCCAGGCAACGACCTGAACACCGGTGATCAACAGGTTAATAAAAGCCAGCGGTAATAAGAATTTCCATGCGAATCCCATCACCTGATCGATGCGCAAACGCGGTAAAGTAGCGCGCACCCAGATAATCAGAGTAAAAACCGCAAACACTTTGATCAGGAACCATAACACCGGCGGCAAGAATGGACCTTTCCAGCCGGCAAGGTACAAAGTGGTGATAATCGTGGAAATAGCGATCGCTTCCGTGTATTCGGTTAAATAGAATAACGCAAACTTGAAACCGGAATACTCGATGTTATAACCGGCAACGATCTCACCTTCCGCTTCCAGCAAATCAAAAGGTGTGCGGTTGACTTCAGCAAGGGAAGCCAGAAAATAAATTATAAAACCTAGCGGCTGCAGCAGGATAAAAGGAATACTCTGTTGCTGCACTATACCATTCATCGAGAGCGTACCGGCGAATAATACAACGCCGATGATGGACAGCGCGAGCGGGATTTCGTAACTGACCACCTGGGCAATGACACGCATGGCACTGATTAGTGCGTATTTATTGTTGGAACCCCAGCCCGCCATCACCTGGCCCACAATACTGATTGAACTGATGGCAACAATATACAGGATACCAATATTCAGATCGACTAACGATGCGCCGTTGGAAAAAGGTATCACGGCAAAAACCATGATCGCCGGGATAATCGCGACCGCCGGCGCTAATAAATGGATAATCTTGTCCACGTTGAGTGGAACAATATCTTCTTTGATTAAAATTTTTATGACATCGGCGACCGGCTGCAGTAGACCGAACGGCCCGATGCGGTTGGGCCCGATACGGATCTGATAACGGCTGATCACTCTGCGCTCAAACCAGATAAAGCCCATTGCCATCAGGATAACAAAAGCCATAACAATCACAACAAAAATGATCATGTGACTCCAGAATCCCCACGGCCAGTCCGGAGCGAGCACGGAAGCATGCACAGTCAACGGTAAAACATTGCGCCCCAGGATAGACACTATCGATCTACCTCCCCAACGCAAATATCGATGCTGCCGAAGATTGCCATTGCATCCGCAATTTTAACTCCCACCAGCAACTCTTTTAACGCGGTTAGGTTGATCAAAGATGGCGGACGCACATGTAGACGATATGGATTGGTAGAACCGTCCGATACCAGATAAAACCCGAGTTCACCCTTCGGCCCTTCGATGTGCCCGTAAGCTTCGCCTTTCGGAGGACGTAAAACTTTCGGTATTTTAGCCTGGATTTCACCCTGCGGTAACTGTTCCATTGCTTGCCTGATAATAGCAATACTCTGATGCATTTCTTCTATTCTGACACGGTAGCGGTCATAGATATCTCCGACAGAACCGACCGGGACTTCAAATTTAAACCGTTCATACACCGAATAAGGATCGGCTTTACGGATATCCCATTTTACGCCGCTGCCGCGCAGCACCGGTCCGGCTGCGGAATAATTGATCGCAGATTCTTTAGTCAAGATGCCAACATTTTTCGTACGAATTAGGACGATCTCATTTGTAGCTAAAAGCTGTTCGTATTCGTTAATAAATCCAGGCAGGCTGTCGATGTACTTTTTCAGCGCCGGGATAAATTCCTCGGGAATATCCTGACTCACGCCGCCGATACGCATGTAATTGTAAGTCAATCTTTGCCCGCAGACCATATCAAACAGGTCGAGGATCTTTTCTCGCTCGCGGTACATGTAGAGCAGCGGTGTGAGAAACGCGCCGAGATCATTCAGGAGAAAACCCACGGCCATCAGGTGACTGGAAATTCTCATCAATTCGGCCATGATCACGCGCAGGTATTCCGCCCGTTCGGGGGCCTGGATGCCAGCCAGCTTCTCGACGGCAACGACATAAGCCTGATTATTGGTCATCGAGGCCAGATAATCCAACCGGTCGGTAAAAACAATATCCTGCGGGTAAGTCAGACCTTCGGCCAATTTTTCGATGCCGCGGTGCAGATAACCGAAAACCGGTTCCACATCTTGAATAACCTCACCGTCCAGCGTCAGACGCATACGGAACACCCCATGCGTACTGGGATGCTGCGGACCTGCATTGAGGATAAAGGTTTCGGTTTTTAGCGCCATTAGTGTTTGAAATCCTTTCGCAGAGGATACCCCTGGAATCCGTCCCAGAGGAAAATCCGCTTGAGATTCGGATGTTCGGGAAAATTGATACCGAAGAGGTCGTATATTTCCCGCTCCTGAAAATCCGCACCACGCCACAGGCTCACGACTGAAGCCACGGTAGCTTTTTCGCGGTCAGTCAAGCGGGTTTTTAAAATTATGTGGTGGTTATGTTCGATGGAAATCAAATCATAAATCAATTCAAAATGAGTCTGGTAATCAGTTGCCGTAAGATAATTCAGGTAATTAAAATCAAGCCCCGCAGTGGTTTTCAGGTAAGAAGCCGCCCGGAACAACTGGACATCTTTCACCACAACAGTATTACCGTTCGATTCAACTACGCTGCCAGGCAGCGCAGCTTCTAACTTTGCTGCGATTTCAGTAGCTGCTAACGCCGTTGTCATCCCTGTTTCCTATTCTGGAGAGTACTTTGTTTTTTAATCTTTTTGTGTAGCATTTGTATACCGTAAAGCAAAGCCTCAGGTCTGGGAGGACATCCCGGCACGTAAACATCGACGGGAACAACCAGATTGACACCAGGCACGACCGCGTAAGAATTCTTGAAAAGACCGCCGCTGATGGCGCAGGATCCCATGGCAATGACCCATTTCGGTTCGGACATCTGGTCGTAAATTCTTCTTAATTGCGGCGCCATTTTCCAGGTCAAAGTGCCGTTGACGATCAACAGATCAGCCTGACGGGGTGACGGACGGAAAATTTCCATACCAAAACGGGAAATATCGAACCGCGAGGATGCGGCAGAAATCATTTCAAAAGCGCAGCATGCCAGACCGGCATTAACCGGCCACACCGAAGAAGAACGCGCCCAATTGATCAAAGCATCCGCGGAGCCTAAAATAAAGTTGTGACTGCCTTGGGCTTCCTGCCAGGCATCAGGGTCTTCAATTGCTATTTTATATTGTTGTTGCAGGGACTCGATGCCCTCGCCCTCTTTTTTATCCAGATCCCGATCTGAATAACCTTCGGGCTTTGGCAAGTTGTTTAGTTCCATTCAAGCGCCTTTTTCTTCCACGCGTAAACGTAACCGATGGAAATAATGAAAATAAAGATTAATATACTCACCAGAGCGGACGTGCCCAGCTGCTTCAGTTGCACAGCCCACGGATAAAGAAAAACAACCATGACATCGAGCGTGACAAAAATCAGCGCGTAAAAATAATAACGGAAATTGAATTGAACCCATGTTTTCCCGGTGGTCTCCATACCGCATTCGTATGTCATGTATTTCTGCGGATTTGGTTTACGTTGAACAACACCGAAAAACCGGAGCAAAACCGGCAGACCGATCGCGACAACTGCAAAACCTATAGCTGCCAGAAGTAAATAGGCAATATAAGTATAGTCTGTTAGCAATTTGAGCTCCTCTCAAAAAATATAACATATACTTTTGCCGTTAGCAATACTGATTGGTAAATCTTTACTTCTTTTTTACCAGCTTAGTCAGTTCCTGTCCAAGTCCAGCCCACGTAATCAGACTATTCAGTAATTCGGCTAATTTCATCGTGGCAACACCGATGACGCTGTCCGCGCCGCCGTAATAAACAAACAGGTCTTCCCCAATTACCACCGCACCGCAGGGAAACACCACATTATTCACTTGTCCGTTCAGTTCATAAGGCATTTCCGGTTGCAGAATGGGTACTTTCCGGCGAGCGAGCACTTTGGACGGGTCTTTCAGATCCAGTAATGCGGCCGCTACGTAATATGTCATCGGCTGAGTTTTGCGTGAGACACAATGATACAGCAACAGCCAGCCTTCCTTTGTCTCGATCGGAGGCCCGGAAATCCCTATTTTTTCCGTATCCGGTAATTCGTCCTTCGGGCTCATGATGACCGTGCCCTTTAACCACCGGTTGCCTTCGAATTCCAGATCGTCCGCATAGTCCAGCCAGATACTGGCCCCAAGTCTATGCAGGATCGCGTATTTTCCCTTGATTTTTTTGGGGAAAAGCGCCGCGTCCTTGTCCGGCACATTAGGTGGAGAAATAAGGACAGGGCGCGACCAGTTCCAGCAGCGGGCTATGAAATCATCTACTTTAATGTATGTCAATGCTACGCGCGGCTCGTTGCGGCCGTTAAACGCCGTATATAACATATAAATAGTATCGCCGATTCTTGTTAGCCGAGGGTCTTCGCAACCGGAATTGCCACCGGGCACCAGTTTCGCCTCGAAGTCTTCACGCGGCGTATAAATCGGCTCGGTTGGACGATCGTCAAAATTATAACCGTCGCCGCTGGAAGCAAACCCGATGACAGAAGTATTATCTTCGGACATCGCACGGTAAGCCAGGTGCACCCGGCCGTATTCATATAAAGCGGTCGGATTAAAAACTGCCCTGCTCTGCCAGGCTAACTTCGGATCCGGCTTGATGACCGGATTGCCGGGATAGCGGTTTAATCGGATTTGCTTTATTTTAGTTTCCAGCATGTCATCCAACAATAAATCCAGTTTGCAAGTGGCAACCGCACAAGTCGTATCCGCCGCACCGTAATAAATATGCAAACTGCCGTCTTTAACCATTGCCCCTGTAGGGAAAACGATGTTCGGTACTTTGCCATATTTTTCGTATTCTTCCTGCGGAACCAGCAACGGTTTATCCGTCCGTGCGATAATGCGTTGCGGGTTGTTAATATCCAACAAGGCTGCTTCTATACCGAAAACCGCCGGCGGCGCAAAGTAATTTTGAATGTAAGAATAAATGAGCAGCCACCCATACTTGGTCTTGATTGGCGGAGCGCCTGCCTCGATATGGTCTTTCGGGGAGCGCTCAAGGGCAATAATATTATCGTTGAGCAGGGAATACCAGCCTTCCCAATAGGTCGGCGACCACATTTGCTCTTCGCGGTCGAAATAAGCCACAGCAATCCTTGTAGGAGGTAAATCCGTATTTACGCTTAAAACAACAGCGTACCTCCCGGCCACTTTTTCCGGAAACAACGACATCGCTTTGGAATTAAATGGTGTGACAAGATGCTTTTCATCTATTTTTTTAAAATCACGGGTAATCGCGCAGCCGACCTTGATACAAGGCGCGCAAAATGGGAAACTCGACAAAACTGTATAGAAAATATAAAATTTGCCGTTTATGCGGGTGATACGCGGGTCTTCACAGCCGAACTTCTCCCAGTCGTATTCCGGTTTGATAAACTGGCGGCGGTTTTTAAAATGGATACCATCGGTGCTTAAAGCATAGCCAATCGTCGACAACGGTAATTCAAAGCCGTCAATATTTTGCGGTGATGAGACGGCCCTGTAAACAATATGAATTTTGCCCCCGGCCTGCGCCGGACAACCGTTAAATGCGCCGTCGGCTTCCCAGGTATTTTCACTCAAAGGTATCAAAATAGGGTTTTCTTCGGAACGTCTCATATCAGTCATAAGCATCACATCCTCATGTTTTCTCTGATTCTAACCAAATTTTACCATTTTTGTTCTGCATTGCGGGCAGACACCCTCTACCGCATGTTTCAAATTTTTCATGATGAAGTGTCGGCTATTTTTCATTTCCCTCATTTTACGGCATTTAAGACAATATCCCACGATATGCTCATGAGTATTCGTATATACCTCGGTAGGAGCATTCACAGGGTAACTGATCTGCGTTAATTCGCTCTCACGGCACAATCGAGATAAAAATTCTGAGATTTTAGCTGTTGCCACGCAAACAACCATGTCTGCCCCACCGTAATACACAAACAGCCGATCATTTAACACTGCCGCGCCGCAGGGATAAACAACACCGTATTTTAAGCCGTCGTTTTCATAAACCGCTTCCGGTTCCAGTATCGGTTTTTTCGTCCGGGCTAAAACGCGCATCGGTTCTTTTATGTCAAGTAACATTGCACCGATCTTGTAACGCAGGTCATCCTTTTCATCGATGGCATGATAGATAAAAAGCCAACCTTCTTTCATTTTTATCGGCGGCGGACCGGCGGCGACTTTAAGGCTGTCCCAACTGGAACTTTTTACCGGTATCTTAAAATGTCCCTCAAGCCACCTGGTCTTCCCGTCAAAATCCAGGTCATCCACAAAATCGATCAGAATATTCGGGAAAATGCGATGGAAGATAACGTATTTGCCGTTAATTTTTTCCGGTAGTATACACGCGTTTTTATCGACGACGTGCGGCGGAGAAATCAGCACCGGTTTCTTCCAGCGCCAGTTCTTCTGCAGGAAATCATCGATGCCGATAGAGCTTAATGCCACACGCGGGGGACTATGCCCGTCATAGGCAACATAGGTTAAATATACTTTATCGTCGATGCGGGTCAGCCGCGGGTCTTCGCAGCCGCCGCCTCCCCCGCCACCGGATTCAAAAGGACTGAATCGACCAGTCTCCAGACGAGGTAATGAACCGACTCCCTCAAACGATTCACGCGGCACGTAAACCGGATTGGCGAGACGTTCATTTACATGGAAACCATCGAGGCTGGAGGCGTAGCCGAGCAGGGAATTATCAGTCTCGCCGATTGCGCGGTATAAAATATGTACTTTGCCGCCTTCGTAGATCACGGCAGGATTAAAAACCGCTTTTGTCTCCCACCAGTTTCCTGTATCCGGCCTCAGAATGGGGTTTCCCTCGAACCTGTCCAGAACCGGTGAAAGCATTACCTGCCCTTGAGTTTTCTTTTTCGGATGCATTTTATTCCCCCGATACTCGATTTCTTCGAGGACTGGTTCAGATTCGCTGCTAGGTAAAGTCCGGTACTGCAACCAAATACTAGCACAACATCTATTTGGCTTTCAATCGCGTAATGTATGAAAGACTTTGCTTCGGTTTTATGCGGAATGACCGCGCCTCAAACTGATCCCGGCTAGTATTAAGAGCCCGCCAGCATAAGCCACCAGCACACTGATTTCTTTACCGATGTCTCCCAGTCCTTTCCCCTCTAGCATCAATGCCCGGATGCCGTCAATGCCATAGGTTAACGGTAAGAATTTGGCTAACCACTGCAGATAATCCGGTAATTGACTAACAGGGAAAATCAGCCCGCAGACAAAAACCTGCGGCACGATGATGAGTGGGATAAATTGCACCATTTGGAACTCATTCCTGGCAAAAGCAGATATAAAGATACCCAAAGACACTGCTAATATCCCGATCAATATCTGGAAAAGGATGATTTGCCATAATTCACCCCGAAAATCGACTTTGAGCACATATACCGAATAGAAAAAGAGGATTAATGTCTGGAGGATTGCAAAAAGCAGGAATCCCAGCAGATAGCCGCCCAGAATATCGATTCTAGAAACGGGCGAAGCCATTAACCGCTCGCGCGTACCCAGCGAACGCTCTCTTAAAAAAGCTATGCCGCTGAGCAGGAAACCAAAGAATAATATCAAAGTTGCCAGCATTGCCGGTAATGTCATATTTAATATCATCTTATCCGGAATTGAAACACCAAAGAGGCTGGCAATCACCAGCGGCACGATAATGATCAGTACCAGGGTACGCGGATCGCGGAGCATTTGCGTGATCGTCCTCTGGGCAATCGTAAACATATTACTGAACATTGGATTTCACCTCCCCGTGCCGAATGAAAAATAAAAAAGCGTCTTCGAGACTGGCATCCGGTTTTCCGACGGCTGCCCGGAGTTCTGCCGGAGTTCCCTGCGCGATGATTTTACCTTCCCGCATAAAAGCCAATTGCCGGCAATGCGCGGCGTCGTCCATGGTATGGCTGGAGATGACAAGCGTTGTTCCGGCTGCAGTCAGATTTTCAAAATATTCCCAGAAATGCACTCTCAATTCGGGATCCAAACCAACCGTCGGTTCGTCCAGGAAAAGCAGCGGCGGCTGGTGCACGATGGCACAGGCCAGACTGACACGCTGTTTCATGCCGCCGCTTAACTGCACAACAGAGACATCTCTCTTCGGCATCAGTTCTACCAGTTGAATGATTTCATCTACCCGCTTTCTACGTTGTTGTGCGTTTTTCAATCCGTAGATGTGCGCAAAGAAATCGATGTTCTGTCTGACGGTTAGCTCGTTATAAAGCGAAGGTAACTGGGGCATATAACCGGTATTTACGGCATTAGCTGGCGAAGGCTCCCGGCCAAGGCAAAATATGTTGCCTTTATTGGGTTTTAACAGCCCTACCATTAGTCGGATCGATGTTGTTTTCCCCGCTCCGTTGGAGCCCAATAAGCCGAAACTGATGCCCTTCGGAATTTCCAGTGAAACGTGGTCGATAACTTTCAGATGTCCATAATTAAATTCCACGTTTTCTATCTTGATTGCGCTTTCCTTCATGGCCCCTCCTTTATTTTGCATCCCTGCTACCGGATTTCATCAACCCGTAAAGTATTAAATTACAGATTTCATCCGCGATCTGTTCTTGCGATAAGTGATTTAATGGACTGGATTCGCCTTCGATGTTTTCTAAAATAGTCATCCCAATCATTATGCTGCCGATTATCCTGACAATTAACTCAGGTTGCATCCGGCGGATTTCACCTGATTCCAAGCGATTGCAATACATTTTTTCCATTTTCGCTAAAAACGGGTTTACCAGTTTTTCTGCAAATATGGTGTGTGCCTGTTCGTCGCGCCGTATCTCTCCGATTAAAGCCAGTAATTGTGGCATTGTATTCTTTTGTAACAAACCTACTCTATCGCGAATAACTTCCTTTAATGTAGAAGCAAAATCATTACCCGCTTTATTTGTGAAGATACTTAACGTAGGAGTGACAACCAGGCGCTCAATTACAGCCGTAAATAGCTCGCGTTTGCTTGGGTAATAAATATAAATTGTGCCGGTAGCCAGTCCGGATAATTTTGCAATCTCAGGAATAGTTGCATCTGTATATCCTTTTTGCACGAATATCTCCGTGGCGGCGTTCAGGATTTGCTCATGACGTTTGATACTAATCTTTTGTTTACGTAATTCTCTCTCGGCCATGCCTTTCTCCCTTCATTGAAGTTTCACCGGCTTTATTCAGATTTAACGAGGTTCTCCTAAATAATGAATGAATGTTCATTCATTGTAATTCCTGAAATTTGTCTTGTCAATAGCCCCTGTCACACCGGATAAAACAGATTCAATACCCGGCAAACTAACGTCATGTTGCAGAATCTGCCAACCAATGGCATAATTTTACTAATTCACAATTATTAAAAAATATAACCCAATGCGAGGAAAATAATATATGGCAAGTAAAAGACTGTCACTCGGCCTGGATATCAGCACGCAAAGCATCTCCGCTGTGCTGATAGATATCGATTCGAGAGAATTGATCTATCAGTATTCGCTGGACTATCAGAAAGATACCAGACTCAAGAAATTCGGTATCCAGGGGCAAAACTATATTCTGCCGCCCGCTCATGACGGCGAAGCGAACCAACCCGTCAAGATGTTCATGGCGGCGATCGAGGCTCTTTTTGCCGATATGAAGGCCGCCGGAGTGCCGATGCGGGATATTCTGGTATGCAATACTTCGGCGCAACAACACAGTCATGCTTACCTTGGCCACAAAGCAAGAACGATCTTCGGACGGTTGAATATACCCGGCGCAGATAAATCTAACCTGCTAAAGATTTTGGACGGCAGTTTTGCGCTGGATATTGTGCCCACATGGATGACCTCGGATACGGTGAAGCAGGCCGATTATATCCGGACATTTATGGGCGGGCAGGAGAAAATGATCCAGGCTTCCGGCTCAAACTCACCCGCGCGTTTTACCGGCGCTGTCATCCGCAAAATCGCCGAACAATTTCCCCAGGGTTATCAGGATACGGAACACGTTCATTTACTCAGTAGCCTGATTCCCGCCGTTCTCACCGGTAATTCGCGTGTACCACTGGATTACGGCAACTCTTGCGGTATGTCGATGATGGAATATGCCACGAAAGACTGGTCAGTCAAGTTGGTCAAAGCAGTCGCGGACGGCTTACCCGGCGGAGAGAGTACATTACGCAATAAACTGTTACCGATTGTCTCTCCTTTAACCATTGACGGGCGTATCGCCACCTTCTTTATTGAAAGATACGGGTTCAGTCCCGATTGCCGGATACTGGCCGGTTCCGGCGATAATCCGCAGTCTAAAGTATTGGTAACCGGCAATCTTTTAAGTCTGGGTTCCAGCTTTGTTAACATGACCGCCACCGACGGAAAGCATCTGGATATGAGCGGCGCCTCAAATGCGATGTACGACGGAATCGGACGACCGTTTATGTTCAGCTGCCGCACCAACGGCGCACTGGTCTGGGATCAGTTACGCGCAGTCCACGGATTGAAAAAAGATGAATACGAACCGGCCGAAAAAGCCCTGCAGGAAACACAGGCAGGACGATTTATGGCATTCTGGCAGCCGCGTGATGAATCATTCCCTGTTTCCGGCAAATACGATCTAGTCAGAACCACACACAATGGCCCGGATCTGGGCGCAGACTATTCCGGATTGATCGAAACCACGCTCGGCACAATCTATCTATATTCAAATTCGTTCGCTAAAGCATCCACGGAGCCTTTGTATGTAACCGGTGGCGCGAACAAAAGTCCGGAAATTATACGCAGAATAGCTGCCATCTGGAATCAACCGGTAGTGCGCATCGATGAAGCCGGCGCCGCGCTAGGAGCAGCCGCAGCAGGCGCTTACGCCTTCCTGAAAACCACCGGTAAAGAAGTTAAAATTGAGGAAATCAATAAGAAGCTACTGAAAAAGGGCGATCTGATCCACCCGATGCCGGCAGATGTTAACGCTTATCATGCAGCCGGCGGTTACTTGGAACAGTTGGCTGCTGCCGCAGACAAAATTATCAAAGAGCATCCCAGCAAATAGGTGAATGAGTTACGTTTTTCTCATACTATATATACAACCGCAGTAGTTTTGACGGTAGATCTGATATTGTTTGGCCAGCTGCGCAGCGCGCTGAGAGCCACCTTGCTTTTTGAAGTCTCTGGTCAGGAATTTGTCTCCTCCGATTTCGCTGCCGACACGATTAATGGTTTCCGTTGATTTCTGCGAACCGATAGTCAACGTAGTGGTAAAAGCATCGAATCCTGCGCTTCTCATATAATCATAAGTCGCCTGCAGCCTTAGACGGAAACAAATCTCACACCTTTTCCCGCCCTCCGGTTCTTGCGAAAGGTTCTTCGTGCTTTCGATCCATTTTTCCGGATCATATGGCGGTACGATTAAAGGAAAATCCGTGATCCCGGCAATCGTTTTCGCGGCCAGCAGGCGTTTTTCATATTCTTCCGCCGGACCAATATTGGGGTTAAAATAATAACCTGTCAGCCGGTGGCCTTCCGGCAGCAGCTTTTCCACTGAGCCCGCAGCACAAACCCCGCAGCAAACATGCAACAAAACCTTCATTTTACACTACCACGAATCTAAAACATGATTAATCTCATAAAATGACAGGAACGGAATACACGCGAGGCCGGTCAGCCGGCAATTCTCCAATAGACTTTCCGTGGCAAATACGCGGTGCGCGCCTTTGGCCGGAGACAGATCCGAAGTGCCGTTGCCGATATAAACAACCTGATAGTCTTCGCGAATATATTCTTCGACGAATTTTTCTTTAAACCCGCTGTCCACGACACTGCCGTCCGGCCCGACATAGCGGACCTTTAATTTGTTGGCGTGAAAACGGGTTTCGGAAGCATGGTATTCCAGTTCCGCCAGTCCCCTGTCGACGAATATCTTTTTGATATAGAAATCCAGACCGTTGCTAACGATCACCAGGCGAAATCCCTTTTTACGGCAAACCGCGATAAATTCATCAAAGCCGGGGCGAATTACCACTCTGCGTTCGATGTAACTCAGCATGTCTTTTTTGCTGGCTCTAACCAGCCCGAATGCCCTTTCATTGAATTGCCCGACGGATATTTTACCGTCCGCATATTCCTGGTTGATCACATGCCAATCACCTTTAGCGAAAGCATCCAGCAGCATAAAACTGATATCGTCTATAGTCACAGTGCCGTCGAAATCACATTGCACTAGTATTTTTTTTGCCCTTTCCAATTTCATTAATTCCTCTAAGTCTGTTCGCCCGAATTTAATAATTATAATTTCATTCCTGACTAAAATGATACCAAACAAGCGCCTCTGCGTCCAATTAATTAGGCTTTTTCGGCGAACTCACTGCCGATGATAAAAAGTATGCTAGAATTTGAAGTATTAATTGTAAGTAAGAAAATTAAACGATGGAAAATTATCAGACTGTAATTATTGGCGGCGGTGCGGCCGGTATTTGCGCCGCGATCAGTAAGGCGCGGACAGGTGAATCCGTTGTTATCTGTGAAAAAATGCCCCAGTTGGGCAAGAAAATACTGGCCACAGGTAACGGCAGATGTAACCTGCTTAATGATAATCTTAGCGAGGTATTCTATAATGCAGCCGCCAGACAGCTCGTAAAGTCGGTTTTCAGTCAATTCGGTAAGTCTGAAATCATACATTTTTTCAAAGACTTAGGATTGGAGATTTATTCACAGGATGGTCGCGTTTTCCCGATTACTAATCAGGCGGCTTCCGTTTTAAAAGTGCTGGAAATGGAATTAAAACGTTTATCGGTGCCGGTAGAATACGATTTTTACTGCTCCGGACTCTCTTTTTCAAAAAACAATATCCTGGTTTTTTCCAGAGGGGGTAAAACAATCAACTCCCGTAAATTAGTCATCACCGGCGGCGGTAAAAGCTATCCGGTGCTCGGTTCGGACGGCAGTATGTACGATATTGCCCGGCAGTTTGGTCACACGATTATCGAACCGATCCCAAGTGCGGTGCCGTTAGTGGTTAAAGACAATCTGTGCCATTTCCTGCAGGGACAGCGGATATCCGCCGCTACCGCCAGCATAATCGATGGGAAAAAATCCGCAGTCGTTAAAGGTGAATTGCTCTTTACCAAATACGGACTTTCGGGCACGTGTATTCTTGATATCAGTGAGGAAATTTCGATCGCGGTCAACCGGCACCATAAAAAAGATGTCTTTGTGGCCGTGGATATGGTGCCATTTATGGACCGGGAACAATTAAAAAAACAGCTCATCAAACGGCAAAAAGCCGCAACCTCCCCGGATGAAATATTGGCTGGTATCCTGCCGAATAAATTGAGCTTTGCTTTGAGGGATCTTTTCGACAAAGGTGATGTCGATGCCGTGGTTGCCGTATTGAAAGAACGGCTGTTTAAAGTCACCGGCACGAAAAGTTGGAACGAAGCGGAATTTACCGCCGGCGGTATTGAAGTGAATGAAGTGAATTCTGCGACGCTGGAGTCTAAATTGCATAAAGGTGTGTACTTTGCCGGTGAAGTGCTCGATGTCGACGGCAGGCGCGGCGGGTACAATCTGAGTTGGGCATGGGCGTCCGGGTTTGTGGCTGGAAAAACGTTGTAAAAAGGTAAGTAATTTTTCGATTTCCGATTCGCGCACGCTGCAAAAGCCAGCACTTGGAATTATTTTAGTAAAGATTTCTCCCTCTCTATAGATATAGCACAGTTTTATTTAAAATTTTTTTAGCCGCGCTGAGATTGCTGACAACAAATAATCGCCAAATTCATACACGTTTATTCCGTACGACATTCCGTATGAAAAAAATTAATCTTGATTTCATTTTTCGAATTTCTTATCTTTGACTATTTCTTGACAGTAACCGCTAATTTTTTGTACGATTAGATTCTCTGTTTAATAACTTTTCCGGCAGCGGTCGCTAAGGGGGAACTAACTCGATCGGAGTTAAATCTACCACTACGAACCAGGCCTTCTTACGCACAAACCGGATGAACTTGTGGTCGAATCAAAATGTGTGCGAGCGTAAACAGAAATATATTCCAGGTGCCTGACGGAATTAAGTTACTAAAATTCATTTACCGACATATTATCCTTTATTTTGCGCGGTAAACGGCACCTTGGCTATCAGGTATTTTATGCTAACCTCGCAATGTATAAGGGGTGGTATGTTTTATAAAGTACTGGATGGCGTAAAAATCGTTGAATATGGTAATCTCATTTCTGCGCCTTTTTGTGCCAAAATACTGGCAGACCTCGGCGCGGAAGTAATCAAAATTGAAGTTCCCGGACTGGGCGACGAATCCAGAAGACGGGAACCATTCTTCAAAGATATCCCCGGGCTGGAACGCAGCGGTCTGTTCCTCTATCTCAACATGAACAAGCTGGGGATTACCCTAAACCCGGCAATGCCAACCGGCAAAAAGATTTTATGCGATCTATTGGCGCAAGCCGATATCTTCATTGAAAATAATCCGCCAAAAAAAATGCGAAAACTAGGATTATCTTATAATTATGTCAAGCTGATCAACCCCCGTCTGATCATGACTTCCATCACGCCTTTCGGCCAAACCGGCCCTTATAAAGACTTCGAAGGCGGCGAACTGATTGCCACACAAATGGGCGGTGTAGGTAATATTTCCATGCGCGAAGGTGATGCAAGCAAAGAACCGATCAAACTACCTGCTCATCTTTTCACTTTTCAAGCCGGGTTAAGCGCCTCCGCAGCAACCCTCGGCGCGCTATTTCATCAAAGTCTGACCGGCGAAGGAACACAACTCGATATTTCCGAACAGGAGAGCGTCATTCAAAACTTGAATTCGGCAACGGCGCGTTTCTCCTACGCCAATCAGATCATGGCACGGACAGACGCCGCCGGACACGCGCCTTTCCACATCCTGCCCTGTAAAGACGGGTACATCTGTGCCGCTTTTGTGGAAGAAGCGGAATGGCGCCGCTTTGTCGAGGTCATGGGACACCCCGAATGGGCAGACAACGAGTTATTTGTTAATTTCTCGACCCGCGCCAAATACTGGGATGCTCTCAAGCCTCTGATCGTAGAATGGACAATGCAATATACGATGGAAGAAATCTACCGGCGCAGCCAGGAAAAAGCAGTGCCGCTTGGTGCAGTCCGCAGCGCCGATCAGGTATTACTGGATAAACAAATGGCCGCCAGAGACTTTTTTGTGGAAGTGAACCATCCGGAGATTGGAAATTTAACTTATCAGAGCATTCCCTACCGGTTTTCCGGTCTCCAACGGGAAGCTCCGGCAGCCGCCCCGCTGCTGGGCCAAGATAACGAGCAAATTTATTGCCGGCGACTTGGCTATACAAAAAACGACCTGGTCAAATTCAAAGAAGCCGGCGTTATTTAAAATACTTGTTTGAATATAAAAATTAAACCACAGATTATCGGATAGCATAAGGCAGGAAAGCGAAAATGGGTATTTCATATCTTAAAGGTGTCAGGGTCATCGCCTTCACCTGGGTTTGGGCTGGCCCCTGGGCGGGCGCCGTTTTAGCAGATCTGGGTGCGGAGGTCATCAAAATTGAAACCAAGCAACGACTGGATTCACAGAGAGTGGTCAGGATCACCAGAGACGCCGAACAGGATTTAAATCACGGACAGTTTAATGTCACCAATCGCGGTGTAAAAAGTCTCACTCTGAATATGAAACAACCGGAAGGGTTGGAAATGATCAAAAAGCTGATAAAAATGAGCGACGCAGTGATCACAAATTTCGCTCCCCGCGCTCTGCCCGGCTGGGGTTTAGGCTATGATGTGCTTAAAGAAATCAAGCCGGATACTATTTTAGTCACAATGCCGGCTTTCGGCAGTACCGGCCCGGATAAAGACTACCTTTCTTATGGTTCGACAATTGAAGCTGTGGGAGGGCTGAGCGCTTCGTTCGGTTATCCCGGTGAAGGGCCTGTGATTTCCGGTCCGTATCCCAGCGACCCCATCGGCAGCATGTACGGCGTGGTCAGCTTGCTGGCAGCGCTGAATTACCGGAATAAAACCGGCCAGGGACAGCATGTCGATATCGCCCAGAGTGAAGGGGTTACGACGCTCATACCCGAAGTAATCATGGAATACGTCATGAATGGCAGAATCCGTCCGCGCATGGGCAATGGCGATGAGATAATGGCTCCGCACGCCTGTTATCCCTGCAAGGGTGAAGATAAATGGGTAGCTATCGCCGTCGGCAGCGATGAAAAATGGAAAGCTTTATGCAAAGTGATGGGAAATCCTGTATGGACAGAAGATGAAAAGTTCTCTGACCAGTACAACCGCTGGCAAAATCAGGATGAACTGAATAAACTGATTGGCACATGGACTAAAGATTTTACCAATTACGAAGTAATGCAAAACCTGCAAAAAGCCGGCGTCGCCGCTGGGCCTTCATTCAACATTAAGGAACTGATCAACGACCCTCATGTGAAAAAACGCGGTGTCTTTATCGAGCAAAACCACCCAGCAGCGGGTAAAACGATAGTCTACCGATCTCCCTGGACGACAGCTTTGACCTCGGATAGCCGACCGGCGCCGTTACTGGGCCAGGATAACGAATACGTTTGCAAACAGTTGTTAGGTATGGATGACGCAAAGATCGCCGAATTGATCGAAAAAAAGGTGATTTATTAGCCTAATTGAACGGCAAATGAAAGCTACTTTAGATGAATACGTTTGGTAAAGGAGATAAATAATGGCAGAAAATAAATTAAGCCCCATTGAGCAGTGGTACGAAATCTGTAAAAAGAAAGGACGTGTTTATACCAGCGAAGAGCACCGGGCACGCGGGTTTGAATACATGAAGCCCTATTATAACCGCGAGGTTACCATCGATACTATCGAGCATTGGGTAGATGGCATCGGCGATCTCAATCCGTTATACCGGAGCCGGGAATATGCCGCGAAAACCAAATACAAGTGCTTAACCGCACCCCCGAACTATATTTACAGCATTACCTATGCGCAATACCCGGATGACTGGCCGGCCGGGATATCAGGGTTCTATTCCGGTTCTGAGCACGAATGGTTCCGTCCTTTGTGCGAAGGCGATAAGATCAACTACCGGGTAAAATATCCGTCCGATGCTAAACTGATGGCAAGCAAATTCGCCGGCGAGAAAGTCATGTCTTTCGAGACATGCGATTATTACCGCGGTGGCGCGATCATCGGCGGCTATAAATCCTGGGAAACCTGGACAGAGAACACGAAAGTTGATGAAACAAATAAATATAAATCTGAAGTTTCCAAACTGCCGACATATACCACTGAAGATCTGATCAAGATTAATAAAGCACAGGATCATGAAGTAGAGATGCTGCGCGGAGCCAATCCCCGCTGGTGGGAAGACGTCAAAGTAGGCGACGAACTGACGCCCGTTGTGCGCGGACCGTTTACGCTGACCGAAAAAGAAGCCTGGAATATTGGCGGACATGGGAATGTTCATTTCTCCGAGCGGTTGATGCGTATTTATAAAGAGCGAGACCCGCATCACATCGTTTCCTACGATCCGACTTTCACCCAGCCGAATATGGTCAGACCGGGCTCGTTATTACGCTTTGCTGCCGGCGAACACCTTGAGGCCTGGCGCGCCATGGTTTTCACGAACTGGATGGGCGATGACGGGTTCCTCTGGAAATCCCGCTCCGAAATCCGCAAATTCTGTATGCTGGGCGATACCTGCTGGTGTAAGGGCAAAATAGTCAAGAAGTATTGCGATAATGGAAAATACTGCGTTGATATCGACTGCTGGTGTGAAAACCAGAGAGGCGAGGTCATCGTACCGGGTACAGCTACAATCATCCTTCCCTCACGCGATTTCGGACCCGTAGTTTATCCGGAACCATACGCGCGCGTCCCCCAGCAGTAAATTGACTTGAAGGTTAGTCACACATTTTAAAGCGGGCGCAAGAAAAATGCGGGCGCATTTTTCTTGTATTTTCCCTTCCGAATGCTCGAGTAATATTACCTTGTCCACACATTCAAGGTCATTTACCCGATAATATTTGCCAATCGCTAATTATTTACTCAATATTATTAAAATATTGTCGTTAAAAGAATGAAATTCCGACCGCGGTTCTCATGCATTTTAGTGTCTCCGTGTTTTTCATG